>ERZ772867.139-NODE-139-length-103099-cov-17.059538_pt1 | contig 103099 bp, 96 predicted proteins | sample MGYA00511341_ERZ772867 | MGnify/ENA primary metagenome ERZ772867 (study PRJEB29015, sample SAMEA2737707) | human gut metagenome | biome: human gut; feature: human-associated habitat; material: faeces | place: China | collected 2012 ... | reverse complement strand
TATTACTAGTAATACTTCTATTGTTATTCTATATAAAGAGAAAGACTCAAAGTACTGGACCTATAAAGAAACTGAATGTAAAGGACCTCAAGGAGACTCAGCTTATGAGCTTGCTAAGCTTGGTGGATATACCAAAACTAAAGAGGAATTTTATAGAGATTTAGCTCAAGTAAGTAATAAAGTAGATAAGATTCCAGGAAAGGGATTATCTACTAATGATTATACAGATCATGATAAAAATCTAGTAGGAACAATTCCAGATAAAGTTAATAGAGAAGAATTAACTCAAGTGGCTTTTTCTGGACTACACAAAGATCTATTAGATACTAATTCTGTTGACTGTCATCCTATAGAAGCTATAACTGGTCTTAGACAAGAGCTAGATAGTAAGCAACCAATTGGAAGTTACGCTCATTTAGATGAGAATGGTAAGGTATTAGAAACAGCCAATAACTCAGATAAATTAAATAATAAGGTAGAATCTGAATTACATGTTAATATAGCAGACAAAGCTATTGGAGATGAAGATGGTCTTAATATTAAGATTAACTACGCCAAAAAAACTGAAGTTGAAGATTCTATAACAGATGTAAGTTATAACTCATCTAGTGGAGTATGGACCTTTACTAAAAGTGATGGTACCATTATGGTAATAGACCAACCTATAGAACAGATTATTAAGGAAGGTTATTACGATGCTACTACAGAGGAAATTGTTTTAGTGATGTGGGATGAGTCAGAGATAAGGATTCCCGCAGAAGCTTTGGTTAATATTTACACTGGAGTTAATACTGATTCTACTAATATTAATATCAGTAGTGACAATGTTATCTCGGTTGCTGTTAAAGACTATGTATCTAAAACCTATACAGATAATCAGTTAGCTACTAAAGAAGACAAGTCTAAGTTAAAATCTTTGGCCTATAAGGAAACTGCAGATTATAATAATGATGTTTCTAATAAGCCTAAGCTTAATGGCAATATAATCCAGACTGAGAATACTACTGAATCCTTGGGATTAGAACATAATGTAGTTTCAGTAGGAGTTGTTGAACCAACAGAAGAGTATAAGGAAGTATGGGTAGATATGTCAGATATTGATGGAACAGAGATACCTCTACTAGAAAATGCTCAATATCAGGCATTATTAACAGAAGCTAAGACTATTATCAATGCTATTAATGAGTTAGTTATTAAAGCTGCTCAAGTCACGACCCATACTAAGAAAATAGCAATGACTACTAATAAGCCTTCCTTAGAGACTAATAGATTCTACGTATGGGAAACTCCTATAACTACTCTATATATTACTTTAGTGCCACCTGCTCAAACTGGAATTGTTAATGAATATCTATTACAGTTTAGTACTGGAGATTTGACTCCTGTAGTAACTTTTACTCCAGAGATTAAATGGGCTAATGGTGGATCTTTTACTCCTCAGAAAAATAAAACCTATCAAATTAGAATATTAGAGGGGATTGGAGTATATAGTGAAACAACTTAGATACATTTTATATTAAATAAATATGTCATTAAAAGTAAAAACAACTAATGGTAGTTGGGTTTATATTCCTGGTACCAAGGGTAGAGATGGAGATGAGCATGTTTACATCGGCTCTGAGGCTCCTTCAGATAAATCTATGATATGGTTTCAAACTACTACAGCCAGAGATTCTGGTGTAAGGAGGTTTGATCTCAACTCAAATGATTGGGTATTATTGCCTGGTACTCAAGGAATAGGCATTGCTTCTGCGATAGTTAATGAGGATGGAAATCTTATTTTAACATTAGATGACATTGCTGCTACTACTATTGATACTGGATATGTAAAGGGACCTCCAGGAGCAGAAGTACAACTTAGAAGTAATGGATCTTATCTGCAGTGGAAGTATGATAATGAGTCAGATTGGAAAGATCTGATAGCTTTAGAGGAAATTACTAAAGATTATTTACCTCTGAGTGGTGGAACCCTGACTGGAGATTTGAATTTATCTTATACTACTAATTCAGATTCTTCTAAGTTATCTGTATTCGATACTAATAAAGATAGTTATTATAACATAGCTTCTTATACTGGAACTTTAAATTTGGGTGATACATCTAAACTAACTATTATTAGATCTCAGAATTTTCTAAGAAGAGAAACAGGTTACACCAAATACAAGATATATGATGAAGGTACATTCGTAGCTGATACAGATTATGCTACTCCAGCTTTTGTAACAACTGAAACAGCTAAATATCTCCCATTAACAGGTGGGCTAATGACAGGTCCTATACTGATACATAATTCAGGAGATTCTTTGGATACTGTATTAGCCTATTCTGATGGAGTTGGTATATTAAGTACTGCCTTTAATTCTGAAACACCTTATAGAGGAATTCAATTTGGTGGAGACTCTACTTCAATTATTGCCTTCAATGATAATGGTGAAAGTAGGTTACAACATACTTCTGGAAGTCAGTTTGGATACATATTATCATCAATTTATTTTAAACCAGGAGTAAATTATGTAGAACCATCTTCAGTTATTAACTCAATATTAACTGATTATACAGCTGAAACTTCAGCTAAAGATATTACTAGTACTGATTCTATTAAGACTGCCTTACAGAAGGTTGGGTTCTATACTAAAGCTGGACTATATACTAAGGCAGAGATTGATAATTTAATCTCTAGTGTATTAACTTACGCAGGTTCAGTAAATTCTTTTGCAGACTTACCTACCACTGGTGTTAAAGTAGGAGATGTTTACAATATTGCAACAGAATTTGATTTAGGTGGTAACCATTATCCAGCAGGAACTAATGTAGCTGCTGGGGTTATAAATGATAATAATATTACTTGGGATCCTTTAGGAGGATCCTTCAATTTAACTAAAGAATCTGTTGAAGCAGTTTTAACAGGTAATATCACTAGTCATACACACAGTTATTTACCTTTAACTGGTGGAAGTCTTACAGGAAATTTGACATCTTATGGAAGAATTACAGCTACAGGTCAGTTTATAGTTCAAGATGCAACTTATCCTCAAATAATGTTTAGGCATATAGGTGATTCAGCCGATGATAGTTTATTATTTACAAACACGTTATCTGGATCAGTTAAATCATTACTATTCAGACCTGATAGTACAGTATCTCAAGATGGAATAGTTTACCATAGCTTAAATTTCCAAGCTGGAGTAAATTATGTTGCTCCAGGAACTTTATCTGGCTATGTAACAACTAGCACAACTCAAGAAATACCAGGATATAAGGTATTTACATATGCTCCAATGTTTGGGCAAAAATCTTCATTTACTTATAATACAACAGGTGTTATTAATAATGAAGATACTTCAACTGTTTTTGTATTTAGATTAGGAGCTGGAGAAGGTATATGGAGGTTACAACAGGAGTCTAATACTACAGCGTTACTTGGTATACAAGGAAGAAAGGCAATGAAGATTACATCTAATGCTTCAGATGTTAGTATTACTGCTGATAAGTTTATTGGAGCTGCCACTTCACTTGTAGAAGAGAATATATATACAGCAACTAATTTTGGTACTTCAGATAAAAGACTTAAGAGATCTATTAAAAAAATAGATGAAGCTGTTATTGAAAAGGCTATAGACTCTATTAATCTTAATAGATCTTTTATATATAAGAAAAGTGGAGTAAAAGGGTATGGACCTATAGCTCAAGATTTAGAGGAGATATTCCCAGAATTAGTATACACTAATGATAGAGGAATAAAAGGAGTAAATAATACAGCTTTACTTCATTTACAGATACAAGGCTTATATCAGAAAATACAGGAGCTACAAGATCAATTAGCTCAAACAAGCTTTAAAGAAAAGATAGGTATATGGAGTAGGCTCAAACAAGCTTTAAAGAAATGGCTATTACCTTAAAAGAAGCTTATGGGCTTAATGGTTGTGGTGCCGACCAGATAAGATATGTTTCATTATTAGACATCGGACCTAGCTCAGATGATTGGGATAATAGACCTATATTTGGAGGACTTCAAATAGGACAAAATTACCAAGTTGTTATTGGAAGTGTAACTTACTTAGAAGGGGCATCACAAGGATTTACTATTAGAGAGTATGATTATTTATCAGGTACTGCTGGCAGAGCATGGGAGGTAGGCACTGATGGATCTACTAGTAATCTCATTTTAACCATCACTGGAGCTACTAAAGGAACTCTCTTAATTTATGCTGGAAGAGCTGGACAGACCACAGGTAATAAAGTAAGATTTACAAATTGTTCTCTGTATTCACTTGGGAATATTACTGGTAACTTATTACCAAATTCTGGTGGACTTTATTATAAGGATGCTAAACCTGCAACAGATTCACTAAGTATTACTTATCAGAATTCTGGAAATACAGAGGTACCTGAAATTAAAATAGTTGCTGGTGGCGCATATGCTAAGACAGGAATTTATTTTAATACATCTACTACCATTACTTATAATCGGATAATATGTCAAGCAGGATATACCTATAATGTATCATTCTGGGCATTCTCTAACAAATCCGGCACAAGTAATTTTATAGACCCCTTAGAAGAGGGACTAGGTACTGCTCATGGATCCTCTCTCCTAGTGCCTAATGGTACTTGGACTAAAGTATGGAGCACTGCTACAATAACTGGTGGCTGTAATGTTGTAATTGGAATTAAAGAATTACCTTTAGGTGTTAATACTACTTTTTATGTAAAGGATATAAGAGTTACCAGATGCACTCCAGAGGATACTTATTGGATGGCATGGATTCCAAGTTTTAATAGTGCAGAGCAAAATGAAAAGTTACCAGATATCGCAGAAGTAAATACTTTATTAGATTTACACCAAAATGCAAGATCTACATATCCTTTTCAAAATAGCCTATTAAATAATCCACAAACTAGTTTAGCATGGTCTAGAGGAGTAAACCCAGTTACTGGTATACAGATATTAGCTAATACTGCTAGTACTGAAAACTACAGTTACTCTTCTTATTTTAATATACCTTCTAATACTAAATTCTATATTTCATTTTGGGCTCAGTGTAGTGCAAATATTAAGGGAGCTGATGTTTATATATTACCAGATGATTATCCTAATAAAGGATTAGTAGTAAAAGATAGGTTACCTTTAAATCAAACTTGGACATTATATAGATATGAATTTACATCTCCAAGTACTTGGGGTGATAGTGTTCCAGTACGAATAAGATTTGATAATAATGGTTCTAACGATGGAAATGAGGCTAGATTATATCTTAAGGATGTTAATATATCTTTAGATGTAGATCATTCTAATGAACTAGCTAGTTGGGAAGGATTTAAATATCAAATCTCTTCACGCACAAGAACTATAGACTCTACTGAATGGTCTTATAGTGGTAATGTAAGAACCAAAGGTACTCTAGAGCAACAAAAGATTTTATATAGTGATGGATCAGCTTCGGATTGGACGACATTGTCGTCCAACTCTCAATCTGAGACTGCTCAATATACTGATTACGGTGCATGGACCTATTCAGATCCTAAAAGAACCAGAACTGTAACTTACAGATGGTCAGATGGAGCCACAAACTCAGGTGGTACACAGACTCAGACGGCTACCACAAGCACTAATTACAGTGCATGGACCTATTCAAGTGATAATTCTTACAGAACTAGAACTGCTACACCTGTATATACATATACAGATACTACAAGATATGGTACGGCAACTTCTCAAAGAGAGAATGGTACTGTGAGCTATGGTACTTGGAGTTATTCAGGTATTACCAGAACTAGAACTGTCAGTTACGTGTATTCAGATGTTACTAAAACGTCCAACTCTCAATCTGAAACCGCGACCTTAAATAGTATAGTTGGGGAATATACCTCTTCCAATCCTTACAATGGAAATAACTCTTGGACTAAAGCTGGAGGAGGTACTATTTCAGTAGCTGTTTTAGGTAAATATAATTTTAGTGATAATGTTGCCGCTCAACAGTATGTAACTAATAGTTGCACTTATTCCTATACTAATAACAATGTAGGCACATGGAATGCCTCATCACATGTTATGACTATAAGCAGTGCTGGTACTACAATTGTTGGAGATTCTTCTACAAACACATTGACTATTACTTATAGTGGTAAGACAATTAGTGTTATATTTAAGAGACAAGCAAATGCTATTACAGGTTATGGTACTCCAACCGGTGGTACTATGTCATATGCAACAATTCCAGCATCTGGTGGTACTGTAAGTTCTGGTACTATAGGTGGAACAGTATCTCAAACTAGAACTTATACTTCTGGTTCGTCTGATACTTACTCACAGGCTACTCCGACTAATGGTACTTATGGTACGGCTATTACAGCCTCTAATTTAGGAGCAACTATAAAGAATGCAGCAACGGTAGGAACTTTAATCTATACCTATACTCTTAATGGAAAAACTGGTACTGTTGGTAATATAGTTACTCAAGCTGGTAATTATGTAACATCTCTAACTCTATCTAGTGGGACATTTAGTTATCCTACTATCAGTGCTGGAGCTACTAGTGCAACACCAACTATTAATGGCTTTGTAGGCACATTTAAATTTACTAGTGGTGGATCTACTACAACTACGCCAGGATCAACTTATGGTAAATTAACTACCTCAATTACATATAGTTTATCTGCTTCTCAGAATGGATTTACAGCTGTAAACAGTTCTTCTGGAGTATTAATAGCTACATCTAGAGGTACTACTATAGGCACAGCCAGAACTTCTGGTACAGTAACTAGAAAGATTACTAGTACTTGGACACCTGCATCAGCTTATCCCGGTAATACAGTGACAGGAACAACTTCTCCAACTGCTACTTGTACTCAGGCGTTAAACAAAGTGGTTTCTGCTACTATAACTAAAACTGCAACACTCAGTTATTCAACTGTAATACCTGCTGGTGGAGGAGCTTCTAGTCCTACTGCTAATTCAAGTTGTATATGGACTTATTCCTCTGGAGCACAAAATGTTCCATCTGGATATACAGCACTAGTTTCTTATAGTATGACAGCTGGAAATGGATTTACTATCAATACTTCCACTGGTGTAGTGACAGCTTCTTCAAGAGGTGTTACTCCTGGTGCTGCTAGGAGTTCTAGTACTATTACTCATACAGTTAAATATAGTTATACCAATTCTAGTTCTGTAGGAGGAGAAACTGTTAGTGCTACAACTACTTCTCCTGGAACAACTTGTTCTCAAGCTGCTAATCACTTTACTGACAACAGTATGAAGCTTCATTTTGGCAGCTGGACTGGAGCTAATACAGCTTCGGTAGGAGCAGGGTCCAGCACTACTGCAATGTACCTAGAAGTAACTAGACTCTATGATTCTGGAGAGTACCAACCAGGTCACAATGTAACGACAGGAGGGACTTTTACGGTATCAGGAACTGGGTTTAGTATCAGTGGTTCTAATGTTATTGCCGCTAGTAGAGGAACTACTGCTGGAGCTGCCAGATCAGGCACTGTAACTGGTAAATATAGTCATCTGACTGCGACTGGGACTATAACTCAGCAGGAGAATAAAGTAACTAACTCAAATTACAATCCCAGAATTACCGCCTATGGAACTCCGTCTGTAAGCATCGGTTCGGGTATTACAGCTGCGGGAGGACGCGCAACTGTGACGCACAGCGTAACAAATACCCAGACCTATAATGCCCTGTATGCATCCGGAGCTACTGGACCCGATCAGACCAGAAGCGTAGCAGGAACGACCACGATAACCCTGACCGGAAATGGAAACAGCAGGTTCAGTTTGTCGGGGAATATCATCTCCCACAGCAGTATGGGGACAAACCTAACTACTGATACGGTTACTGTAACTGCTACCAACTCAGGCCAAACTTCCAAAACTGCTTCCGCCTCTAAAAGTGTCACCAATGGCAGGGCTGTAGCCGGAACTACCGGCGGAGTGACTACATACGGGCATGTTACTGCCGGGAGTATTATCAATAAGACGATTCCCGCATCCGGAGGGTCAGCAACTGCTACGGCAGGGAGTGGTTCCCAGGCATGGAGCAAAACGGCTATGGTCACCTCCTATGAATACGATTCGGGCGCTACGAGCGATGCAACTATTGAAAACGCCTCTTCCGGCACCAATACGATATCTCCCAGCGTAGGGTCGATTACGGCTTCAGCGGCATCCAAGGGTACGACCGTATCAGGGACTACTACGGTGAAATCCCAGGCTGTAACATGGAGCGGCGGAGGCAGTAAATCGGCATCGGGCACAATGTATATCTATCAAGCTGCTAACGAGGTAGTAGTCCGAAACAACTTTATTATCACCTCATTCTCGTATCCCAATATCGTTTATTCTGGCGGCACTGTAACACCGACGGCAACGACTGTGGAATATGACGCCTACTACACCTCGGGCGCAACACAAACTGGTTATGGTTTGCCGCCTGGTGGGACACTGGGTTATATGAGTGTTTCCTTGCCTAGTGGGTTCAGTTTAAATTCAACAACCGGTGTCGTAACTGCCGGAGCAAACAGTTCTACCAGCACAAGAAGTGCAACAATAAGGGCTAGAGTCCAATACGACGGAAGTATAGTAGCTTCTAAGGATGCCACAGTTACTCAAGCTGGAGTACCTGGCCCGACAAGAGTAAATATTTCCATAAATAACCCGCAATTAACTGGTGGTGAAGTTGTTATTGCTTTTAGCCCAGCTTGCTATGACACTTTAACTATTTTGGTCATGGGATATTTACAAGATGGTAGCTTGTACTCAGTATACAGAAATGTGGGAGGTGGTATTACAGAGGATAGATTCTATCCTAATGGAGCTTGGGCTGATTCAGCATCTATTGAAAATATAGATGGTGAGGCAACCCCTCCAGTAACTAAAACTAGAGGAATTTATTATTGGTAATGGCTGAAATTGATATTAATCAAGTACGCAGGATTACAGAATTGCCCGAGGCTTCTTCTTTAACTGGAATTGAAGTTATAGAATTAGTACAAAGTAATAGTAGCTATAAGACTACTATAGATAAAATCAGAGGAGCATCAAGTTACAATACCTTGGTAGGAACTGTTCTAGATTTTTCAAAAAATGTTAATTATACTATCTCATTAACTAAAAATACAACTATTAGTGTTGCAAATGCAGTTCCTGGAGATGTAAGAGTAATTAATACTGTACAATCTGGAGCATATAGTTTGATTCTACCCTCTGGTCATTATAAAATGGGTGGTTGGGATGTTGTTACTCCCACTGCTAATAACGTAATATCTTATACTGTTCTTTATGATGGTTTAAGATATTTATGGACAAGAGCAGCTTATGAAGCCTAGTTTAATTCAATATAGGGCACTACAACGAGCTAGTGCCCTATATTTAAAATTAATCTCAGATGATATCTATGTTTCTAAAAATAAACAGACAGCATCCTTTGAGATTTCTTCAAATACAACCTGGGATATTACAGATATTCCAGAATGGATAACAATAGGAACTGAAGATATTAATAATAATACTGGTAATAAGATTATTAGTATAGAGATTTCAGCTAATAGTTTAGCTAGCTATAGAGCTCATGAACTAGTCATTGTATCTTCTAATAAAGCTCTAACAACCAAAGTTCCTATTACTCAGTTAGGAACTTCAGATATTCCTTATCTTAATATTAATCCAACTAGCAAAAGTGTGCCTTATACTGCATCTAACTTTCAATTTAGTGTGGATTCTAATATTATGTTTTATATTGAATATACTGATCCTCCTATACATCTAACAGAAATACCATGACAAGAATAAAAGGATTAGGCAGTCAGAATTATACTGTTAATGTGGATGAAAATCCTTTTGCATGGGCTAGAAACTATGAGTTAGTGATTTCAAACCCTCTCTCTGCACAAGTTCCAGATAAAACTTGTGTTATATCTCAAGCAGCAGCTCCTGGATATTTTAATTTAAGTACTAATTCAGTTATCTTAAATTATACAGCTGGTAGTTCTGCTTCTGTAAATTTGACTACAAATGCTAAGTGGACAGCTTCAACAGATGCCTCTACTTATTTTACATACAAAAAGACTGGAGGTCCTTCAGGAAATATTCCAGCCACAGATTTAAAAGAGACATTACAATTTATAGCTGTTCAGGAGAATGGGGATAGTAATGATGAATGGTCTAATATTACTAAGAGAATTAATTATTCTCCAGTTGGTGCTCCTTCATCCTATATTACGGTTACTCAATTAGTAAAGTCTAAAGGAAGAATAATTGCTGTTACTAATCCCAATGAATATTTAAGTGATTTGGAAATTACTAAATCAGCATATTCATTTCAGGTTCAATGCACTAGACCTTATAAGATTACTATACCTAATGATATAAATTGGGTCTATGCTGGTAGTAGTGGGACTACTCCATTTAATCAAGCTAATACTTCACATCCAGCTGATTATAATAGTCCCAGAACTATTTATTTTAGATTAGCTAAAAATACTACTAGCTCTTGTAGATATGTCACTTTTACAGTACAATCTTTAGATCCTGCAGATAATATTAATCTTACTATATCTTATATGCAGAGGGATGCTGCATTTTTTACTTGGACTGAATTTTCTGGTGGAGATGTGAGGTACACTTCTTTTGATGATAATACTAGTACATTAACTACAAATTATTCTCCAATTACAGAATCATCTCCAGTAAAACTTAAATTCAAAACTAATATAGATTGGGCAGGAGAATTATTGGATGATGCATTTACCGTATATGGTAATTATTATTGGGTATATTTCTTATCTAACACTCCTACTTCTGGCGTAGGTGATCCTTCTTGTAAAGTAGGTGGGAACCAAAATTTCCAGATTAGTCTTGGAGTCAAAGAATTTAAAGATTATCCTCAGAATACAGATTTGGAGTTAACTACTAGAATTGGTCATATTAATATAAATAGAACTTGGGAAGGGTCTAAGATTCCTCTCAAAACTATTACAGTCAAACAGACTCCTGCACCTGTATTTACAATGTCATTTAATCCTGGATATCCAACTAACTTTGATTACAAAGGAGGAATTACTTATGTATTAGTTAGAGCATGTGATTACATGACATGGAGAGTATATAGTCCATCAACTGATGAGACATTTATAGAAGCACAACTTACTAATGTTGGTATATCATGAATAGTGTAGATGGACAATTTAAGTCACTTATAATGGTAGATGTTCCTGAGAATCAATTTGCTTGGAGTAAGACAGCAATAGTTCAAGGAGTAACTACTAATATAGCTCCTGAAAGATCTACTAATCTTAATATAGGAGTTGGTCCAGCTCCTGCTTGGGCTACTATAGTACATCCTAATGTAGAGAACAATTGGCTGTATATTAATTCTAATGGACTAACATTTGAGGTACAGTTTAAAACCAATATGAAATGGTCTGCATTTGCAGGTACTTCAGGTTCTCAAAATTATGCTAAATTTGTACAGACAGAAACTTACCCCACCTCTGGGATATCTACTGATATAAATGAGATTCATACTCTTAAGGTATTAATTGATCCTAGAGGAGTAAGAGAATATGAGGGGGATAATATATATAAAACTTGGCGACATGCTTATATAGCTATATCAAGTACTGATCCTGAAGTTTCATTTACAACTCAAATTCTTCAAATATGGCAAGCTCCTGTATGTAGAGTAGGATTCTTTGATTATAGGAATCCAGCAGAGAATCCTAATCCAGATTATCCATATTTGCCTAAGGATATTACTGTAGGAAGTGATGGAGCTTCCTTAACTTCCATAGATATTGGAGCTCTGGCAGTCACTACTATTAGTCCTGTTTGGAGGGATATAGTAAGTACTGAAGGTCCATATACCTTATCTATAAGTGGTGCCCCAACAGGAGCGGATGTTAATATACATGATCCTGGATACTGGTTAGAGGGTAATTCTAAAAAGGGAGTTCCCACTAAAGTAGATGATGGAGATATTGATACTTATCAACAAATAGATATTACAGCTCCTTATAATGATACTGGAAGTGTAAGAACCTGGACAGTAAAAGTTACTCCTATACTTTATGCTTATAATACAGAACAGACTACTAGAGTAGAATGGGCTTCTCAAATTCCAGCACAAGATACTGTACCTGCTCAAGCCTTAGTATTTGATGATATTACTATGACAGTTTCTCAGGATAGTATTCCTGTTATACATTTAGCTTATAATGGACAAAGTTCTATTACAGCAAATGGGGCTTTGTCTGGTTATTTAGACGTATCATTTACTGGAGGTAAATCTCAATCTTATCCGTGGGAATTTACCGCTTCTGATATGAAGAATCAAGGAGAAGCTGCATGGTCAGCTGAAGGAAACTTTGATGAACCTGGTACTAATTGGACATTTGGATGGTGTCATTTTCCTGAAGTAGGAAATGTCAAAGAAGGTAATAAACTTTACTTTGAAGTAGATAGTAACAATAGTGGACAAGACAGAACTGCTGAGTATAAAGTTAGATTAAATCAGTTAGGTTATCCAAATACTCAAGAGGCTATAGTTACAGTGACACAAGCTGCTGATGATAGCCTATATATTAATTGGGATTCTTCTGCTACTCAGATATCTGATGATGGAGAGACTAGAACTCTTACAGTAAGTGCTACTGGGGCTACTGCTAAATCCATTGTTTGGGGAGCTTATAAATATAATGATGCTAATCATACTACTGGCAGAACTCCTTATTCTGGAATTACTTTCTCTACTGGAGAATCAATGCAAATTAATTCTCCTGGTACATATCCAGTAATAGCTACATTTGCTGCTAATAATATAGCTAAACCTAAGTATCTTAGGATTGAAGGAGTAAAAAGAATAGGCGCTGATACTGCAGGTACTACTGTAATAGATTATAACCAAAATCAACAGGCTCAGGTAGCTAGGTTTGAAGCTACGTTATATCCAAACAAAGATTCCATAACTTGTGGTAATCTTGGAAATGTAGATATAGAATTTACCTATAGAGCTAACTTTGATTTTAGAATATTCTGTACTTTTGATAATACCTCTTCTAGTGTACCTGGGTCAGTGGTAGTAACTGATGATAATTGGAATACTACTTATACTTGGTCACTTCATGTATTAGGCAATACTTTATCTTCTTCAAATAAGTTTGGTTATATAGGATTAGGTACTGCAGATGGATCAACACAATTTAGAGCAATTTCTCTTACTCAATATGGTATAACAAACAAGGTTGGTATTTGGGAGCAATGTTATGAAACAGGCAGAAATGATGGAGGTGAGGCTACTACTGATACTAGAACTGATCCACCATATTCAAATTCAATACTAGCTAGTGTGGAATTGCCTGAATCTTCAGTAAGCTCATCCATACCATTGCTTGTCTCAAAAAGAAATGTCTTTAATGACCAAGAAGAAGCAATTGGATTGGCAAGTCCTAATAATAAATTTGAAATAATTTGGGAAGATTCAGAAGGAGTTACTACGGGTCCTTCTAATACTAATGGATGGTGTACGTTAGCTCTAAAGAATTGGAATGTTCCCTCTGAAATTTCAGATGGTATATATGAACCTACTACTCTTGTAAATCCAGATATAGACAATGTAGAGAATTGGCCTAATATTGGAATAAGCTGTACTAGCAATCCTAATAGTACTAAAAGGATAACTACTATTCGCATTAATCCTTATGATACCTCAGCTGTAACTCCTGATTATGGAACGAATGCTAGTGGAAATGGAGTAATGATTGATGTAACTCAAAGAGCTTCTATTCCAATAAGTGATATGACTAGATTTACTATAGTAGGTAATATGTCAACTAGTTCACAAACTCCATTGCAAGTATTCCTCTATGGATACAGTGCAGAGGGAGAAGTTAATACAATTAATCAACTTCCAGTAGCAGTATATGCTCTAGTAGAGTTTGTTGGAGGAAGTACTACTACAGGGTTATTGATTGGAACTAATGCTTCCTATTTATATGATCCATCTCCAGCTGTAGCGAATCCTACTATTGCTGCTATAGCATTTAGTGAGAATGGTCCTTTCCAAGATGGTGTAGAATATATTACTACATTAGACTGGAATGGGAAAACAATATCTTTAGGATAATGAAAAAATATGTAATAGCTGGAATAGTTTTGGTAATCCTCCTATCTTTGATAGGGGGGTTACTTAAAACTAATGCCAGATTAAAAGAGCAAGTTAGTATAGAGGCTAATAATTATAAAGCTGAATTACTGGCTAAAGAAGGGATTAACAGAGTATTACAGCTCACCAAAGATCAATTTAAAAATGAGCAAGACTCTATAATGAAAAAGATGGATAGTATTATTAGAGAAAACAAAATTAAAGATAAGACAATTAGGCAATTGGAATACTCTAAACAATCCATTATCATTAAAGATTCTATAATTACTAAGGACTCTATTATTAAGGAGGGAGTTAATTTAGATACTACTTTATTAAGGCCCTATTATAAACTACAGATAGGAGTTAAATCTCCTAATATTATCAGGATAGATTCACTAGTTCTTGAAAATGAACACTATGTAATATTTAACTCTAAAAAGGAGACAATTAAACCTAAGAAGTGTTGGCCTTTAAGGTGGTTCCAAAGAAAACATACAGTAATTGAAGTGACTATAGACGATTCAAATCCTTGTGTAAAATCGAGTAACAACAAATTTATTGAAATAATTAAGTAATGTGGGAATCAGTATTATCTAACCTACTTGCTCCTGTAATTATAGCTGGAGCTACTGCTTTCTTTGGGTTTAAATGGGGCCGTAAGAAAACAAGTGATGAACTAGAAAGATCTCATACTGAGAATGCAACTCTAATAGTTAATCTAGTTAACAAACAATTAGATATAGTTTATGAAAGAGTTTTTGCTTTAGAAAGATCTGTAGCAACATTAAAGGCTACTCTAGAGGAAAGGGAAGTAGCTTTAGAAGATAAGAAAGCTATTATTAGAGCTGCTAATGAATGTATTACATGTCCTCCTGCTGGTTGCCCTGTTTTACATAGACAAGCTGAATTAGAGGGATTAAATAAAAAATTAAGATTAGAACAAATTGCCAAAGAACATGAAATTACTATTAAAGAGGAAAGAGCTCACTCCTAAATATACAATGGGGGAACTTTATATTGATAATAAATACTTTTGTGATACTTTAGAAGATACTAATAGAGATCTTAACAAAAATGGAGTATTTGATAATGGCGAACAAAAGGTTTATAGTGAGACAGCCATTCCTTATGGAACATACAAAATAGAGATGTATAATTCTCCTAAATTCTCTCCTAGATATAATAATAGAAAGGTGCCTCTACTGCAAAATGTTCCTTCTTTTCAAGGAGTTTTAATTCATTCTGGTAATACAGTTGCAGATACTGCTGGGTGTATTTTGGTTGGAAAGAAAACTTCTAGTGGATATATATCTAATTCTAAAGAGACCCTAATGAACCTTTTAGATCTTTTAGATAAGAATTCTGGAGAAATAAGTATTACTATTGAGTAAGTTTAGTAATAATCACTTTCTAAAAATATAAGTAAAAAATTTACACTATTGTATTATTAATTTTTTGTGCTTATATTTGCAATACAAATTTAACTTAAAACGGGAGATTTTATGGGTAAAGGAATTGACTTATCTATGGATGCATTCATAGATGAAAATGAATTATTTTCACCTTCTGTAGAAGAAGAAAATGATGCAAATGAGCAACCAGAAGCTCTAGAAGATCTGGGACTAGAAGATACAAAAAAAGATTCTGCCGATGAGGAGATTGATCCAAATAATATATTTGGTACTTCTCAGGAGGAAGTAGGTGGAGAAGATGATGATAATGATATACATCAGGGTCAGGAAACGGAGGATGCCTCATCAGATAATGATGATAAATCAGGTAGCAATTCTCCCGAAAGTACCCAGTTCTACTCTACTATACTCTCCTCATTACGAGATGATGGTATCCTTCCTGACATTGATGAAGATTTAATTAAAACAGCTAAGACTCCTGAAGATTTTGCAACAGCTATTGAGAAACAAGTTGCTGCAAGATTAGATGAGACTCAACGAAGGATTAAGGAAGCATTAGATAATGGTGTAGAACCCGATGAAATTAATAATTACGAAGGGACTATTAATTATCTAAATAGTATTAAAGAAGATGACCTTAGTAGTGATACTGAAGAGGCTAAATCTCTAAGGGAGAATCTTATTTATCAGGACTATTTGAATAGAGGATTTAAGCCTGAAAGGGCCAAGAAAGAGGTCGATAAATCTATTACTGCAGGTACTGATATAGAAGATGCTAAATCAGCTTTAGAAAGTAATAAAGAATACTATATGCATTCCTATCAATCCTTACTTAAGGAACAGGAGGATTTAGCTAAAGAGGCTAAGGAGCAGAGACGTAAGGAAATGGAGACTTTTAGTAAGAAGATTCTTGATACTGAAGAGCCATTAAGTGGCGTTAAGGTAGATCAACTTACTAGAAAGAAAATCCTAGAGAATGCTACTAAACCTATTTACAAGGATGAGGAAGGTAATCTAATGACTTCAATACAGAAGTATATTAAAGAGAATCCTATTGATGCACAGTATTATCTTAACTTATTCTATACCTTGACTGATGGTTTTAAAGATATAAATAAACTAGTAAAGCCTAAGGTAGCCAAGACAACTAAAGAGAATATTAGAAGTCTTGAATCTAAACTAAGAAATACTAATCCATTTAGAGATAGTGGTAATGATCTCTTCACGGATAAAGAATCTAATTATATTAAATTAGACATTTAATAAATAAACAACTTAATTAATAGAAATTATGGCATTAGGTAAATTCCAAATGGTTGATTATCAGGCCTGGAAAGGTTTGACTAAAGATAATCACCTTGGTGCTATTTTCAAAGAAGAGGCTCAAAAAGCAACTAACCTGATGATTCAGCTGCTAGCCTTTCACAGAGGTAAGAATATTGAGACTTATTTGAATCAATTCCCTGTTAAATACTTCGACACCGATAATGATTATACATGGGAAGTAATTGGGTCATCTCGTAGAAATATCGCTTTGGTTGAGGCTCGTACTCTTTCAGGTGAGGTAGCTACGACTAATTCTGATAACCTAGGTGTTAATGGGGAACCCTTCTATGTAGTATTTGCAGAAGATTGGTTTGCTGATGGTGAAGTTATTGTAGGTGAAAAGAATGAAGCTTATCCTCTACGTATCCTAGGGCAGCCTCGTATGGAGGGCACCAACGCTGTCTACAAGGTAGAACTCATGGGTGGTGTACTCGGTGGTATGCCTGCTGAGGAACTAGTAATTGGTAAGAGATTTAGTTGGGAATATGCTCCGGTTGAGACGACTATGTCTCGTCAAGTAGGTGATGTGAGATATACTTCTCCTATTGCAATGCGCAATGAATTCTCTACTATTCGTATCCATCACAAAGTGCCTGGCAATATGCTTAACAAGAAAGTTTTGGCAGGTATTCCAGCTGTTACAGCAGATGGTAAGAAAATTGTGCATACCATGTGGATGCACCATGTTGACTGGAAAGTAGAGGAAACTTTTGCTGAGCAGAAAGCTAATGTTATTATGTACGGTAAGAGCAACCGTAATAAAAATGGTGAGTATCTGAACTTTGGTAAGTCTGGTAATGTTATTAAGATGGGTGATGGGCTACGTGCTCAGATGGCTTATAGCAATACCATGTATTACAATGACTTCTCACTGAAACTTATTGAGGATGCTCTATATGAATTGTCTGCTGCAAAACTTGATTTTGGTCAGAGACGCTTCGTACTTAAGACTGGTGAAAGAGGTGCAGCTTTGTTTAATAAGGCTGTTTTGGATGTAGTTTCTGGATGGACCGCATTTAACTATCTTGGTGGTAATGCAGCTAACCCCGCTATTATTCAAAAGACTACGAGTCAACTTCACAGTAATGCCCTTAGCGCTGGTTTCCAGTTCACTGAATATAAAGCACCTAATGGTGTTATTGTAACAGTAGAAGTAGATCCAGTATATGATGATCCAGTAAGAAATAAAATTATGCATCCGATGGGTGGTGTTGCCGAATCCTATAGATTTGACATCCTATACATCGGTACTATGGAAACTCCTAATATTCAGCTTGCCAAAGTTAAAGGTCAAGAGGAATATAGAGGTTATCAATGGGGATTAGCGGCGTAAGCCTTTACACATTTCTCAGTTCCCAATCCACGACCTAGAAACAGAAGAGGTGGATAAAATAAAACAAGGTTAATTGCTGGAAGTTCCTTAGAGCTTTCACTGCTTTTTAAAACTTCAAACATTTAAATATGGAAGTTAAAGAATTATGGAAGCCTTTATTAGAATATAAAGGTATAGAAGTTAGCTCAATTGGTAGAATTAAAAAAGCTGCTAATAAGAGAAGAAAAGAGAGAATATTGACAGAATTCCCAAAGGATAGAGATGGTTACTACAGATGCTCAGTTCAAAAATTAGATGGGACGTGGACTTCACAACCAGTACATAGATTAGTAGCTAAAGCATTTATAGATAATCCTGATAATAAAGAATCAGTAAATCATATTGATGGGAATAGAACTAATAATAGAGTAGAAAATCTTGAGTGGGTGACTCCAAAGGAAAATGTAATTCATTCCTTTAAATACGGAGCCAGAAAGATTTGTAAGGAAGTACCTAAAAAAACTATTCTTACAGATTTCCAGATATCTCAAATAGATTCTCTTAGGAGTTTATATACAGTCAATCAGATAGCCAAACTATTTAATATAGAATATCAATCTCTTAAAAATATAATTCATAAAAAGAAACAATGTGAAAGATTGGATAATCAGCAGCCAAGCAATTATAATTCAATTTATAATTGAAGGTTCAACGACTATCCCTTATGGGAGTAGGTCTCAAGTGAGATCGAAATGCCTTGCTCAGTTATATAATAACTGATGAAGATATAGTCTGACCTCTATTGAAAAATAGAGATAATACACGGAAACGGTGTATTAGTAACATTAAAATGTGAGAAATCCTTTCACTGGACAGATGAATAACCCATATATGTCTTATGATGAAGACTCTGCAGTCATTCATAAGATGTCTACTTTGGGTGTATTTATTTTGGATCCGACTCGTGTTATGAGTCTTGTTCCTAACATTCTTGCTGCGTAAGAATAAACATATTAATAGGTATTGGGGGAGTAATATCCCCCAATATCTTTCACTTTAAATAATTTGGGAGAATTATGAGTAGAACTGAAACTAAAGACATTACTTTAGATTTGAGTGAGGAGACTTTAGAAATAAATGCTAAACCTCAAATAAAAGCATCTAGAGCAACTAGATCTATTAAGGAGCAGAGCTCAGAAGATACTGTTGAACCATTAATTAGTTGTCTGAGGAATGAAGTAATTACAGTCCAATATATTAAAAAAGATAATGGAGTAATTACTAATCCAAAGCATGTTCTGTATGGAGGTTTAGCTGAAACAGCTATAATTACTCTTACAGTACCTAAACTAACTTCTGGAGCATTTAAGAATGTTCTCACTAATAGTGAGAAAGCTTTTCTTGAAGAAATTATGGGTCTTGGATCTGGTGCTTTATCTGTATATAGAGCTGTAGATAACTATTGGAAAAATCTCTTTGTAAGACTAGGAAAAGATGATACCTATCTCAATTTAGCAGTTCCAGAAGATTATATTAAATATAAGGTACTATTAGCTAATAGTGATATAGTAGCACCTAATTTAAAAGCCCTATCTAATAAACCAAAAGAAACTTATCGTTTCGTATTAGTTTCTGAAAATGAAGAGATAGCTGAAGCTAATGAGAATATGACTCTAGCTATGGAAGCTTCTCTTGAATTGGGCAAGTTGCTTAATGATAAAGCAGCTCTTAAGTTAGTAGTTGAGATAGTTGAAGGTAAGCCTATAGCTAGTTCTAGTAAGCTAGATTTCATTAAATCTCAGGCATTTAAATGTATGCAGAGCAATCCTAAATTGTTTGTCTCTATAGCTAAGGATCCTTATCTACAAACTAAAGTCTTTATTAAAGAATGTCTTGAATATGGCCTCATTCGTAAACGTGGAGAATATTACTATAATGTAGAAAACAACTCTCCTCTGTGTGAAGTTAATGAAGAGCCAGTACTTGATGTAGCTGCTAGATATCTTAATAGTCCTAAACGACAAGAAGTTAAGCTTATGCTAGAGGCTAAACTTAAGAATTTAAGGGAATAGAATGAGAACAGGACAGGAGATTAGAGATATATTTAATCTGCATTATGATAATATAATGAGCGCTGCTTCCCCTGGACTTAATGATTATGAAATATCCTTGTATCTGACACAGGCTCATAAGGAAATAATTTATAATTATTATTCAGGTAATAATAAAGGAGATTCCTTTGATTCTTCTGAAAAAACTAGAACATATTTGTCTCACTATGTTAAAAGCGAGACTATTCAAAATCTAACTGCGGCCTCTAATCCTCCTACCAAAGACTTAATCTATAAGGAATGTATACTGGATGATTCAGTATGGTGGATAATTAGAGATAGTGTAACTCTTTCAACTGGTAGAAATATTTTAGTAAAACCTATTGTTTTTGATGAATTCTGGGTTTTAGTAGAAGATCCCTTCAAGAAACCTAATGGTTTAAGAGCATGGAGACTAGATATGTCTGCTGAAGGAAAGAGATCTATTACATTAATTAGCAGTAAAGATTTTACAGCATACAATCTCTCCTATATAGTAAGACCTGGAGTTTTAATTATTTCTGATCTAGATAATATTATACCAGGACTTACCATAGAAGGTGAGTCTCAATATACACTTCCAGATTCATTACTAAGTAATGATCTACTATTAGATACTGTTATCAACAGAGCAGTAGAACTTGCTACTAGAGATTATAAGAGAAATGATCTTGAGTCTCAGATTCAAGTTAATAATAGAGTTGAGTAATATTAATTTAATTTATTTAAAACATGGCAACTTTTTCAACAAATGAAGTTAGACAAATTATCGTAGGTAATTCAGTAGATGCTACGGGTAAAGCCAAAGGTTCAGTGGTAACTGCTAAAAACTTTGATAATAAATGTTTCTTCATTGAGTATGTCAATGCTGATGGTCAGCTTGTAAAGAGTGACTATATTAATTACGATAAGGTTCGTTTCGCAAAAGCATCGCAATATAAACCTCATATGTTGCGTAAGGATGAAATTACTATTCCTGATGCTGATAACATTGTAGCTGGTCAAGACTACATTGTGAGGATCTTATTTAGAGGTTGGGGCTCTGGCTCTCCGGAGGACCAATATTTTAAATTCCTTGGTGCATATCGTGCTAAGGCTGGTGACACCGCTGAGGATGTTCTTGGCTCTCTGGTTAATTCAGGCGTTAAGAACTTTGCCCGTGAGGATCAGGATCTTCTAGATTTTGCTCTTGAAGGTACTGGTGCTAATGCCAAAATGATTGTTACTGAGAAACCTCAACCGTGGGTTCTTGGTAAGAAAGCTGGCTATCCCCTTAACTATGTTATCCAGTTTGTACCTATTACTGTAGATGGTACTGCTACGGCAGAGTGGGCTACTGTAACTAATCTGTATCAAGGCTCTCTTGGTTTAGGTACAGGTACGCTTGCTGCAGATATGGAATACTTCTTCCTGGGTGAGAGAGGAGATGTATATCGTAACGTAGGTTATCCTTATACTTGGGATACGAAGTATCTTGTAGATGTAAGTGCTAGTTATGATGTATTAGATCTTCACTATTACTTCAGTGATGAAGCTGAGAATCCTCAGGCATCAGAGAAACAACTAGTGATTCTATGTAAGACTGCAGGTGATGGTACTCATACTACTATCAACTCTGTAATTACAGCTATTAATGCTTGCTATACCGCAGCAGGTAAGACCTCTCCTCTTACCACTATTACGGCTCAGAATACTACTGTAGTAGTTGGTGGAGTTGGTACTGCTGCTGCTTCAAGTATTACTGGTCTAACCTCTGGTAAGAAATTTAAGGTTATTATTAAACCTGGTGAAGTAGGAGAAACTGTCAAAAATGTGGCTGCTAATGGTACTCTTATTGATGGGGCACCTGCAGCTTTGACTGGTTCTTCTATTACTGGACTAACTAATGGTACTCGTTATCAGGTTGTACAGTTAGACTAGTATAAAGAGTTTTGAAATATATTTGTGCACAAAATATATAGTAACATCTTATTTGTAACACAATTTATCTACAAAACTTTTATTAATTATGGCTGAATATGCATCTAATGCAAAAGGTAATGCAGGGCTTACTACTGGTATCATAGGTACTTCACTGGCAGGTCTGTTAGCTCTGGGAGCAGGCAACAATGGTAATGGTGGGTTCTTAAGTGGACTCTTCGGTGGCAATAACAATAATTGTCAAATGCAATTGGCTGCTGCTCAATCAGAAATAGCTAGATTAGGCAGTGAACTCTATGCTAACCAAGTAGGAACTGAAGTCTATTCCGCTGCTGTTCAGATGTCTAAAGCTGATGACGCTAAGATCAATGCTAATTACAAAGAACTGGCTCAAGCTATAGCATCTCTGGATAAGCAGGTTGGTATTATTCAAGCTACTCAACCATTATACTTCCAGTTAGCAAATTGTGCATCTGAAAGATACACTGATAATGCTACTAAGTATTTGGTTCCTGGAAAAGTAGTTCTGCCTACCAGCGCTATGTGTGTTGAAAACATGAATAGTTGGCTACAGAATTCGGAGTATACTCCAATTCCTAAAGTGACTACCAGCACTACTCCTTCAGCGTAATTTTTAATCATAGGTAGGTACTATACTTAAGGTAGTACCTACCTTTTTAATTTTAATACTTATGCCTCAGTTCACTAATAATTTAGAAGAATCTTTACAAAAAGCTAGACAGGAATTAGCAGTATTAGAAAATCTTCGTAAGCAAACTCTAGCAGCTCCTACTCAACCAAGACTACTAGAGGAGTTGAATAATACTATTAAATCATTAACTCCAGAAGAGAGAGAAGGATTACAAAGGAATAGTGCTTATGCTGAAGCTTCTAAATTATATGAAGATGGCTTCAACTCTTTCTTAGGTGCTAAATTTGGTGCTGAATATCTTGAGACTCCTCAGGGTAAGCAGGCAGCAGAAAACTTAATTGATACACTAAAGCAACATAAAGATCAATTCAAAGAAGCTTCTCAGGCTAAGCTTAAAGAATTAGAAAAATTAGCTGACTTAGTGAGGAATAATCCTAAGATTAAGGCAGAATTAGATGCAATGATTAAACCTGAATAATATTATATGAGTGATATTGAAAAATTTAAGCTAGCAGTAATTAATACTGCAAAAAATGTAACATCTCAGTTAGGGATTAGTTACCTAAACCCATTGCTTGTATTTGGCTTAAAGAATATGCTTGAAAAACCTAAATATTCTATTGTTTTGGAAGCATTAACAGACTCCAATGGGAATCTAGATATTAATGCTTTAACTAAAGTATTAGAAGAGACTATAGGAATGAAAGGTGGAAGGTTTACTATTGCTGGAGTTACTTTTACATCTGATGATGTAGAGAATCTAAAGAAAGAGTATTTAAAACTATAGATATGGATGATTTGATAGGAAAGGTAATCTCATTTGTCAATGAATTATATGGCTCCTATATGAAGATACAGGAGATTCATTGGAATACTTATAAAAAGGGAGTGCATACTACCCAAGATGAGATTAAGGATGCTCTTATAGATTATGCAGACAAACTAGGAGAAGTAACCATAGGCATCGATTCTAGACCAGGATTTGATGTATTACATCCTATAATACCTATGTCCACCAGTTCAGAAGAGATCTGTACTGTATTGACTAGAAAAGCTGAGAGGCTTAAAGAATCTTTAATAGGTCCAGGTTATTCAGGCTTAGTAAACGTGCTAGATGATTTCTGTGCAGATTTTAACAAATATACATATTTGAGCACATTGTTATAGTGCACTCGTTTATACCTATATAAATTTTTTCATAATACCCTTGGATATATGAGTTTTTTTACTTATATTTGTCCAAGGGTATTATTATATTATACCTATAATTCAAACTAAAATTATAAGATATGAATTGTAAAGAAATTGCAGAACTATTTAAAAGGAAGCCTTACTATTTAAGAATGGGTAATGTTAATATTGCCAGAAGGCTTAATACCTTACCAGAGGAGGTAATTAAAGCTAGAAAGATCTATAGGGCATCCCCAGAACAGTCCCCTAGATATCCTAAAATATTAATTCTAGATATTGAAACAGCTCCTCTGAGAGCTTTTGTTTTTAATATGTGGAATCAAAATATCACAATTGATAAAATTATTAGTGATTGGTACTGTTTATGCTGGAGTGCTAAATGGTTATTTGAAGAAAATATATACTCTGATAGACTATCACCAGAAGAGGCTAGATCTGAAAATGATTGTAGAATTCTTTTAAATCTAAAAGGATTACTAGATGAAGCTGATATAGTTGTTTCTCATAATGGAGATAAATTTGATCTGCCTAGAATTAATACTAGATTTCTACTAAATAATATACCTACTCCTACTCCTTATCAAAGTGTAGATACTTACAAGGTAGTAAGAAATCAATTCTCTTTTGCCTCTAATAAGCTTGATTTCTTGGCTACAAAATTTGGATTCCCAAACAAGATTGAGACTACATTTGAACTTTGGTCCAGATGTGTAGATGGAGAGGAAGATGCTCTAATTGAAATGGAGAGATATAATAAGTATGATGTTGAACTTTTAGAAAATGTTTATTTAAGACTAAGACCTTATATTAAAAATCATCCTAATGTAGCTTTATATATGGAAGCAACTGAAAGAGTATGTCCAAATTGTGGAAGTAAGCATGTAAGTCTAGAGGGAAGCTATTATACTAATACTAATAAGTATGAACTATATAGATGTGAGTGTGGAACTTTGTCTAGAGCTAGACTTGCTGTAACTCCAAAAAAAATCAAGGAAAATTTATTAATTAATAATATAAGATAATGCAGACATATAGATCAATGATTTATATGGTCTTTGATGAATTAAAAATTAATAGTGATGATAGTGTTTGGGAGACTGACCATGTAGTATTTTTGCTAAATAAATATAGAGCATTTTTACTTAAACAAAGATATAAAGATCTTAAAAAGGATGTTCCTTTTCAAGCCTATCAACAACTATTAGTAGAAATGGGAGACAGTACCATCTTAGGTACTGCTTCCCTTTCTAAATCTAAAAAGACCATTCCAAATATAATCAATTTTAATGGCATAGAATTAGAGTCCTCAGTTAGTCCAGTTTTGAATGGAACTGTAAACAACTTTACCTATGACTTTAATCTAATTACTATAGATAGATTCAAATATATAGGAATTAATAAGTGGATTAAAAATTGCATATATTGTGCCTTTGATTATTCTAAATATCTTCTAATGAAAAGTTCTTCAGATGTAACTTTACCTTCTGAAGCTATAGTTAATGCAGTATTAGATGATCCAAGAGATATAGTAAATTTTATGGATGAAAAAGACATTCCAGAAGATTTAATAGATCTTCCCTTCCCAATTGAGGAGGCTCAGGTCACCCCTATTCTTGAGTTAGTTATTAAAGAGTTAGGAACAGCTAATTATTTACCTGAGGATGGATTAAATAATGCTAAAGATGATTTTACTTCTACTACTAATAATGGATGATTATATAGAGTTTATAAACGAGATTAAAAAGGTACATGAGCCTAGAGTACATAAAATTACCAACTCATATGGAGTCTATGATGCCTTTAAGTATTATAGAAAAAATAGACCTTCATACAAAAAATTTGTTCTATCAGAATCACAATACTTTGCTATAATTAGAAATATTAATGCTAAACTAGGTATTCTATTATCCCAAGGAGAGTCTATAAAATTTCCTAATAGAATGGGAACGTTAGAGATTAGAAAGTATATTGTAGAGCCTAGAATAGATAAGAATGGTAAGTTTGTGTTCAAGGCCCCTATAGATTGGGCAACTACGTTAAAAATGTGGTTTGAACATAAAGATGCTAGAGATAATAAGATTCTTGTTAGAACTGAGCAAAGAAATATATTTAGAATTATTTATAACAAAACCAAAGCCAAATATAAAAATAAAACTTATATGCTGTTTCAGCCTACTAGGCATCTAAAGAGTTTAATCTCTCAAGCAGCCAAGAATGGAACTATAGATGGCTTTAATTGTACATACAATGGCAGCTAAATACACAAGTTTTCGTATAGTTATTGATAAGATATTAAGAGATTCATTATTTAATGGTCTTAATTATGAAGCTGCAGTTGATTACTGTATTGATTTTATTAATATAGTTGGATTACCTTACACATTTGAAGAGAAGCATTTAGAAACTGAAATAGTAGATTATAGATGTCAATTACCTCCAGATTATGTAGGAGTTATTCAAGTAATGATAAATCAAGTTCCAGCTAGAACTGCAACTGATACTATAGCGAAATTTTATCCAGATTTAAAAACTAGAGACAACTATACCTATGATTATGATAATGATAGATATAGTAGATCAGCTGATTATACATTTAAAATAGAAGGGGATGTAATCTATACTTCAGTCAAGAAAGGAAAACTACTAATGGTATATGAGGCTATTCCATTGACTGAGGATAATGAAGTAGCTATTCCAGATGATCCTACTTTTATTAGAGCTCTTAGAGCTTATATTGAAAAAGAACATATTAGAATACTATGGAGGCATCAGAAGGTATCAGATAAAGTTTATGAAGATGCTCAACAAGAATATGCATTTGCAGTTGGGGCATGTGAAACTAATGCTAGAAGACTAGAGTTACCAGATATGGAAGCCTTCTGTAATATGTATAAGACCCTCTTAGTAAGAGACAATGAATACTTTAATAGATTCAGAAATCTTGGTGCTAAGGAGATTTTAAAGAGACATTAATATGGAAATTAAGAGAGTTCAACTGGTGCCAACTGGCATGAATCAGGATATTAGTGTTAGTAAGTTTACTCCTAATTTAAGTTTTTATAACAGAAATATTAGGATTACTGCTAGAGAGACTAATACTCTCATGAGTATAGAAAATGAGATGGGGAATCTTCAGATTCCTTTAAAAAATCCTGAGGGAGGAGCTGAACTAAATGGTACTTGTATAGGCTACACGGTACTGAATAATTATATAGTTATATTTACTACATTATCTATAGGTAATAATAATTCTGTTGATCGGATCTACAGAATAGATCAAGATTATAATGTAGTTAAATTATTTGAAGGAGATCTAGGATTTGATACTAAACATCCTATAGAATGTATTCCTTTTTATGAGACTGAATATGTTCAAAAGGTTTACTGGACTGATAGTAAAAATCAACTAAGAGTTATTAATATAGCAGCTGATGAAGAAGAGATAAATAAATGGACCAATACTTCATTTAATTTCTCTCAGGATCTATCATTAGATGAGGTTGTTACTATTACTAAAAATAATACTGGTGGTCAATTCGCTGCTGGAGTAATCCAGTATGCCTTTACTTATTACAATATAAGTGGACCAGAGTCAAATATATTTCAAACATCAGATTTATATTATTTGTCTGCTTCAGATAGAGCTCTAGATGGAGAATCTGTATCTAATAATAGTTTTACTATTAATATAAATAATATAGATACTAATTTTGAATATCTTAGAGTATACTCTATTCATAGAAGTTCATTGAATGCTACTCCCACTGTTAAAATAGTAATTGACTATAAGATAGTGGGAGATACTGCTGTTATTCAAGATACTGGTTATTATGGTGATGATATAGATTCTACCAAATTATTATATGTTGGTGGAGAAGAGATAATTGCTGGTACTATTACTTCCAAGGATAATACTCTATTTGCAGGTAATATACAGATCCAAGAGGATGCTTCTCAAGAAGAAATAATCTTAGATAATATATCTGACCAAGTATTTAATTGGGAATATAGAGACCCTATAGCTATAGAGCAAAAAGCCTTTGCTAAAAATGGCTTATATACTTATCTACCAGAATCCTTATTTACTAAAGCATCAGATTTTAGACACTTTAAAAGTGGACAGACTTATAGACTAGGAGTTCAATTTCAAAGGGCCAATGGTAAATGGTCTGATCCTGTATATCTAGGAGGAAACAATTTTGAAAAATCTTGGGATAGGCTCTGTGATAAACCTTTTTTAACTGAAGTTAAAGGAGATGAGACCCTTCTTTATTTAAATAAAGGAGTTCTTACTTTAGACCCCTTAATGACTAAGGTTCTTGCTAATGAAGGATATAAAAGAGTTAGACCTATAGTAGTAATGCCTGAGCTATCAGATAGGACTGTAATTGCTCAGGGGTTATTAACAAGTACTATAGGATTTGATAGAAAGAGGGAGAGTAATAACTCTTTTGCCTATGTAGATCATGTAGCAAGACCTTATAAATTAGGGCAAAATTTTATCAATGAAGAGGTCACTCAGGTAAGTAATCCTAGTACATTTATTCCAGAGAATTGGTATCCTACTTATTTAAATTCTGGACACTTCCTTACACCAGCTGGTGGATATGAATTTGCTGATGACTATCATGCTTTTGGGATAAGTTCAGATAATAATAATGAATATAAATATCCATTTATATTTAGATATCATACTGGAAATTCTGCTCCATCTATAAATAGGCCTAGAGATATAGAAATAGGAGGTGATAATCCCAGGACTTTAGATAATGCTTGCTTACCTTTTATAGATGAAAATATAGTCTCTTTTTGGAGCCCTGAGCTACAATATAATGAGACTATAGATTCATATTTAGATGATACTAGTTGTGTTATTGCAGGTCTTGCTGGACTATCCTCCTCATCCTCTAGCATTGGTGCTACTGTAGTTTCAGGTGATACTGAAGGAGCTTCCTCTGGATATATTAGTAGGGGCACTTATGATACAGCTACTAATTGGGAAGTTGGATCTAAGTTAAAAGTAGGAGTGACTGCTACTGGATTAAAATATAATGATGAAGGAAATCAAGCTTATGCTCAATTACCTATATTTAGTCCTGAAAGTTTCTCCTTTGATTCAAGAGCTGCTGCTAAAGATTACGATGTAAAGAGTAAAAATACTGGATGGTTACAATATTCTTTAGCTAATCTAATGTTTGATACTACTAAAGAATCTTTAACTCTTCCAATATATAAACCTCAACAAGTACTTAGAACAGAATCCCTAATTCCTTACAGCACAGCTTCAGTAGATAATGGTGGAACCATAACATACAACACAGCTCCTGATGAGATCTTTTTAGCTGATGTAGTTGGAGAATATCTCCCAGGAAAAAACTCTATTAATGCTGCTCCTAAACCTGCTGTTTATAAATTTAAATCTAATAGTCATGCAGTATTTTCCTTTAAAGAAGCCAAGGAGGAAGGAGTTAATTACTCTTTAGTTATTCCTGAATTTTATAAGAAGACTACTAGAACACTAGCCAAAGAAGATTCTACAATATATAACTTAGCTAACTACAGGATTACCTTAACTATTACTAAATCTCCGTATTATACTGATATTTCTGGTAATGATAAAACTGAAGCTGCATTTGATTATGAATATAGTGTTGTAAACGCTAGTAATGATGCTGGATGGCCTAGCACATATGTTAATTCTTTTAAGATTACTTTTTCTACTACATATGGATTAAATTCTGGTACTGGGTTTACAGCAGAAGGCGCAGTAGATTTCAACATTTTCATAACTGGAATGGAAGGATCAGGTACATCTGTAGGTAAGATTCCAGAAGGTGTTCCATTAGACAGAGAGATAGTGTTAGATGTTGAATCTAATCCAGGATTTCAAAGTACAAGTACAACTATTACTGGAGGTAATGGTTGGAAGTATACAACTAATCCTCCTCAATTTCCTATAAGTATTTTAAATGGTGATTCAGCTACTCAAAGTTTTGAATTAGCTTATTCATCTTATAATCCAGGAGGCGGTGGAGATACTGATAGTTTAACATATATAACTCCTTTTTGGAGAGATAGTATGGGTTATCTGAAACATTCTCTTAATATAGATGATATTAAAATTAACAATCCAGCTAATACTTTATTCTCTACTGCAGAATTAAGTAGTGATGCCAGATTTTTAATATTAGCTGAATTAAGGAGAAATGTGAAGAATCCATATGGTGGATATACAAAAGAGGCTATAGATAATAACCTATGGTTGCCTGCTGGACCTTCAGTTAAAATCCTAGAGGGACAAGAGGTAAAAGTAGAGTATCTAAGTGGAGACACATTTGTGGGCAGATATGACTGTCTAAGAACCTTTAGCGATACCTCTTATGTACAAGAAGTATTTAATGTAGTATCTTTCTTATGTGAATCTTATATAAACCTAGATGGAAGATATGACAGAAATAGATATAATATAGATGTCAGAGATAAGAATGATACTAATTATGGATTAGTTAATGAAGTATATTCTCAAAGAGATAATTATTTTACCTATAGAACTCTTAATTTAGAGCAATTTAAATCTACAAAATTTCCTACACAAGTTCTATGGTCATTAACTAAAAGTAATGGAGAACTAATAGATTCTTGGACAAATCTTAATTTAACTTCAACTCTAGATCTAGAAGGATCTTTAGGTCCTTTAAATAGTCTTAAAACTCTAAATAGTGAGATTATAGCTTTCCAAGATAAAGGTATTTCAAATATATTATTTAATAGTAGAGTACAAATACCTACTTCGGATGAGATACCTATAGAAATTGGTAATAATTATAAAGTCTCAGGATATAGATATATTACTAATCAGATAGGAGCCAAAAATAAATGGTCTATTAACCAGACCAAGAATGGATTATATTTTATGGATGATTTAAATAAAACCATGAATGTAATTACTGGATCTGGAATAATGGACCTATCTGTGGAAAAAGGATTTAAAACTTGGAGTAATAATAATATAGCTGATTATGGTTCCTTAGTTATAGGAACTTCTGATGGAGGTTCTGACACTAATCAGATGAATACTTTCTCTACCTCAGTAGATAAGTTGCATAATGATATATATTTTACTAATAGTAGTACTTGTCTATGTTACTCTGAAATAATGGGTAACTTCACAAGTTTTTATGATTATGGTAATATACCATTTATGTTTAACTATCAAGACGATTTTATATCAGTTAGAAATACTGGTATTAAGACCCAACTGTATTTACAAAACGTAGGAAAATTTAATGAATTCTTTGGGAATATGTATCCATCTGAAATTGACTATATAGTTTGTCCAGATGAACCTCTAGATAAGGTATTTAATAATATTGAATTTAGAGCTGATTGTTTTGCGAGAGGATATGATCCAACCCTTAGAATTACTGAGGATTCTAAATATAGAATAACTGAGGAAGGATTTTATAGATCTCTTCAGGGAGGTAAGCCTAATGGTTATTCTTATATCCCATTTAGAACATTAGATAAAGTTGAATGTGAAAATGAGTTTCAATATGGAGTATTTGATTGGGCTAATCAGGATAAGTTTCAATTAAGAAAGAAATTTAGAGTATGGAGATCTGCCTTACCTAGAAGCCAGGGAACTCTAGATAGAATTAGGAACCCTTGGACTCATATAAAATTACATTATAGACCAGACCAATCTGAAGATAATAGATTAATTCTTCATGATATAATAGTCAACTATACTGTAATCTAAACTTGTAGGGTATATATCATTGAATGTATACCCTATAAGTTTTTTATTTATGTATTTGGATATATTAAATATTTTATATATATTTGTCAATATAAATATATATTAACTATGGCAAAAAAACTAAGACACAATATTTATGCTCTAGGAGGGTGGTCAGGAAAGGGAATGATTAATTCTCTCAAAAATGCTGATGGCTCTCAAATAGCTGGAGCAATAGGGGGAGCAGCTAATTTAGCTGGAGGACTTGTCTCAAGCATGTCTAATACTACTGAAGAAGTTCCTGAGGCACAAGTTTCTGCAACTTCAAAAGCAGATCTTTTAAATCAGATTAATTCTTTTAATGGATTAAACCTGGGCCGAGAAAAAGGCGGCGGCTTTAGTGATGTTTTATCTGGACTTAGTAGTGGACTACAAGCTGGATCTGCTGCTGGTCCTATGGGAGCAGTAATTGGTGGAGCTGCTGGAGGAGTTTTATCTGGCATATTTGGTGGATGGGGTCGCCGCAGACGTAATGCTAAGAGGAGACGACAAGAAGAGGGTTATAATGCTCAAATGGCAGATCAATTTGATGCCGCTAATGAGGAATTAAATATTGCAGCTACTAGTAATGTTTTATCAAACTATTCAGCATATGGAGGTAGTTTATATGCTTATGGTGGCAATTTTAATGATGGTTTAACTACATTTGGAAATGGAGGATCTCATGAGGAAAATCCTAATGGTGGAATTCTGCAAGGTACTGACAACCAGAATAATCCTAATTTAGTAGAGGAAGGTGAAACTAAGTGGAATAATTATATATTTTCAAACCGACTTAAACCTGGAAAAGATTTTACATCGCAATTTAATTTGCCTAAAGCAATAACTAATAAGAGTTATGCAAAGGCTTCAGAATATTTAACTAAAGATGCAAAGGAAAGACCTTATGATCCTATTAGTAGGAGAGGGATTAATGCTTCTTTAGGCAGGCTTAGAGACTCTCAAGAATCTTTAAAAGCCTACGAAGATTTAACTAACAACACGGCTAATGATATTAATATGTTAGAATTAGGAGAAGTATTAGCTAAAGGAGGAGGAATTCATATCAAACCTTCTAAAAAAGGAACCTTTACAGCAGCAGCTACTAAGCATGGTAAGAGTGTACAAGCCTTTGCTAATCAAGTATTAGCTAATAAAGAAAATTACTCACCTGCAATGGTCAAGAAAGCTAATTTTGCTAAAAATGCTGCTAAGTGGCATGCATTAGGAGGACCTATTAGAAACGTACAGAACAGATTTAATGTAATTGGTAATCAAATAACTCCATTTGCTTTTGGAGGAGACTTGCCAAATACTCATTTTAATAATTATATTCCAGGTACCAGAGGGGGCCAGGGTACAAATGTTTTTGCTAATGGAGATGAATTAAAGATTCCTGAAGTACCTATGGGTAACTTAGCTGGAGATAAAAAATTAGTTACTACCCCTATAGTGAAAGATACCGGTCTGGCTAAACACTATCAATCTGGTGTTACCAGTCCTAATAGGTCTAATTTTAATTGGGGTGATTTTGCTTCTCAACTAGGATTATTTACTCCCGCTATTACAAATATTGGACTAGCATCTTCTGCTATGAATGAATCTCCTGAACAATATAGGTTTGATAGAGTAGCTATTGATCCTTCTGATAAAGCCGATGTTAACTTTCCTTATAAACCTATAGACAGGGAATACATAGCTAATAAGATTAGATCACAAGCTGGAGGGACTAGAAGGGGTATAATAAATACTTCTGGAGGTAATAGGGCTACTGCACAAGCTGGGTTACTATCAGCTGATAGAAACTTCCTTAATGCTATTGGAGATGCTTATTTTAAAGCTGATGATGTTAACTATGGAAGATTTATTGATAGTAAAACTAGAAGTAATCAGGCTAAGTTAATGAATGCCCAAAATGATCTTAGGGCACAAATGTTTAATGCTCAGGTTGGTCAACAAGAGACTCAGGCTAATGCTATGAATAGAGCTGCCGCCAGAAATCTTCAGAGAGAGGCCGTATCTAAGATAGGAGATACCTTTGGAGATGTTTCAAGGTATATGTATGATAAGAATGTTTTAAAATCAATGTTCCCTTATACTACAATGGGTGAGTATCGTAGAAGTAAAGGTGGTAAACTTAAAACTAAGAAATAATGGCTGTAAACGCGTATGATAGGGCTAGTTATTCTCAGTTGAAATTGCCTACCTTTCAAGAGATGATGATTGCTCCACAATACTTAACAGAGCAACATGAGATGGCCCAAGCAAGAGCAGATGAACTATTAAGTGAGGCACAAAAAGTTGAATTAGCAGCTATGGAGAATCCAAATGGTAAAGCTGCTCAATTATATCAGGGATATACACAGAGGCTTAATGAAGCGGTAAATTCCTTAAATGAACGAGGTATTAATGCATCGAATATTAAAGCTAATTTGGGCAAACTTAAAGCTGATTATAATGCACAAATTGCTCCTATTGCTCAAGCATGGGAGCAACAAAGGAAAGATAAGGAGGCTTACAATGCAATGACAGCCAAGGATAGATCCTTAATTACTGCTTATGATCCTTCTCAAACTAGTATAGATGCTTACTTAGGAAGAAATAATGCTTCATATATACCTCAAGGAATCAGTGGTAATGAAATAGCTCAAAGAGTAGCTATGGCAGCTAAGCCTTACAGTGATTGGATTAGTCAAAAATTACCGGAAATATCTAAGACAGGGCTCCCCTATAAGTACTTCACTATGGTACAAAAAGGGTTTAGTCCAGATGACGTAGCAGCAGCTATGAGAGATGATGGTATTGATGCCCAAACTGCTAGTGAAGGAGCTCTAATGCTTAAAGATCTTAGAGATAATGTTATTGCTTCTTCTGGGGCTTATGAATTATTTGGCAATAATCCTGAAGCTATAAATAGATTAATTCAATATGCTAACACTGGATTAAGTCAAGCTATTGGTACTAAGCAGTTTGGAAATATTAGTGATGATTATACGGCCGATATAAATAAAATTGCATATACTCAAGCTCTTAAAAATCAGGCCTCTGAATTACCTGGAAGAAGAGTTGGAGTATTTTCCAGACCTGTAGCAAGTTCTAAGAATATCCAAAGGGGCAAAGAAATAGATTCTGCACTAGAAGAATTGAATAAATTAGACCCAGGTAGTAAAATAGATAATAGTGTGACTGATAGATATACTCCTACTATACAATCATCAATAACTGGATATGGAATGGAGGGATATACTTCTCAAAGTTCAGTTGCTAAGGCATTAAAAGCTTTAGGAGTTAATGATAAAGAAATTAATCAGTTAACTGTTCAAGAGGCTAAAGATAAGCTACTAAAAGAGAGAGATGATTTAGTTACCATTCAAAATGGTTACTATCCAAATATTCCAAATTCTTCCAATATAAATAGTAAGATAAGAAACTATTTACTTACTAGTTCTGATGAAGGAGGATTCCTTGAATATGATTTTAATGAGGGGGCTCCTAAAAAAGATAAAAAAGGTAATAGACTTCATGGTAAAGATGCTGCAGATTTTCTAAAGAATGATGATATAGTTTATGTATATAGTCCTCAAAGTGGTATGGTAGCAAGTGATGGAGAAAAAGCTTATCAAGTGCCAGCGGAAGCTTTAGAACCGTTGTATGGTGGTACATATAGGAAATATGATGGCATTATAAAAGATCTTATTTCTAATAAACCAGAAGGACCTATCACTAGTAATGGGGAGGTAATATATAATGATTGGAGAGAAGCTGTAGCTGATTTATCAGAAGCTATAGTTAACATTCTTTCAAAAGAACAGGCTGATTTTGTTCCAGTAAGGTCAACAAGTTCTTCAAAAACATATTAGTATGGCATATGAAATAGATGATCCCAGAGAAGTAGGGACCCAAGGATTAAAAGGACTTAAAAGTGTAGATAAACAGGCTACTGATGGGTATGAAGTAAATATTGACAAGGGATTATTAGATCTTCTTGGTAAGACTGACGTAGATACTTATAGTCAATTAGCTAAGAAGAGTCAGGATGAAATGTCTGATTACACACCTGTTGGTAACCAACTTCCAAATTTTAGCAGATATGATGCTGATTTATCTAGAATAGATCAGTTACAAAATATTAATGATTTTAGAGCAGACCAGCAGTCTAATTTATTAAAAGCCACTAATGCTGTTATTAGCGGTGTTTTAAGTGGACTTGCTACAGCAGTAGAAGATTTTAGTTATATACTTGACTTTGAAGAATGGGGTAAAGTTTTTTCTGGGCAAGATACACTAGAAAGAAATTGGCTTGGCCAAGCTATGGTTGATGCTAAGGAGGCTCTATATGGAGCCATGCCTATATATGAAAGAGAAAGAAAAGATACTTTTTCAGATAACTTTTTTAGATGGTCTACTCTAAGAAGTGGCCTAGATAGCATGGTTGGATTTGCTGTACCGGGAGGAGCTATTAGTAAAGGATTAAGTCTAGGAACCAAAGCTCTAAGAGCTTCTAGAGCAGCAGCTTATCTAAGTAAACTAGCAGAGACTAATAAGATTGCTAAAGGTCTAGATAAAGGCCTTAATTTCTTAACAACTGGGCCTTCTGGAGAAGTAGTTAATTCATTAGTTAGTGGTATGTTAACTAACGATGCTGAAGGCAAAATGATGGCATTTGAAGTAGCAGATAATGCCAGAATGCAGTATGTTAGTGATAATGCAGCTAAGCTATTGGAAGCTAATAAAGATACTCCTAATTATACAGTAGAACAAGCTTTAGCAGAAGCTAAAGAATTAATGGATAATGACGTAGATTTTAATAACAAATTAGCTGAGGAACAGACTGAATTTGTTAATAGGAATAGAATCTTTATGCTTTCTGATGCCTTTGGTATACATGGAGTATTTAAAGGTATAGGTAAAACTAGAAATTTACTGAAGGATAAAGGAGTTGCTCAAGCAATTAAAGATCTAAAAACTCTTTCTTCAGATAATTTCCTTCTACAAATGACTAAAGAGGGAGCTGAAGAAATAGGTCAAAATATTCTTCAATCTGAGGCAGAGTACCAAGTTAATAAGAGTAGAGGAGCTTTATCTCCCAAAGAGGCAGAGCTCTCTCTTACTGAGAGAATTTTAAACTTTGGTACTTCTACACAAGCTTTAGTTGAAGGTGCTATGGGATTTATCACAGGCGGTATACAAAGAAATGTAATGAGAGCTGCTGGTGATCTTATCTCAGGAGACCCTTTAGGTAAGAAAAGAAAGGAAGAGTATGCTAAAGCTCAAGCTGAGCAGAAAAAGATTCTAGATTCCTATACTGAGGCTCATCTAAGTGATTTAGTAACTGCTGAAATCAATAGAACTGAAGCTGCAGCTGATATTAATGCAGAGACTCTAACAACAGATATTAAGGAAAGAGTATTTAATTCTTTAGCTACAGAAGCCTTTCAAAATGGAACTACTGAGCAGCTAGAGAGATTAATACAAGACACAGCCAGTCTTTCTCCTGAACAAGCAGCTGAGAGAGGATATGATCCAGATTATAAACAACAGGCTGAGCAAAGAATCAAGGATCTTCAAGAAGCTGAGAAAATGTATCTGAGTTATTCAGCATATCCAAATGCTTCTCAATTACTTCATAATAGACTAATGAATAGATCTGCTATGAAGTTTGTGGAAAATATTAAAGAAGATTTATCTAGACATCAAAAGGCTCTTAATGATAAAGTAAATGCTGCTTATCCTCAGATTGCAGAAATGATGCAACTTATGGATGAGGAGTCTGGCAAATCTAATCTTTTGACTAATGTATCAGAGGAATATATTGATAAAGCTAGAGAGACTCTTGAGTCTTTAGATGAATATAAAGCTGTTCAGCATACTAAGTCTCAATTGGAATTAGCTGCTAATTATATTAAAGATTCTGATAAGAAGTTTAAGGAGTATCTATCTCCAGAATATCAAAAGGATTATCTCCAAGCGCAGAAGTCTTTGATAGAGTCCATACAAAAAGAAGCTTCCAAAGAAGTTAAACAAACTAAAGATGCTGTAAAAGAGGAAATATCTTCAACTGTCGCTACTGCCTCATCTCCAGAAGAGAAGCAAACTATAGTTAATCAGGCTAAAGAAGATGCAGGTAATGATGAGATAGCTCAACAAGCTATTGAAGAAGTTGAGCAAGAGACTGCTAATAAGGAAGCTATAGCTACTTCTAAAACCTTAGATGAAGAAGCTCCTATTGATAATGACTTGGTAGATAAACTATTACAGGAAATAACTGGAATTGATTATTTTGATAGATCTCCTAAAAATGTTGAGAATAGAAGATTCTTCAAAATGACTAAAGCGGATGTTAGACAACAAGGTGATATTAATCTACATCCTGAGTTTGAAGACAGTGGATACTTTAGTATTGGAGCAATTAAAAGAGCTATTCAAGATATTCAAAAAAGACCTTCTAATAAGTTTAATACAGCTAGAATTGATGCACTGAATAAATTAATAAATAGACTTAATGATATTTTCAAACAGCAGAATAAACCACTAGAAACTGATAAGGTAGTAACTGCATCTAGTTCTGATTCTAATATATTTAGTGAAGAAGGTATTACTATAGAAACAGCCGATACTGAAAAAGAAGTTAACGATATTATAAATACATCTGATCCTAAGGAATTTAAATCTCCCAATGGAGCTGGATTAGTGGCTTATTTAAGTAGAGAATGGTTAGTTAAAAATGGTTCTAAAGTAAGTGCTAGCAATAGTGCTATTCTTAATGATGCAACTAAGTTAATTCTTGATCCTAACAGATTAAGAGGAGATGAATTGATTCATTTTGTTATTAATGATTCCCCTAATATTCCAGTATATTATAATGGAACTAAAAGTACCTGGGGAGCTGTTAAAGATGAAATTGAGAATAGTAATCTTTCACCTGAGGATAAAACTAAAAGAATTGCTTCATTAGTACCTATAGCCATTGAGACTGTACAGGGTCCACTAGGATTTGTGCATGATATTAATTGGATTAACTCTAAAAATGTTGTAGAGGAGAATCTAGCTGCTGATAGAGATAATTTAATGAGCCTCAGAGAAGCTATATATAATGGTACTATTACAACTTCTAGAATTACTAATATTAGTAATGGGCATTTAATAAGAACTGTTAATAATCAATATATTTCAACTTTAGAAGCGTTCCCAGATGATAAACTTAAATTTGCAATCTATAAAAATGGTGATTTTACTACTAAAGTTGACAAGCTACTAAATAAACCTGAAAATTTAAAGGAGGGATATACTTATGCTTTGTTACCAGCTAGAGATGGCTCTACAATGGCTGTTCCATTAAAGAGAAATCTATTAACTTCTAAACAAGTATCAAGTATTTCACAGGCTATTAGAATATTTATAAAAGCTAAAAAGGGCGAGAAACTAAATACTGGTGAGCAGCAAGTTGTTGACAAAATTAAAGAGATTATTAAGCTAAAGAACAGTGCTGGAAATAATGTTAATTTTGATATTAGAACCACTGATGGTATTAAGAATTATGTTTCCATATTTACTTATGTTCATAAGGCTGATAAGATGAATCTTGTCAATACTATAGTTTCTAATCCTAGTGACTACAGAGCTATTTCTATTGAAGAAAATGCTAATTCTCTAGTATTATCTTTAGCTAGAGGTGCAGGAATAAATATAGCTACTGCTAAGTTAGATCATCAGACAGGAAATTTCTTAAAAGAACAAGAGTTTCTTGATAATTTGGAGGATCATTTGCAAGGTTGTTATTTCTATGGTAATTCTACATTAATTAATAAAGATAAAGTAGATATTCCTATTATAGGAGAGAATAATTTAGTTTCTATTGAATCCTCTTCCTATACTACCTATGTAAAAAGACATACTTCTTCAAATGTACTTAGCTGGAATTTAGGAACTGAAGAGAATCCTAATTATGTATATTTTAATCAACCTTCAGTTAGCTTTGACACACAAACAGCTAAAGCAAAGGCTCAAGCAGCAAGAAGTAATGTTCCTGTTAAGAAAGAAATTATTGAGAATACACCAGTATCTAAACAAGAAGGAGATATAGATCTTGATGCTTTAGAAACTAATTTAAATGACGATGATTTAGTTTATAATGCAGAAGCTTTCTTGGATGAGGAAGCCTATAAAGATTTTGGTACAACTCAAGAAGGTATAACTTTAATCACATCTAATGTTAAGATAATTAAGGTTCCTATGCAGAGACAGGTTATTAATATGATCTCTGAAAAGATAGCTAGAGCTCTTATAGGATCTGAGGAGGCAACATTATCTTCTGAAAAAATTAAATCTATTTTATCTGCGAATAAAAATTGGTTTGAGAGACAACTGCAATTAGCCAAACAAGCTAATAAGACTAAAGTTGTTGAACATTTACAAGAATATCTAGATCATTGGTCTAATCTTGAGAGATTAGTAAAGAATACTTTAGCTAAAAGAAGTGGGTTCAAGGTATCTGAGGTACAAAATTCTGAAATAGATTCTCTAGCTGAATTTGGAGAAGATAATTCTGAACATGAAAGAAATTATTTCAGTGATACCTACTCTTTAGAGTTAGATAGCAAGGACACTGTTTCAGCTAAAATGAAGTTGTTCCTCTCATTTATTCCTAATGGTAAGACTAATTATTTAACTCAGGAGTCACAGTTTGAGCCTTTTGATATAGTATATAATAGTTTGTCTGCCATGCTTGCAGGAACTAAGCCTTCTTATGCAGCAATGATTAATAAACTTACTGAAATTAATCAGGATGGTAAAGTATTTCCTTGGTTAACTAATTTATTAGCTAAGCTTGAGAATGCTCCAGATCAGATTAAGAGGGAGTTTGTAACAGCAATGAATAAGCACTATGTTAGTATGAAGTTTGCCATGTGGCGTAAAGTTAATAAAGATAATTACGCTATGGAAGTGTGGGATGCTAATGCTAATTCAATACAACAAACTATTACTAATGCATGGTATAATAACCTTATTAATAGTGAATTAACAACTACTAGAGAAGGTGAATATGTATATGATCCAGAAGTAACTAGACAGATTACTCTACAATATGATGAATGGGTTAAGAAGAAACATTATCCTACTCAAAGTGAATTAGATACTTGGCTTAAGAGATTAGGAATAGTCTTGTCTCCTAAGAGTCTGGAAACTTTAACAGATGGAGAATTTACTTATGGTGGTAGAAAATATACTTATCCTCAACTGTTTCAAGGAAACAATAGTCTATTTGGAACTTTAGTAAGTAAACTTCAACCAGATGGAGGAATAGGTGAGTTAGGAAATGTATTATTCAGTGATAGTATAGCCAAGGCTTTAATTAATTTAGAGGCTAGAAATACTGCTCATATTTTCTCTAACTCTCATAGATCTGGAAGTAAGACTGTTTATTCTTATACTAATGATAAGTATATAATAGACAGATATACTAATTTAATGTCTGATCCTATACTATTAACTAGACTAAGTAAGCTTTCCTTTAATGGTAAAGCATCTTGGTTACAGCAACTACTTAAAACTAATGATTTAGGAGAGTATATATATAATGAGGATGGATTAGCAGAAATTAATACAGAATCTTTATTCTTTAAGAATTTTGCTTATGATTATTTAGCTCTAGATTCTATTAAAGAACTTGGAACTAAAACCTATAGAGAGACTAGGAATTTAAATACTCTTTCTCCTGCTGAACATGAGATTGTTAAAATGACCATGTTTACCAATAATGGTTCTGTTACTAAAGATGGGACTAGGATTGGTAAGATGTTTTATCCTACAATGTCTGATAAAACTACTATGATATTGCTAACTGTTCCTTTAGTAAATATTTCTCTGAATGAAGAGGGAGAAGTTTCTAGTAATACAGTAGATTTTATATATGATAATTTAGTTCAAGCAGAGATTGACAGGATCCTAAAATGGCAAACTATTACCAACAATGGAGAATCTCCTATTAATGTAGCTTCTTATAATGATGGGGCTAAGCTCTTTATGTTATTTCCTCAGTTGAATGAAATAGAGGAGTTATATACTTATATAGGAGATAAAAGAGTACTTAAGGATATCAATAGCAGTCCAGAATTAATCAATATTATTAAGGATACTTTACAATCTCTACTTGACAATAAAGTTGACCAGCAAGTTGCTGTTTGGAATAAACTAGGTGTAGGATTAAGTGATGATAGCTTTAATTTCATTGATAATAAATATTTAGGATATATTAGGAAGCAAATAGCTTCTAAAGATAAATCTTATATACAAAGATTTGCTGCCGCTGATTTTGCTATTAATTATATTATTAGTAATGCTAATGTAAGTCAGCTATTCACAGGAGACCCTGCTTTATATTATAAAAAAGAAAAATCTACTAAACCTACTGATTATGTAGGTATAGTTAGAGATACTTATATTAATATAGGTAAGAGGCTTGCTGGAGATATTGCTCCTGGTCAAGAGGCTGATTGGTCTGGTATTTCAGAGACATATAAATTAGCAGTGATTAATGATGCAGAATTAGCTTCATTGTCTAATGAATATTATAAGTCTATAGGTTTTAACTCTAAGACCTATGGTAGTATAACTGGTACAGATGCTCAAGAGCTAACTACTCTAAAAGAGCATCTAGATGTTATGTATGCTTTTGGTAAACTTCCAGAGAGCCAGTATAAAAATTTGTTAGATAAATATAGTAAAAAGGAAGAGTTCACTACTGATGAACTTGATGTAATATTACAGCCTATAAAACCTGTTTATGTACATAATAGAACCTTAGCTGAAAATGATGTAGATGTAAGAACCTATGTAAAAAGTTCATCATTTCCTTTGATTCCTCAATTAACTAAAGGATTACAAATAGATGCTCTTAGAGAAGCTATGGAGTCTCAGGGAGTAGATAGGGCTGCCTATATATCTGCTGTTAAGGTAGGTGCCCCTCTTAATAGACCTACTATTTGGGATAATAAAGGAGATATCATTCCTAAGTCTTTGGAGAATTTACAACCAATACTTCTAAACAGAGAAGGCTTTAAAATCCAGCAGGAAGTGCCTTATCATGAGGATAAGGATAGAATTAATGGTGGTACTCAAGAAAGAAAATTACTATTCTCTAACCTAAGAAATGTTAAAGGCTTTAAATATCATGGCAAGGAAATGTCAGGAGAGGAGTTAGAGAAAGAGTATATTAATCTTTATAAATCTATATGGGATAGACAACTGGATGATTTATTAAATAGTTTAGAATATAATAAAGAGACTAATACAATAAATCCTTATAGATTAGCTAAGATTCTACAAGAAGAGGCTATCCAACGTAATTATCCAATTAATGATAAGATAGGACTTACTATAGATGATAATGGAAACTTTAAATTCCCTCTATGGGCATTACCTTCAGCTAATAAATATGAAGCATTACTACTCTCTATAGTAGATAATAGAGTTCGTAAGATTAAAATTCCTGGAATGTCTTATGTCCTTGGAAGTGAGGAAGGATTTAAGATTAAATCAGAAGAGGAAGTTAATATTTCTGATAGAGTTAAGAATGATATAGTTTTCACTTCAAGCTGGACTGGAAAGTTATTACCTCAAGGACTAAATTCTGATGGTACTATAAGGAATACTCAGGTACTAGCTCCATGTAAATTTAGGGATAATAGGGGAAACCTTATTGATATTAGAAAATATGCTAAGAGAGGTGATGATGGATTCCTAAGACTTGATGAGAATAAACTTCCAAAAGAATATCTAAAGCTATTTGGATTTAGAATCCCAACTCAGGGACATGGCTCTATGGCAGGTATAGAAATAGTAGGATTCCTACCTGAAAATGTAGGAGATCTTATTATAGCTTCTAGAGACTTTACAATTCAGATGGGTAGTGATTTTGATGTAGATAAATTATATACTTATCAATATCAATTAGCACTAATAGATGGCAAATTTAAGAGACTAGATACTCTCTCTGAGCAAGAAGTAGAGAATATTGTTGCAAAAAGATATTCTGGTACTAAAGATGAAGCTGTAGATGAATTATTAAGTGCCATCTTTGGTGAAAACATCTCTGAGTTAGAGGCTCTAGACAAAGAGGAATTTAGAAACAGATTGCTAAATAGCAGAGATAAAGCTAAAGATTTTAATAATTTGTTAGATATACATCTCTCAGTTATGAGTAATCCTAGTTCTGAGGTGCAAAGTAAAATTGCTTCACCTGTATCTTTTGGAAAGCTTAAGGGAGAGGAAGGCAATTTAGCAAAAGAAATTGATACTTATAGAAATAATAGATTACTATCTGAAGAGGAATTCAATGGGTTAACTGCCGATTACCAAAGAACTAAATATATTAATGCTATAGCTGGTAAAGCTGGTGTAGCTACTTTCTCATCAGCGGCAATGTTTATTGCTAATGCTCAAGGGAAAGGGCTAAACTATGTAGAAAAAGTTAATGGTGATAATATCTTTAAGTTTGCAATGGGTAATCTAATAACTACTGGAGATTTATCAAGATCAGCTACACTATCAGGGAAGAGATTAGTCTCAAAAGTAATGGAGGCTTTTCAAAGTGCTGCTGTAGATAATGAGAAAGAACAGATTCTTTCAAAATTAAATATTAATGCACAAACATTCCCTTGTATCAAAGCAATGGTCACTCTAGGATTTGAAGAAGATTCAGTAGCTGCTATTATAGCCCAAGATATTGTTTTTGATTATGTTGATGCTTTAGTAGCTGCGCAATCATCATTGTCAGATTATAATCCTAATCTTGAAATTGAGATATATAACAAGCTAGTTGATAAATATACTCAAGATTTAGGTCTAAGTCCTGAGGAACTATCTAAATCAATTGCAAGGTTATATGATTTATCTACTGATAAGTTAATAAATTATATTAAAGATGGAGCAAAACTTCCTGACTATGGTTTAGTACAAGTGGCTGTTCTGGATAATTTTCTCAAACTATCTAGTGTAGGTAGAACTATTAACAATCTTTCTAACCTTGTGAATGTAGAATCTGCTGGCTTAGGTACCTCTATTATAGGTACTATGAGTAAGGAGAGGAAGATTATGGAAATTAATGATATAGCTTATGCAGATACAGGAGTAGGTATTGAGAATGGCTATAGATTAATAGGAGAGTTTAATCCTGATTATAAAGATGGTTCTAATAATCCTATTATTCCTGAAACTATACAGGGAATAGCTATTGTAAATGCCCTTTTTACAGCTAATAAGTTATTTAGTGGAATAAAAGGGAAGCCCTTATTTCCTTATAATTCTCTTAGCTTTAGAAATGCTAATGATATATTATTAGAAATTATGAATAGAAACAACCTTTCTGCATCAGCAGAAGCAGAGTTGGGCCAACAATTCTTTGATGGAATGAAGTCTTATATCTTTACTAAACCAGAATTGTTTGGTATAATGAATTCTTCAGAAATGAGGAAGCAACTATTCTTAGATTCTAACACTAATATATCTACAGCTTCTTATGTATCGGCATTACAAAAAACTCCATATGGCAAAACTAATCCTTTCTTGGGAAGACTTGCTGCTAATGTTCAAAAGAATGGCACCCCTTCCTTAATTAAGTATAATGCTGCCTCTGGGGTAAATCTTGATGAAAGTGATATTTATCAAGGATTTGTTGAAATGTTGTTAGATAATAGAGACATTGAGACGGAGATTAACGGTAAAATTCATAACATCAATACTAGACAATTAGCTATAGATCTAATTTATTATTCATATCTTTCCGGAGGTATTCAACAAGCAATAGAGTTTGTTAAATATATTCCAGTGGATTTGTTAGAAAAGCTTGGATTTAGCAAAAAATTGTTAGATTTAGATTTTAATAACACTGAGACTCTTGATGTCTATACATTGGAAACTGATGCGACAGGATTTGTGCAACAATGGATGCAACATAATCCAGGAAGAGCTCCTATTAAATTAGTAGGAGATGCTAGTATAGAGACTGCCGGAGACAATAATATAGAAGTATTAACAACTGGTACTCTTGAATCTAACAAAGGTCCTAGAACTATTATAGAGTCCTTTAAGCCTAAGACCATTGATATAGCTAATCCCTCTAGATTAGTTAAAGGGGTTGACTTTGGAGGAGAAATATTATTTCATCCTTATGTTAGTGCTTATGTAGGAGGAGGTAGATTTGTATTATATAAGTATACTGGTTCTACTTATAATAGAATTCCAACATTAGGTACGTTTGGTATGAGTGAATATCAATCAGATATTACTCCAAATACTACGGCTGAATCTATTCTTGAATCTAATAATACTGAAAGTAATTTAGCAATTAATACTAAAGAAGCTAATGATACTAATACTATCCCTGTGATACCAGCTATTCCTAATGAACAAGTTAGAAACTATGTGGCTAAGTATCATTTAGATAGTAATAGTTCTGTTGAAGTGTTAAGAGAGATTTACAGAAATGCTGAGAATCCTACTATACAAACTATCACTAAGTCATTAGGTAAAACTGCTACTGCGTTAAATGTGGATCCTAAATTTGAATTTACGAAGAGTATCTCTACTACAGGAAGATATAATGTAAATACCAATAGTATCCTGCTTAGGGTTAATCCTCCAGAAGGATGGAGCTTAGATAGGCATATTCAAGAGACTATGATTCATGAAATGACTCATGTATTATTGAATCAGGTAGTTTCTGATTATAGTAAGGGTAATTTTGATAAACTAACTGTTAATCAGAAAAGATCTATAGAGCTTCTTGATTCTGTTAGAACTATGCTTAAGGCCAGAGTTAAACAAGAAAATATCTCTAATAATGAAGTTACTAAAGCTGTAGAGAATTTACAGGAATTTGTTGCTTCATCCTTAAGTTCCAGAGCCTTCAGAGAATTTGTATCTGAACAGACTAATGCTAGAGGTCAATCTATATGGAATAGAATAGTAGAACTACTTACTAAGTTGTGTACTGAATTAGGTATTTTTGATAATATTAATCAGACTGAGATTACTGCATTAATGGATACTGTTATCCTTAACTTAATAGAGTCTCAGGTTCCTAATAAAGTACCTGCAGTAAAGACCACTACTAAATCTTCTAGAAAAGTAGATGCTATGAGTAATGAATATAAGGATCTAATTGCTAATCTAGATCTAGCTAAAGAGGCTGGAAATACTGTTACATTATTTAGTGCAACTCAAGATTTCAATGTCTCTAAGGAAGAATTAGCACAAGCATCAGAAAGAACTAAACAATGTTAATATGGCAAATTGTCCTAACAAAAACTCTCAGGATTGGAAAAATCTAGTAGATAAATATGGTGAGACATTAGCTTTCACAGTTTTTTTAAGAGCAGGGGAGAAAATCCCCTCTCTTAAAGAAGCTGAGGAACTACTAAAAAAAGAACCTATTAAGCCTGAGAATATTTCAGAAAGTATTATAACTTTATATCAAGCTAGTGATGCTGATGAAACCAATGAAGTTATAGAAGAAGCTTTGGAAGATCTTACTAATGATAGATTTCTAATAGTAAGAAAAGCTCAGAAGTTTCAATTAGATGATTATAATAGACAATTAGGTAGACTTAGAGATGCTAGGAAAGTAGCTTCTTCTGAAGATAAGAAAAAATCTATTAATAAGCAGATTCTTGATCTTACTCAGAGAATTACATCACTGGAAGAAGATATGGAATTAGCTAAAGCTATTAAGAGAATAGAGGATCTTAAATATTTTGGAGATAAGGCTATTGAAAGAGTTCGGGAATTATCACAAAAAGCTGAGTTATCTATTGGTGAAATAGAAGAAGCTAATAGGTTAATAGAGTTATGGCAAGCTATTGGAGATTTTTCAAATGATATTGGAGATGATAATCATCCAATTTTTACTGAACAAGAGCTTAAATCTGAGAGACTTAAACATGGTTGGACCGATGATGATGGAACTAAACATAATGGGTTCTCTTATTATAAGGAACAAATGGATTCTCTTTCTAGGCCAATTAATAAAAGAGCCGCTGAATATGTCTTAGACTTTGTTAGATCTACATTAAATCATCCTTATTTTACTAAGGAAGATATTTTCAAAGCTATCTCTGATGTAAGTTGGTTAAGATCTAGAACCTTAGATTTATCTAGAGTACCTGATGCTATGGTTCAAGCTATTTCTAAGGCTATGTTTAAAGCTAACAATGCTGCTAGGCGAGAAGCTGATGAAAAGATTGAGCAATGGGAAAAATTATGGAAGGCTGCTAGCCCTTTTATAAAGAATAATCCAGATATTTTTGTACAACTTAGAAGAGATGGTTCCAAGACTGGTAATTTGGTATATAGATTTTCCCAGGATTTCTTTGATGAAGAGAAGATACTACGAGAAAAAGCTAGAAATTCCAAGAATAAAAAGGATTGGGATAATTATCAGAAATGGCTAAAGGATAATACAATTTTCTTTGATGTTAGAATTCTATTCAATGAAGATGGGTCTATTAAAAATACTCCTGAAGCTGAAGCTCATAAAAAAGAATTATTAGATATCTTAGGAGAAAAAGGATACCAATATTATCTTAATCATCAGACAAAATTGTTGTCTGAGTATAATGAACTAAAAGAGGCTAAAAAAGATTCATTAGATGATGGAACTTTAAGTTTGGAGGAACAGGAGTTTCAACTTAGTGCTTGGGAAAAAGAGAATTCTCCATTTATTAATCTGGATAGAGTCTTAGATGGTACAGAAGTTAAAGTAGGTAACACCTTAGTTAGACGTGGAAGAAGAAATTTTAATGTTAGTGTTCCTAGAAAAGTAAGACTTTCAGATGGCAAGCAAACAGGATTTTATGATCCTAAGTTTCAACAGATTGAAAACAATGCCCCTGTTTATGAATTATACACTTACTTATTAGATACTTTAAGAGAACTTAGATTTGTGGTTCCAGAGTCTCAAAGAAGGAATATGCAGATTAATAGTCTACCAACTGTTAAAGAATCTTTAATTGCCCAGTTTTTTAAAGGACCTTTAAAGTTAGGAGCTGCCCCTATTATAGATAAATTATCAGAGTATGTTAGAAGCAAAGATGCACCTCCAATAGAAACTGATGAACAAAGTCTTAGTACTGGTAGATTTAGAAGAAGAAGCTCTACTTCTTTTGTGATAAATAATGAAGAAGAGATACGGAAATATATAGCTGAGAAAACTATAGGATTTGTTAACGATAATAATAAACAACCTGATAGAGAAACTATCACAAAGTGGAGACAAGAGGCTGAGGATAAATTGGCTCAGGAGAAATCTTTTGATTTAGACAATGTAATGAGGTTATATATTGTGCAGGCTCTTGCTTATAAACATAAGTCTGCTACTGAAGATATACTTAATTTAGCTCAAGAATCTTTTGGGTCTAGGAAAAGAATTTTAACTAATCTAGCAGGTAAGGAAATAAAGGATCAGTATGGTAATCCTCAAACTGTACAAGGAGGTCTTAAACATATTTCTGAACTTATGGATTATACTACAGATATTTTCTATGGTAAGCCTAGAAGAGCTGTTGAGGGTAAAGTAGTTAAGGTATATACTCCTTCTGAAAAAAAGAGACGTGCAGAGTTAGAAGATTTAATTCAAAAGAATCAAGATAATTTTGACAATAAGAGTATAGATGAGACTGAATTTTCATCTAATAAAGAAAGATTAGAGAGGCAGCTTGAAGAGTTGGGTGGCTATGTTACTGCTACTAGTATAGCTGATAGTGCATTGAAGTGGACTCAACTACTTGGTATGGGATTTAATGTTATAGCTGGTGGAGTTAACTTATTAACTGGTCTGTATGAAAATTCCTCTAGAGCTGCTGATGGTAGACTTTTTAATGGTAAGCAGTTAAGGTCTAGTTACTGGCAGGTTCTACAAACCATTTTGGGGCATCATTTAGACACTAAAATAGCATCTAAGATTAGAGCTATTGATAAAGCATTTGATGTTACTAAACAGGCTATAAATGAGCTTTATAATAATGATTCTTTTAGAAAGAAATTTAAATTTATAGATCCTTATATCATCTCTGAGAGAACAGAGTTTATTAACCAGATGCCTATTATATTGGCCTGGATGAAGAATAAAAAGGTTACTGGTCCTAATGGTAAAGAAGCTTCTTTATTTGATGCTTTAGGGCAAGATGGAAAGATTAAGGATGGGTATATATTAGATTCTACTAAATCTAATAAGGAGGCACTATTAGATATTGAAGTAACTATCAATCAAATTATTAAGGAGACTCATGGTAACTATGACACTAATTCTCCAATATTAGCTAAAAAGACTGTAACAGGTAGGGCTTTGCTTCAGTTTAGGAGTTGGATGCCTGAAATGTTTGAGCGTAGGTTTGGCAAAGAGTTGGATAATTGGCAGATAGGTATTAAGGAGAAAGGAAGATATATCTCTATAGTAGATATGCTTAAGGCTAAAGATGCTAATGGAGACTCTTATGGAGCATTAAATATGCTTATGTGGACAACTAAGCAATTGCTAAGAAAATCTTTCTTTATGTCTACTAGATTTAATGATAGACTTAATGAAGTAGATGCAGCAAATATGAGAGCCAATCTTTTTGAGGCTCAAGTATTAATTGGTTTAACTATTTTATTATTAAGTCTTAAAGGATTAGTTCCAGATGATGATGATAAGAAAAAATATTTCTATGCTCTTATAAATTTAGGTAATAGATTTAGATCAGATATATTGCTGTACACTAATCCAGTAGAATTTGATAATATCAGTAAAAATATTTTACCAATATCTAATATTATTTCTTCTGTTAGAAGATGGTCTTTAGCTGTCCAAGATGCAGTAGTTGATTGGGATGAGGAACATTGGCATAAAGTTTTAATGCAAACATTAAGAAGTACTCCAGGATTTAGTCAGGCCCTAAGAACATATAGATATGGAGATAAGGTTCTAAGTCAATGGTAATTTCCGTGGGCTAAATTTTTTAGTGAGCGGAAATAAAAATAAACCCCTTATAGCACAAGGTGCCATAGGGGGTTTGTTGTTTATATACTAAGGATTACTTAATAGAACGGTAATTCTTTCAGAATTTCCTTTAGTACTCTCTTTCGTAACAAAATATCCTATAGTATTTATTAAAGGATTTAGTCCTGGAATAGCTACATAAGAAATCTTAACCTCATTAGTCTCTGGAGATATGGGAGTCTCTATCTTTTGAACTGTCCATATCTGATGAGTTCTTACAAATCCAGAGATCTGAGGGAGATTCATAGGATTAAAAAGGCATCCTTGATAAGGAGCCTCAGGAAAATAGGCGTTTACGAGGGGTTGAAAGGTGGCGAAAAATTCTTCCTCGTCTAAATATTTCATAACTCATATAATCATGAAAGTACTGAGGTTCCCAGCATCTTGCTTTCTTATAAACCTCATTTGGAATAGGATGTTTCTCTAAACATAAATGATATATAGCTCTAGTGATAGGGAGACACTGGGCTAATTCTTCTGCTGTCATTTCCCACATAATATAAATATTTAGTAATTTGGTATAGAAATGGCTCCATCTAGTAGATGATTTTTTTCCATTTCTTCTACTAATAGTTTCATAAGTTCTCTCATCTGTGGATGAGCTGCTGGAGCTAGTCTTAGCTTTAAAAGTTGAGCCCAATCACATGCAAATCCAGTCATAATAAGTTCAGTCTTAAGAGCATTAGGCAATACAGCTCTAGCTTGTTGAGGAAGCCATCCTGCTTCAAGAAGACGAAAATAACATTCCTCAGAGAATCTACAATTATCTATAAATATTTGAGAGGTACTATCAGTATTGGGATCTCTTACAAGTTTAGGATAGACTCTACTCCCGTAATCTCCCTCTAAAGCATCTACCCAAGGAGGAGTAATAAATGTAATTTCGTTATTAAACTTATTCTTACTATAATTACAGAATCTAGTACTTTCTTGTGTAAAACTAAATACCCTGTGTCTTACTAATTCATGGCTAATTCCTCTATCACAAGTGAATCTAAAGGTAAATCTTTGATAGCTACTTTCTGGAATTACATCAGTCATGAACTTTATATCATCCATCCTTTCTAGATTTAAGAGTACCCTATAATTTGTATATACTCTAGCTATTGGTCCAAAGTTACCATCTGGTGTTTTACCATAGCCAATAAATCCTCTAGAATAGGGATTACTACCATAGTCCTGATACCAATTGAGATTAGTATTACTCTCTTTGGCAGTGTATAGTAATTGTACACTTCCATGTTCCAGAACTGAGGTATGTCCAGATTTTATTAGGTTATTAACAAACTTCTCTGAACTATCCTCCGTAATTGCAGATTCTGATTTATAGCAAACTCTGCCACATAGTTCTATATGTTTAAGTAACCCTTCTAGACCAGGCTCTTGTTTAATATACTCAACTGAGGGTTTTATTAATCTCATATTTATTCTTTTGTAGGTGACTCAGAGGTTGCATCTACATCTTCCTCTTTAGATATAGTTAATCCATAAAATAATGAGAACCAAGAATATAATTGTTTAGCATAATGCATTGAACATCTTTGATGTTTTTTTATGAACTTAATAGCCCATTCTTTAAATGCTTCATCTTCCTTAGGAGTAAATGAATAATACCTAAACCACTCTATTCCATTGATTCTTGGATTGTTAAAAACAAAATTATAATCTACTCCATATTTTTCTAGCATCTTGTTAACTAAAGCTTCTACTAAATCAGTTCTCTTCATTCTTAGTTTTATTAGTGTATCCTATAATTTTTTTCCTAGGTCTGGTAACTTTGCTGTGGAGATCTATATCTTTAATAAAATCAGTGGTATAAGAATGCTTAAATATTCTAATACCAAATAAGTACAGGGATTTCTCTTCTTTGTGAAGAAAAGACTCCCCTGTACTTTCCAGCCAAGCTTTATAAGTTTTAACTATCATACATAGAAATTCCTTCTATTCCGTATGATTCTATATATCTATCAATCCGTTCTAAATCTTCTGTAGATTCTGACATAATGTTAAGCACTTATTAAATAGTTCTACTAAAGTAGAGTCGTTATCAATAGTTTGAAAGAATTTGGGATATTTATTTAAGGCTGTTTCTGACTCATGTAAGTCTCTATCATATACTCCTCTCTCCACTCTAAGAATTACCCCTCCTAAATTAATAATAGCATCAGCTTCGTTTTGAAACCTTACATCAGATATTATCCATTTCTGCTTAGTGTCGTAATCAGCTAGAGTAGAGTTTACCCAAAAGTCCTTGTGAAACTGATTTCTAAAAAGGTCTGTACCTACTATCTGAAGGATTTCTCTCCAGGTATAATTACCATATTGACAGGGTATATGAGAATCTTTAAATTCTTCTTTTTCAAAATGCTTTGGGTCTACACTGAATAATACCCCTACGGCAGCTTTAAGTTTTTGTGCAAAAGATTTAATTTGCCATAGGTCATTGGGATCTACATTTGAAAGATGCCCCTCTTTAATAGAAGAATTCCAATAGTCCCACGTCTCATAAGTAAGATCACAAAAATGACCCCTATTAGATAAGATATACTGTAACATGGAGGCTACAGTATTTTTACCAGACTGTTTATGACCAGATATTCCTATAATCATAAGCGTGTTGTTTATTTTCTATTATACTTATATTTTAATGAATCCAGCATTTTCCTATGTTAACATCAGCCTCTAACCTAATTATCTTGCAAAATATATCACCAGCTGATTTCATACATCTAACTAATTCTTTAGAGATAGTATCAGCTAACTCTTCTGGACATTCCACATTTATTTCCATTATGTTACGAGCATTACGGTTCCTAATGCTCTCTTATACTTTCATATAAGATCGGACTATATCTTCACTATTTAGTGCCTAGCTTTTCAAACTCCCTTGAGTCTTACTCCATTTCTGGATAGTCTCTGAACTCCATCGTTTGTAATTATAACAATTTATAGGATACTTTTCAAGAATCTTGGTTATCTCATAAGCACCACTAAGCTTGCCTATTCTAAGATACCAAAATACTCTTCCATCTTTCTTAGTTTCTTTGGTAATTTTAGGGAAAATATTAAATTTATTGAAGAATGGTATAAAATATTCTTCCTGTATTTCCTTAGAAAACTTCTGAGTATTTAGATTATAGAAATGCTTATTTTTATGTAAGCTTCCATCATCATAAAACCACAGAGCTATACCTAATTCATTAAGAGATTTTAAAACTGTAGATAAATCTAATTCCTTAATAATATTAAGTTCATTAGTCAGTGATTTGGATCTCAAAATATAAATAGGAGTATGACAGTATCCATTTTCTTCTCTATAAGAGAGATTTTTAAAAAGATCTTTTAATAAGCTCTTCTTAAAAAGAAGATATTCCTTATACTTACAATTAGTGACATAATAAGTGCTATTGCTATTTGAGGTAGCTAAGCAACCATCACCAAGTCGTGCAGTGTAAAGGACTTGTAATTGTTCATTATCAAACTGATAAAGCTGCTGATTGTCCATACTTAGTACATTTTAATTAATATTAATATGTACAAATATAAGTAAAATTTTGGAGAATTCCAAATTTACTTCTTTAGGATGTTCCAGCAATTAACTAGGTTTAGACACGACAAAATAAGGGTCATCGTGTACTGGAATGGTATATTTTACTTTGAATAATAAGTTATTATCTAATAAATAGTTATAGAATTTAATAGAAGCAAATTTAAAACATAAAGCTCCACAACCTTGAATCCTGTAATTAATACTTTGTTTCTCAGAATCAGCTTTTCTTCTAAAGAAATGCCTAACCAATTCCACTCTCTCTGAACTTACTCCTAGGGCCTTATCAGCTCTATAAGCATCCCAAAATCCTGGAGAGTTCATTTCCTCTTTATGCTGCTGGAGCTTATCAAAATCATAGATATAGGCCTTATGTCCAGTTATAGGGCTAAGCAGAATAAAACCTTTTTGCATTACATCTCTTCTGCAAAAATCTTGATATCTTTTTAGACCTTTAAAACCCTGCATATAAGCATCATAGATAGAATTTCCTTCCTCTGGTGGTAAACTCAAATTTTGACTAATTGTAAGTCCATTGCCACCATAGTTAATAGCAAATTCTACCTTTTTGCCTAGATCTCTAGTATGAGGATCTTTTTCTTTAACTTCCTCTAAAGGAATATTAGCTAGCTTTTGTGGAAAAGCCATTTTAGCAGCTAAAGAGTGAATGTCTCCTTTACCTTCTTGAAAGAATTTAATTAGGGCTGGATCTTCAGATATATTGGTAATAATTACACTTTCTTGGCTACAATAATCAGCAGAGATCCAAACATTACCTTCTTCTGGAATAAAACTAGATCTTGTCTCAGGATTTTTAGGTAAATTTTGTAAATTTAGTAGTTTACGTCCACTATCTTTATCTACTCCTCCTCCACAAGATAATCTTCCAGTATCCATTAGTTGATTAAATACTGTATGAATCCTGTGAGAGACTGGATTAATTGCATCTAAGAATGTTTGCCCATAAGTATCCACAATCTTTGCATACTCCTTATACTTAAGATATAAGGGAGCTACTGGGGATAAATGTGACTGAGGCTTAATGACCTTAGCATCTACAGAATCTTTAAGACGACCTGTTTGCTTGTCTTTGACTTTAAGATCAAATCCTAAAGACTTAAAGAATGGAACTACTTGTTTAGAGGATGCCCAATTAATTTTGCAGGTAGGCTCTCCTGATACGGAGGCAAATAAATCTCCTTGCACAATCTTATTAACAAATTGCTCTGGACCATTATCTACTACCCACTTAGATAAGGAGTATTCAGCTTCCTGTAAATTGGCAAGATCCCTATGCATTTTATTTCTCCATGCTTGAGAATCTAACTTGACTCCGCAATATTCTATATAAGCTAAGACTATTACGAATTTGTTTTCTACCTCTACAGCTGTTTCTAATCCATTCTTTTTTAGTTCCAGGAGTTGTGCTTCTCTTAGTGGAAGAAGATGCTTAACATCATTACAACCATATGTGATAACCCTATCAGAGAGTCCTTCTTTATGTATAAGACCTCTAATAGATTTATCTAGCTTAACATTTAAATATCTTTCACAACAAGCATCTAATGCCATACTATGGATACCTGGAGGATATCCAAGCCATAAAAGCTTCTCAGCTAGGAAAGAATCATATACATTAGTTATAACTATGTTCTGGTGTAGAAAAAACCTCAAGTCAAACTTTGCATTATGAAGTAGAAATAATCTTTCAGTATCTTCCAGTAGATCCTTAAATAATTTTAGATCAACTGTATAATCAATAGCAAATTGATTATGACTATCTCCAAGCTGACATAGTAGAATCCTCTTTGTGTATGGATCAAATCCCTCAGTTTCAGTATCTAAACCAATAATCTTCTTATCCTCAAAGTACCTTAAGCAAAATTTAGGATCTACTATTATAAATTGTTCAGCTTCTCTAAATAGAGGAGTCTGATTTGTTACTAGAAATCTCATCTACCTTGGTGATAATTAAATATCCCACCTCAGTAGAGTAGTCTACAGCAATAATTCTACCTAAGTTTATTGCTGTTTTTGTATGTTGTATTTTTGCTGTTAATTCTTCACCAACTGTTATTGTAGAAGTATGCTCAGAGCCAACAAAGGTAATAGTTAGTAATCCAAAAGCATCATAATTTGTCCTAACATTTTGATCCTGGTTAAGTACTCTGAATACTCTACATGAGGCTGTTTCACTTAAAGAAGTTAAAGGTTTAATTTCCTTTCCTCCTCTTAATACATAAATCATATTAAAGCCTCTTGGTCCAAATTAATTTTTTTGAAAAATCAAGCATCCATTTATTATCATGTAAGAATGGATTTCCTAAAATTCCTATAATTTCAATTCCAGCTTTACTACCAACTAGATCTAAAGCATTATCTATAGGCATGACTTCCACATTTACATTAAAGTCATACCCTTCAAATTCAACTTCAAGATCTGCTCCCTGAGAGGTATTAATATCACCTCCAGCTCCTGTTACATTAGAGCCCTCTATCTCATATAGAAACCCTTCTGGTAAATCATTAGCAAAAGAAGTCCTTATCAAATTTAGATCTGCTCCAGTATCAATAATAAAGTGGTAAGTTTTGCCAAAAATAGTCAATGGAACTATAGGCATTTTGGCTTTGTCATATAGCTCCTTAAATGAGGTACACTCAAAAGACTGAGTGTGGATTCTACTGATAAGATCTCTAATCATAAAAGAGTAGAGAACTATTAATACCAATAGAATGAAGATGATACCAATCATATTTAGTCTTTATATCCATTAGTGGATCCAAATCCACCTCTATTCTTAGAGCCTAATTTAGACTTAACAAGAATAATCCTATTAGAGAATAACCATCTAAGTTTAGCTAGAATTGTAGCTTTTTGAGAAGGCTGAATTCTAAATTGGCAAATAGCTTCTCCTCTTTTGATACTTGAGACTCTTGTTACAAGAGCCTGAAAAGCCCAATAGTCTTCATTTCCTCTATAAGAATTGTCAATCACTCCTATACTATTAACTAAGAGTAATCCTTTCTTATTAAATAGGCTACTTCTTGGTGCTACTAAGGCCTCAAATCCTTTTGGAAGGGCCATAGCAACTCCAAGGTCAATCTTAACAGATCGAAAAGATATTGTATTAGTTATTGGATCTATCATGGTAGAAGGCAATAACTCTATGTCTTCTGCTGCATATAAGTCAATCCAGTCTCCTTTTTCTTTAATAACTGGAAAGTACTTATCATCTTTTACCTGTACTAAAATTTTCATTTCTTAACTAATAACATGCATGCTGAATAAGAACAATTAGAGCATCTTATACAACCTCCCTCTCTAATTAGTGGCTTACCACAATCAGGGCAAACTTCTTCAGTGGAGATTTCCTCTTTAGTATACTTACCCAGAACTCTACAAATTGCTGAAGTAAAGGAAACAATATTATCATCAACTTTACGTGCAGTTTTGATAATATATGGAATCTTAACTCCATGTCTTAGAAGCATAGAGAGATATAATGTACATGCCCTTTCCTCAAAATTATTAGACATTAATCTAATATTCTCAATTACCTCTCCATCTGTACCTTCCCATTTATACACATGTTTCTTTATCTTTGTAATAGTTCCTTGCTGGGTAGGACTGGACTGTTCAGTCTCAGAGGCAAATATTTCATAAGGTTTATTATCTAAGAGTCCTACAATTACTTTAAATAATTTTCCCTTATTCTTAATTACTCTAGCTTCTGCCTTAAGTACCTTTGGTCTCTTAGGAGCTGAATACTGAGGGAACTCCTCTTTTTTAGGTTTAATAGAATTAAGAATTCCTTGCCTACACCCATCTCTATAAACAGTAACTCCTTTTAGATTATTGGAATAGGCTAGCTTATAGATATCTGAGACTGTTTGAACTGTTGTTTCTTTAGCTAGATTTATTGTAGAGCTAATAGAATGAGTAGTATATTTTTGAGCAATAGCTTGAATTTTTACTCTCTCAGGAACTGGAAGGTCTGCTGCACTTGCTTGATAATAAGGAGATTCTTTAAAGTATTTATCAATTACTTTAAAATCATTGTTATCAACTGCTTGTATTTCTTCTGGAGTACAATGATCTTTAATCCAAAATTTTAATTTAGGATGTACAACAAGATAATTAATAAATCCATCTCCATTACTATCAGTAAAGTCTCTAGGTTCCCCTTCAAGAACTTTTCTGCTTCTAGTATAGTAAGGAAGAAATAATGGTTCTATGCCCGAGGTAGTGCCAGCCAAAATGCTAACGCTACCAGTAGGAGCAACAGTACTCCACGAAATATTTCTATGTCCATATTTATAAATCCTTAAGAGGCTATCTAATTTTTCATTAGATTCTTCTAGAGTTTTAGGATAAGCTCTTTCACAAAGGAATTGATAGAAATCATTATTTCCTTTTAATTGAAAATTTTGGTCTAGACTAAATTCCTTACTTCTATCCCATCCATCAAAGGTTCCTCTGATAACAGCCATATCTCCTTGAGCTTTAAGCTCTGCATCTAGTTTACTAGAAAATATAGATTCCTCTAGTGTATTAGCCTCTGGTGAACCATATTTATATCCACAATAAGCTATGGCATCAGCTAAGGCAGTAATTCCTATACCACATCTTCTTCCCTTTAATCCATTCTCCTTAAGCTTCTGCCACATTTCTAGCTCATCTGCATCCAAAGGATTGTGCTCAGACTGTATTTTATTGATAATAGAGTCCAAGGCATCTACTTCAAGGTCTACTAAATCATCAGCTAATAAAGAAACTAAATATGCATTCTTTTTAAATTTATTGAAATCAAATCCGTAAAGTATACCATCTTTATTTCTTTCTCTCTGTATATAAGAAAATAAATTATGATGAAGTAATCTGCAGCTATCATAGGGCTGCATAAATATTTCCCCACAATTATGAGCCACCATATTATTAGCTATCAAACAGTGAGTATCTGGAACTTGTATATCATATACATCAGTTTGTTGCCCCTCTTCAATAGATACAATACAGTTATCAAATTTGCCTTTAAAATTAGTAGCTAGATCCTCTGGCAAATTCTTAACTCCCTGAATGATTTTATCTTCCTTATAACTAACAAATCTTCCTGTATGATCTCTCTCTTGGTGAGTTTGTGGGTTCTGCTCTGTAGCAGTTATTTTTGAATGTTCAGTGTGAGGTAAGGCCTCCAAATTAGTGATACTATTGTTAAATGTATCACCATCTATATGATGAATATCATGATTAGTATAACCAAATACTGATTCATATACAAGTCTATGCTCCATCCTATAGTCTCTATTGCCCTGAGTAGTAAGTTTAATTCCTACATATTTCTTACCTCTTCTACTTCTCAATATATGAGCAATTCTGTCGCCAACTAGTAAATGTTCTGCTTGTACCCATCCTCTATCCTGAACATACATCTTATGATTAGGAGTCACCATTATAGAAGATCCATTTCTGAGAGTGATTTTTAAAGTTTTAGCATTAAGTTGTGTTTTAAATGCTGCACTTGAAGGAACAACACATAAATTACCTTCTCTACTCATACTATAAACATAAGTAGGTTCAGTAATATCTGCAATTCTTTTTCTACCCTCTACAGTTTCTATCAAAGTATCTGGATGAAAACAAGGGTTTGTAGTCACACCTCTATATTGGTCATATACTCCATCTGGAGAGTAATTAATATGAATATCATCAAACATTACTCCTGGTTCAGCTCTATTCCAGGCACAATGAACTAATGTATCCCATATTTCCTTGGCATTGACTTTTTTTACATAGATAGTTTGTCCCTTCTTGTGAATAGGTATTAAAGTATTCACAGGTAATTGCAAAAGACCTAGTTTTTCTACTTCTTTTCTATATTCAATACCATTCTTAATAGAATCAAAAGGAAATGTATAATCAACAGGGTATCTTAGGAAATAAGTATTTTCAGGAACCTTCTTATTATCCTCAATAACTTCTCTTTCCAAAGCTAGCATAAAATCATTGCTAACTTTTACTGAGATATTTGCACCAGTTATTTTTGATTCATTTTGTTTAGCATTAATAAATTCCAAAATATCTGGATGCTTAACACTAAGTGTTATCATTAAGGCTCCTCTTCTACCCTCTTGAGCAATTTCTCTAGTGATTTCACTATCCACATTCATAAAAGAGACAGCTCCAGTAGAAGTTCTCGCAGCATTTTTAACTGCTGCAGAACGCGGTCTTAATTTGGATAGATCCTTCCCTACTCCACCCAATAATATTCCACTTAATTCGCTAGGTTAAGTGCGTTCTCTTATGAACTGCTTAAAGTTTCCTTTAAGATTAGACTATATCTTCATCCTAAGTAGGATGCTCTATGTTTCCACTTGCTTAAGTGTACTTCCTTTCGGAATAGTCGTTGAACTATTAATGAATTCCCAACAGCAATTTTTATAAGGTCCTCTTAATTTTCTACAGCACCTAGAAATCTCTTGTCGAGAATAACCTGTTGCTTTAGAAGCTTCATGAAGACTTTTAAAAACCAATGCTTCGTTAGTTTCTAGATTGATCTGCTTAATTTGAGGATTACCAAAGACTTTGTTTCTAAGAATAGCATTTATCAAATCTTGTCTTCCAGCATATTTATTATTATAGTCTGTAGAACACCATTCTAGATTTAAATAGTAATTATTTAATTTATTCAAATCTTTATGATTAATACTTGGTAAATTATCAGGATTGTCTAGAAAAACTGAAGCAACTAGTCTATGAATAGTATAATGTTTATCCTTATTATTTTTTCTAAGAATAACAGTCTCATATCCATATTTATCTATTCTAGTTTTCAAAATCCTTTCCCCTACGGTTCTTAGACCAATAGCTGATCTTGAAGAATTTACCAATCTCTTAAGACTTTTAACCTTGCCCAGAGAAGATATTTGATAGTAACCTTGGTAACCTGGAATATCCTTCCAAATTTCATTTAATAGCTGCTGATTGTCCATAGTATACAATTTTAGTTAAATTGTAAATATAAGTAAAAATTTTCACTTATCCAAAAATATAGACAAGTATTTTACCTCTTTAGGAGTTTCCAGCAATTAATAGAGTTTATTTTTCTATGTATCACTACATAGCGACGCAGTGGTGGTGTTTACGTCTCTTCATCAGATTAGATTGTTCAGCTCTTTTTAGATTGATACCATTAATAGAATCCTCCGGCTGACCTATTACAAAACAATTACTAATTGAACTGTAGTTTTTAATACCAAGAGAGGCCATCATAGATCCTCCAAGGATTACATAATTAAATCCTTTTAATAGATCCATAATTTCTTGACAGAGATCTTTAAACTGTAGATTTCTGCTATAATAATCTAGACCTTCCTTAGAGACTCTTTTCTTGAGCCAAGGATAGTACATTAGTTTCTTCCTAGCCTTTTTATAGTACTCAAACTCCTTCCTAGCTAATGCTAATGTTAGTCTAGTAAACATCTGACGTGGATCTTGCTCCCCTTCTGCCGCATATTTATTAAGCCATACTTCAGCTGCCAATCTATCAGAAAATAAAGGTGCTATCCTATCAAGCACTTCTTCCTTGTGTAACACTTCTTTCATAAAACCTCATTTAAATCTACATACCTTTCTCCTTGACACATATAAGTCTCATAGCTATAATCAAACTTATGAGTTTTTTCATGCCAACTAGCTTCCATTAGTAATCTTTTCCAAGATTTAATTTTTTTCTTGGCCAATATTTCTTCAAGATTATCAGTCTTAAGGATCCATACTATTGGACTTTTCTTATACCTATTAATAACTATAAATCTAAAAGGTAATATTTTAAAATCCCTATAGTAATCATCCTTTGTTGTTGCCTGAGAAAGCATATACATATACATGTCAGCTTGAATATAATAATTCCAACTGACTATGGATTGAGGAAATATCTCCTCGTCTTTACCAGTAGTTTTAAGATCAATAGGAACTATAACTTTATTCTTATGATCCACAATGATCTTATCAAATATTCCTCTAATCTTCATACCATCATATTCACCGGTAAATGGAACTTGATAGAAATGATCTACATCAGTTTGAAATGGATTTTCCTTAAAATACTTAGAGGTAAATGGAGAATCTTTTAAAGTTCTTACGCAAGATTCTGCAGCATCAAATTCAGATTGACTGACTAAAGTTTTATTCTTACTTAGAAACAATAGACTAAAATATCCACTTCCAGCCTTTATTAATTCCCTAAGTCTAGCTTCTATGCCCCAGTTAGTTCTGTAGTTTTCCTGGTCCATAATCTTTAAGGCTAATGCTGCATCTATATCTTTAAGCTCACAAGTGCTCTTATCACATTTATCCCAAATGAGATCTAAAATTTTAATAACAGCAAAAGAAGGCTTTTCATAATCAGATATTACAAATTTATCTTTAAGCTCCTCAGGACATGTAAGTAGACAGTCTACTAAAGATCCAAATCTTAAGCTGTCTGAGTCAGCTTTTTCTTCAGAGATTAAGCTCTTTGGGCCTTCTCTCCATAGTCTTGCAAGTCTTGAGTAGGAATAAATAAAATTATTATCAGATCTCTCCTCCCATTCTTTGCAGCTTAGATCAAGAATACTCTTCATCTTCATATGTTAAATCATCCATTGAGGTTTGTTCACTATCGTCAACTTCGGTGTCTATATCTAAAAGCTGACAATAGCTCTTTACATATCCCTCAAACTCTACTAACAACTTATATCTTTCAGTAAGTTCTTTTTGTTTAGATTTTTCTCTAATACATTCTGATCTTACTAGAGAATATAAGTCTTCAAATCTTCTTGAATCTATCAAGGATTTGGATAATACCAGGTCTTTATTTTGAAAGACTTTTGTACTATAGGTTCTAAAGACTTTTACATAATCCATTAAGGTAAAGTTTTAATAATCTCTATGGCCTGTATTAGTTCTTTGGTACTATGAATCTCCATAAAAACTACTGGCTGTTGAATATTGTACAGACCTTTTCCTAAATTGGTTAGAAAGATTTTTCTTTTAAAAGGATAAGTATCATTTGGGTAACCCTTGACTTCAATTATGATGTGATAACCATTAAAGTCAAAAGTAAAGTCTGGTGTATATACAGACTTTCTCAGTGTCTTATCAAATCTTTCTAGGGTTTTGCTTTTGACATCTCCTATAAATACCAATAAACTGCTATCTCTTAGTTTATAAGTATTAAATAATACAAATGATTCCTCTTCATATTTAGGACTAAATCCAGACTCTATAAGTCTTTTATAGCATAAGGCCTCACTTCTACTTTTAAACTTTATAGAATCTAATTGATTAGGAGTAGCATTGATAATTTTTTTATTAGCTCTCATTAGAATTCTATAGTTAATCCATTGTTTTTACTGAGAATCTCATTTGTTTTTAGGAATCCATCACATTCAAACTCTGAATTAGTTCTAGCAAAATAGGCAGGATGTTTATAGCACAAAACATAATTAGTATTATGATTTATGAAAGGCTCAAATAATTTAGCATATGACCCTATTAATAAGTAAATAATGCCAGAGGCATCTCTACTTAATTTGACTAGCATATCCTTAATGAAAGGAAACCACAGATTACTATGACTAGTAGGAGTATTAGCTACTACAGTTAATGCTGAGTTAAGTAATAGAATTCCTTGATGAGCCCATTTTTTCATAGTTATGTCAAAATGAAATTTCTCAGGCTCGGTTAGATAGAAATCTTTATAGATTCTATCTATTACTAACTTTAATGAGGGACTCAATTCCTTAGTTCCTATTGGATTAGCAAATAACAATCCAGTGGCATAACCTGGTTGTGGATAAGGGTCCTGCCCTAACATAACTACTCTTAGATCTTTGTAAGCACATTCTTTAAAAGCATTAAAAACATTTTCTTGAGTAGGAAATATAGGAATATTATTCTTATACTCCCTCTCAAGAAAATGTAAAATTTTATTAGTTATAGGACTATCTAAAATTTGATTCCATCCATTTTTACACATTAATAATTAGATTAGTACCATAAGTTATCTTAGGATCAAGTTGAAGATTATAATGGCCATATCCATCACTATATTTTCTATAAGATAACTCAAAAAATTCTCTTCTAGCTTTATAATACTTTATCAGCTCAGTAGCTAATTCACTAGAATAGATTGAAGACAACATATCTTCCAGACTTCTTGGAAATACATTGTTGAGGATATCATTAGTATGTTTCTGTGCATATTTAAGAAATGCTGCACAGATAAATAACCAATTTATTACCTTTTCTGAATTAAAGGTAGGCTCATGAAGTCTAAACTCCACAGTTTTTCCCGTCTTTTTAAAGCATAGATTTATAAGATTAACCCACAAGTATCTGTGCCCCATGTTCCATTTAGCCCTATTCTCATTGTCTTGAGGATGATTTTTATATAAGTCACTTCGATATCTGGTATTTCCTCCAGAAAGAAAATAATAAAGATCATCAAAGGAATTAAACTTCCCTGGAAGTGGATTACAAAAATCCTTAGCTTTTGTTTTGAAAGAAGATGTACACATACATTGACGACAAAACATTCTACTAACTTGCTCCTCTAGACGTAGGCATAGATTATAAAGAGCAAAGATTTCTGCTTCTTTTATTGGGAATCCTCCTATATGAACATGCATGGAGCAATCCTTATCAAAAAAACAGTTTTCTCTTAATAATTTTAACTGAGCGAGCAACAGCTTGAAATCATTCTCAGTCCCATTTAATGGAATAGTAGCATATTCATGTCCTTTGATAGAACCATCTCTTAGAGGCATTAATCCATATCTATGGCAGTCAGCTTCTGAAATATTACCAGCAGAAGTTTCAAATTCTATACCGAAGGTAAGATCTCCCCACTCCTTTAGGTAATTAGGATGAATTGTAGAAGTAACATTATCAATTACCTTCCTATGATTATCCTTGAGGAAAATAGGCATTAATTCATGGCTACTATAATGCTCTCCAAATGAATAACAGTTAACTTTGCGGCCTATACAGCTACCTAACCATTTCTCCATATCAGAATTAGCTGCTTCTACCACTTCATCACACCCGAGAGTTTTATTAAAGACTCTTGGAATCTTGTTCAAGACTTCTTCATTAATAACAGCTTCTCCTGATCCATTAGCTTTTTTAAGAAAGACTATGCCATTTACATCACTCTGAAAATATGATCTTATACAACCACCCTTTGGGGTATAATCTACTATACCTTTAATTGTGTTTCTATTCTTCTTAACATATTTACCAGTCTTATAATCTTGATAAATAAGTGGAGAGGATACAGGATACCAAAATTCTCCTAGTTTGACAGCCTCGATCTCTTTAATATACCAGTAACCATCAATGGATATGCAATCGGACTTATTTACTGATTTCTGTGAAAGAGTTATTACGTTTTCTTCCATAAAACTAATAGGTAAGAGTTTTAATTTCTTTAATTTCCACATCTAATACTGCATTAATATCTTCTCTAGTTAAGTTTGCTGTCTCTTGTACGTAACAGTCCATATCATCTTCAGCTACATAAGAGTCATAAGCAGTCCAGGATGGCCATTTTTCAGTAGGAACTCTGTGGCCAACAATACGTCCTTTTTTAATTTTATAAATTATGGGATCTAAGGTAAAGAACACTTGGAAATCTCCAGTAAAAGTCTTAAGACTAGATGTATATTTTTCACATTCGTAGAATTTATCCAGATCTTTACTGTAGTATATTCCTTGATAACATAAAGAAGCTAACCAATTATCTTTCCACTGCTCTCCTTTATCTAGAGTTTCTTCTAATCTTTTAGCTATCTCATATGCATATAAGCTATTAAGCATTCTTCCCTTGTAAAAGTAGAACTTCTTTCCAACTGTAGAGCCAGGATAGCCAATATATCCTGTACTATACAGAACCTTTTCACCACTAACCTTTTGTCCTTTATAGTAGTAAAAGCCATCCATAAAATATATCTTATCTCCAGCAGCGTAACCTTTATCTGCTATGGTAGGCTCTACCCAATCAGGGGAGATGGTGTACTGCCAAGCTACTTCTTTTTTAGCAACGCTCGCCTTAGGATAGTAAGACCTATTAAATGTAGACACAGCCTGATACTTACTCTTCCTATCATATACCTCCTTGGAAACTATTTGGCCCTCTTTTATGCAGAATAATGTATTAGTAAATATATCTATTACATTTCCTTCTCCATAAGTAATCACACTTAGTGACTCTGCTATAGATGACCACCAGATACCTTCCTTTGTATGAATTATATACAGAGGTCTTTCCTCACTTGTATAAGCACCATACTGAATGTTAGCTGATTCTCCTTTAAATAGGTAAGTTCGAGGAGTTTTATCACCATCATCAGTAGGCCTATAGTCAACCCATGCAAAGGCTCCAGCACCATTATATTCTAGCAAAACTTTAGGCCCATAATGATAAATTATATATGCCAAAATTTGCGAATCTGTATAATGTTGAGGAACTTTACTAAGATATTTATCAGCCAGCTCTTGATGATTCAAAAGAGTCCCATTATGAGTAAATACAAATTCAATCTCATTGGTATCTTCATTTCTGATCTCAACAGGTTGAGCGGTACTAAGACCAATTGTTCCAACTGAAGCCTTTCTGCAATGACCTACAGCTATGTTCACGTGAGCATCTTTAAATGAAGAAACAAATGGAGTATCTCTGATAAAGTTTATAAATAACTTTGATTTGTCTACTCCCCAACTAATTTCTCTATCAATAAAAGCTCCACAGGAATCTCCACCTCTTTTGTCATTAAAGATTCCCAACATAGCAAATTTATCTACTGCAAATTTCTTATCATTTTTATTGCTGGCAAATCCAAATATACCACACATTAGTTAAATAGTTTTTAAGTTAAATTTGCTGATAAGAGCTTTAGCAACTTCCTTATCATTGTTGTTAATACAATGTTGAACTTCTTTCCCAACCATTTCAGCACTATTGCCTTTATTAATAAAATCAATAGCTTCTCCAATTTGGTCGAAGCAGTATCCAATTAGTTTATCACTGCTGATAAAATATCCTGAAAGAGTTCTATATTCTACGCCATAACTAGTAAGTCTAAAACATCCTGCTTTTCCATAAAGTTGTCTCCGCCTGTCATCAGGATCAATTAGAATTGAAGGAACTCCTAGAAATAAATCAAAGGCTTTAACGATCTCTAAGGAGATTTCTACAGAAGGATTATCATAGCCTATATGAAAGTGACATCCAGTGGTTCTAAGATTAGTAGATTCTCCATCTGGTTTGGGATTGATGTCCTCTGTCCATGCATTATAGTCAGGACTACAACCAAACTCCTTAGCCTCCTTACTTTGTAGTTGGTCATCATCTACAATAGCTGATCCATAACAATGAATCTCATAGTTTGGATCTGCCTTCTTTACAAACTCATCAATAAACTTTTTCATTTTGTTCATTGACGCGATAAAATCAGCTTTAATATTGGTTGGTGGAACATTAAATTCAGCTAAGATATTATCTATTTGTAGTCCATATCCCTTGGACATGCCTTCAGGAGTATAAGCCTTTCCTTTTACTCCTGGGATAAGTCCTATTGACGAAATAATTTTATTTGTCTGACTATGGCGAATAAACAATTCAGGATCTGATCCTACCAGATAATTTTCTACTCTATTCATAATTGTTAATGTGGTTTTTTACGAAATTATTGATGTATGTGTTTATAGGAGAATCTTTTGGCATCATTTCTGGATGCCCTTGAATACAGAAAGAATTAGTTTTAGGATAATAAACTATTTCTGGTTCTTTAAAATCAGCGGTATTAGTAATGTCAAATGCTCCTCCTGTAACATATTTGTTACTAAGCCTCTCTTTGCTCCATGCAATTAGTTCATATTCATCATCAGGAAGATTATAAGGATACATCATTTGATGATGGAGTGATGTGATAATTCGTACTGAGCCATCATTGAATAAAAGTTCATGAGGTCTCCCTGCATGTAGGTGAACATCTTGAATTAATTTACCACCATTACATGCAGTTAAGAACTGAGCTCCTCTACAAATACCTACCTTTAAGAGCTCTTTAGGCATACTTAGGTATTCTCTTACCTCTCTAAGATCCCTAGAAGGATTATCATATGAGCTAACATTAGTGTCTCCATATAACTCAGGAGAGACATCCTCTCCTCCTGTAAAGATTGCCAAATTAGCTTCTTTGATGTTCTGTACTAACTCAAATTCTCCACTTATCCAAGATGCATAGGATCTAGATCTTCCTACTATATATACTTTCATATAGTCTATTATTATTTACTGTTAAAATTTGGCTGCCAATAGACAGAGGTGGGTCTGTACTTCTCAATTAGATTTATAAGAGCAATATAGTATATTACCCTTTTTTCAGAAATCTCTCCTTTTTCTATGGAAGTGGCTATTTTATTATTAAGCTTTGTTTCTAAGTATTTGGGTAAATTAGATTCAAGGTGCTCAAAATTTCCCCAATGTATACAGGGAATAAAATAGTTAGCACATGAATTGAGGGGATAATTTTTTACTCGTTCAGCCCACTCTTCTATAGTATCATAGTAACATAACACACTTTTTCCTTTTTGAATATCTTTTTTAGTGAGAACTGTGTTATGATAGGGGCTAAGGGGCTGGCCTTCCTTATATTCTGCCATAGATCTAGATTCACTAAACATAGTGGAGAACAAACGTCTTCTATAAAGAGAATGTCCAGTCCCCTCTAACAAATAGATGTTAGCTACTACACAATACAAGTTTACCATATTTAAATTGGTAAACATTCCATTTCTATGCAGATTAACTACTTCTTTTAGAATTACATTTCCTGGCACTTCATATAATAGTCTACACCATGTTAACAAGAGTCTCACAGCCCAATAACTTATACCAAATTCCATATTAACTAATATTCTATTAGCAGTTGGAATATTAGTATAAAGCGTATCATCCTCCACTAATTCAAAAGATTTAAATCTAAATATCTTTTGCAAGAGAGATAGATATTCTATAATCTCATCTTTGGTAAGTAGACAATAATTGTTATTATGGTCATTTGATTCTTTGGTATAAATAACCCAGGTAAATCCCTTTGTGTTTACAGTACGGTTATTTTCCAGAGCCCTCCTCATCTCTGAGCTACTAAAGTAATTGCCCCAGCAGGCCCATCGAGTCATCTCTCTATAATTACGATCATTAAATCTCCAATAAGTGGAATGACTTAGAAATGAAATATTCATACTTAATTAAGCATATTTGTTAACTGTTCTACATATTTGTTAGCTGTAATATCTCCTAAAGAAGGAGCACTATTTGTTTCTAAGATAATAAATTCCGGAGACTCTCTAAGCACTCCTTGTTTATTAGTAGCTGACTGAACCTTAATATCAACTGCTGCAATATCCAAAGAAACCGCCGTAAGAGCTTTAACACACTCTGCTACAATTTCTTCCCAGTTATTAGGTTTATCAAATAGAGGGTTTTCCTCTAGAATCCAGACACAATTATTGTCATGCCTATGCCATCTTTCTTCTGCTTCTTCCCTTAGCATTTTTCTGCAGGTGTAGAAACAACCCTCGGCAGTTACATGTAGTCTATATTCTCTGGAGTAGGAAAAATACTTCTCTATAATATAATTATTTAGTTTATCTTGATGGCTAACTTTAAAGTTATCTAGATCATCCTGATCTTTTATATAGAAGATTCCATTTCCTTTGCTGGAATGTTTATGCTTAATAATGGCTGGGAATATATCCCAATCCCCAATATCATCACATACTTTCCAATTAGCAGTTTTAACTCCGGAATCTTCAAAAGCTCTCTTCATGAGGATTTTATTACCAGAGATCTTACATCCTTTAGGAGTATTTATCTCTATAATATCATCTATAGGAATATTAGGAAATATTGCTTCTGTAGGTGTGATACTTCCTAATCTTAGAACAGCTCTATGAGGGCTCTTAACTATTCCTCTAATCTTTGAGGCCGTATGGTTTTTAGATCTAATTTTTAACTTGTACTTTTTCATTTGATGTCCATTTTAGAGTATCTGCTTGTAATATATCTATACAATTCTTCTACTTTCTCATAATCTGTAGGTAAGTTAAGAAAATTATTGATTAGTTTGGCTGATTTATTAACATTTGAGACAAGTGGCTCAAGTTCACTTTTTAAAGCTTCTACTAAGGCTAAAATATCAGTAGCCTTAAAAAGTTCCATTTCACGGTCTTGGTAGATAAGATCTGAGAGTCGCTCATTTATTGATAATCCCGGCCAACAATCAATAATTAACTCTGTACCAATCTTAGTATGTATATTATTGTTAAATACTGCTAAGACAATTAATTCTTTTTTCTCTCCTATAGTATAGGAATCAATAATTAGATGTGAGAAGGAAAAGAAACTCTTTTTTTTTTGCATTGACATTCATCTTAAATTTTACTTTCTGATCCACAAACCTTCAGCCATAGGCTTCTTATACCTATAGACATTATTTTTCATTACATAGATAATAGCTTCTACTCCATTGACTACTACTATATCTTTAGTGTAGAGATTAGGGTATCCTTCATAGTGATCTAGAAGTTCCATAGTTTTATTGTCTACCTCATACATTTCAAATGTGATTAAAGTAGGCTTCTCAGAAGGTACCAAAGCTGGAAATGATCCTAAATCATACATTTGATAAGGTAGTTCCTCTGTAAACGTTCCTAGATAGGGGGAATCTCCTAAAAGGTTATTGGCGTGAAATCCCTTTTTAAGGGTGCCATAAACAAGTACTTTCATGCTGTATTAGTTTTAATATTGTTTGATGTAGTATTTCCCGACCATGCATCTTACATAAGTCTGAACTATCTTTAGATTTTAACTCTATAGGAATTTCTATCTGTGTTAATCCAAACTGCTTAGCCATTGCTGATCCATATAATCTGCCATGATTGACCTCTTTATTAAAATCATTATCATATAATATAAAGATTTTATGAAAGCGGTTTTTTAATTCGTCTACCACATGGGGTTTAGGCCAGTAAGATTCAGCTTGAAGACTACAGGATGGTATACCTGTGTTTTCCCAGATACATAAAGCATCTTTTCTAGAACTGGTTATAATAAGATTATCACCATTCATAGGTAATTGAGACCATAGATCCCATACGGAGCTACTATGATTGTTATACCATTTATTATCTTTACTAAAAGGCTGATATATTTTAATAGAAGTTATGTTATCCTTTTGCTCTATATAAACATAAGCATACTTCTCTGCTGGTATAACATATTTATTAGGTTCCTTCTCTATAAATATATGACTAATTGGGAAAACCTTTCCAAATTTTAACCAAGGTAGGCTAATACCATAGGAGTCCCAATACTCTAAGTCATATTTCTTCCATTCTCTGATCTTAACTTGTATTTTAGCTTTAGATCCAGAATGTCTACCAGACTTGCTGATAGTTAATTCTGAGTTATTTCCCTTAGATATTAGAGGAATCTCCGTAATTATCTTTGCTAAAGTTGCCTCTAGGTTAGTATGCCATAATTCCGCTAAAAATCCTACTAAGCTATTAGAGTATCCAGTAGCAAAATCTCTTACTGCCACAGTTTGCCCATTGGAAGTGTATATTCCTAAAGAGGGTCTCTCATCCTTTCTAGTAGGATTGTTAATAACGGTGGGAACACTAGTGACTCCAAGATAATATCTTAATATCTCGAAGTCACTAATATGTGTTCTAACCTCATCTAAGGGTAAAAGTGGTCCATTTCCCTTAGCAATCATATGTTATTTCCACCAACCAGCAGCAGGCACTGCAGAGTCATCTTCAGAACCCTTAGCAACTGTTTCTTCTAAATTAGTTGCTTTTGGGACATATTCCCCAAATTCATAAGGCTCTTCACCAAAGTAGGTATTAGGATATCTACCAATTTCTTTACTATTCCTTACCTCCTTAATGATAGCTGTATTATCTCTAGCAGAGTTTTTCAAAGGGGTCTGAATAAATATATCTTGATACATCTTGTTATCTGGGGTGGTTTTAACTCCAAACAACAGTTTAACCATATTCTGATTTGTCCAAGCCTCTACTACTGCTACAAGTTCTGAAATATCCCCATCAAAATATTTCTTGATGTTATCTAACTGGCAATAAGCAGCAGTGATATCAGGAATAGTAACAGTTACACCATCTCTGGTATAGGATTTATTGGGAATGCCACTGAGGGCTTTGATAAATTTAACTAGGTTCTCTTCACCTACCATAGCAGGTCTTACACCAGTTCCATCAAACCATTTGAGTCTGTCTGGAATTTTGCCAGCTTTTGCTTCTTCTACTGTTAGCCAAGTAGATTCTCCAAAAGCATTAATCATCTGTACCTTTGTATTATCTCTATTATATTGTATCTGATCTTTTAGAAAATATGATACTGAGGTTTTTACAGACTCTCCATTGGTTAGCTTAGGACTAATCTCAACTAAGAAATTAATTCTAGCGGTTCTAACTCCTGTTTCATCAACACTATAATAAGAAGGCTCTTTTTCTAGTGTTACAGGATTATCAGGAGTGCTATAGATCTTTTCTAGGTCAGCTTTGCTAGGATTAACAGAAAGTACTTTAGCAGGAGCAATACCTATATAGCGTCGTACCACATTAGAAGTTGAAGTTGAGGCACCTTTAGCAATGAGAAGAGATATATTACGTTTCATAATGATTTTATTGAATAGTTTATTATATAATAAGGTGTTACTAAAATTTGAGGAATGAATTAGCAGAAATTTCTGCTGTACTTTCTGGAGTTTCAGGTTCTGAACTAGGAATTAAGTCTGCTATATTCAGATAAGATACCTTTTCAATATCAGCAGGTTCCAATTCAGGGCCATTAGGTACTTCCTCTTCTATACCATTAGCTTTTTTGAAAGTGTTTATAGTAGCGTCTAAAGCTGCAATTTTGGCATCTAAATCAGCTAGCTGAGCTTCATAAGAAGCTCTAGTTTCTTCAATTTTAATTTGAAGTTTTTCTTTTCTTGTCAGATAAGGCTTTTTCCCAGCTTCTAATCTTTTGATCTGGGCAGCTACAAATCTATCCATTATTAGGCGTTTTGTTGTACTCTATTCATTAAGAATAGATAATTTTATTTATTATCCTTTATAATACTCATCAGCAGTTTCTACTATATATCCCAAATCATTAGGAACATATAATGAATTAAACATACCATAAGGACTCTTTGCTGAGCTAGTAAATTCATCCTCATTAGTTAGGTATTCTTTAACTACTGTTTTACTAGAGGCATCAAACCTAGATTTACCAATAATAGTAATATCAAATTTACCTTCAGGGGTGACATATTCATCTACCATTTTCCCTGTGGTTTTTAATTTAACATATACTCTATTATCAGGTTTAACTACTTCCTCACCATGAGCTAAGACAATAATATTCTTGGGATTTGGATCTTGATACAAATCTATAGCATCAAATATTCTACCCATAAAGGCTCCAATCTTTTTAGGTGTATCCCAACCACCTTTAAGAGCATTAGCCATATAGTAATCTTGCATTAGATAATTAAAATCATCTATTACTATAGTTTTATATGGGCATTCTGGGCTAGCTAACTGAGTTAAGATAGTTGCTACCACATCAGGATCATTGCTGATAATCCTATTACCTGCAGTTGGTTTTTTATAGTCAGTAACTACATAATCTTTCTGACTCCCTCTCCAAGGTAGAGGTTTACCTAAAACACTTATAACAAAAGTGGTTTTTGGATCTAGTCCTTTATGACCTAGTTCAGGAATACCCTTAATACCAGTAGATTTCCCAAAGCCAGAAGGAGCTAGACCTAAAATTCTAGACATGCTTAAATAGTTTTTTTAATAATCCTCTATTGTGTTGCTTAATGGTTAACAATAGAGATATTTTTGGTTCGGGATGAGAAGCATTGCTTCTAATAAGCTTATAATATTGCTCTAGTGCTTCTTTATTGTCATATTCTGGCAGCTCACTAAAGTAATTTACTGCTCCATCAAAATAAAGAGGACATTCAGCATTACCTCCACCTTCTCTTCCCACCATAAGCTCCATAAATCTGATATTATCCCTGAACTTAGTTATATCATATTTACCATGATCTATTTTGCCATATCTATATGGAGCATATAATCCCAGAGCTAGGTCACAATCCCTTCCAGTTAGTTTATTATCACCAAGACCATCAGTAGTTGGCCTTAATTTATCTAACTTAAAGTTTTCATTGCCCTCTTGGGATGCTTGTTGCTGTTGTACAGCTACGATGGTATATTTGTATTTATTTCTTAGCTGTACAAAATACTTAGATGATAACTTACTCATAGCTGCATGTAGTGTATTACAATCAGCTTCGGTACTGATTAAGCTTAAATGATCTACAATAAGTATTTTATACTCATCTGGGTCATCTGGCTCGTAATAATCATCTACTACAGTAGGAGTAGTTTCCTTAGTGTTATTGTCTATAAAATCTATTGTTTTAGTATGTTGAGTTCCATGATTTTGAGCATATTCTCTAGCAAATTTGAATATACCCGTTGGGTTTCTAATACTATCAATAAATTCTACACACTCTTCAAAGAATTCAAAATAAGGTTTATATTCATCACTAGATAGAATCTCTAATACTTCCTCTGGAATTGGGTAACTAGCATTAGTGCTTCTTAAATCTTTAGGAGCTATTCTTATTTTTCCTCTACTTAATATATAAAGTAGATGAGACATAAATTGTCTATATTTTTGCTCCTTTGACATCTCTAGAGTAAAATAAAATATCTTGATTCTTACTTGTTCTCTATGATTAAAAGCATAAAAGAATGGTGTAAATACATACAACCAATCTGTTAGTTGACTTTTGCCAACTTTAGTGTTTGCTGTTACTAATGTATAAGTGCCTTGTTCAATGCCAGGCAATACACTTGAGAATCTTGGTAAATTAAATGGAATGCTGTTGATTAGGCCATTATCAATCCTATGCTTTCTATCAACTAAATCGTTAAAAACTCTATTAAATAATTCCACTTATACCATAGTATGAATCCAATCATCATTGTTAGGAGCTACATCTTCTAGATTTTCAATTGTAGTCAACAATTCTGATTCATTGTTTTTTTCGATAAAGTATGGCAAAATTCTCATCAAAGTCAAATTATCTCCAAAGCTTTCTATATATTTCTTAGTAGCTTCTAGAATAACTTCATTTGAGAAATGACCATATTTCTTGAAGAAAATTTTAAGCTTCTGTTTCACAAGGCCAGAGTTTCCTCTCCAATACTTAGTAGTATTGCTTTTTTTACCTTTTGGAAACAGTTCTGCCATTTGAGAGGCTAAATCATTTAAGGAGTCCTTTTCCTCTTTTGTGAGCTTAATAGATTCTGACAGAATTCCTCTAATAGCTTCAAGGCCAGCTTCAGTAGCAAAATAGGCATTAGCTGCCATATCAGGTTGATAGGTATCACCTATGAAGCCTCTCTCAATAAGTTCATCTATATCCTCTTGGGTATAATTAAACTTACTCATTGCCAACAGAAAAAATTGAGGATGAGTAAGATTATACTTGTCCAGGACCCCTTCATCAATTTGGATTATCATAAGGCAATTTATTTATATACTCAGGATTAATATCTTGAATAGACTTTCTTACATATTCTTCATCCCTTGTATTTTCAAAGTAGAGTATATAGACTTCTGGATGATACTTACTCCTTAATGTACGACCAGTCTTTTGAATAAAAGATCTTTCAATACTATCAAGCTGAATTATAACTCCAGCATCAATATCAACTAAGTTAGCTCCTTCTTGTAACATATTAACTACAAAAAGAGAATTGATCTTTTTACTATTAAAATTATCAATTACCCGTTGAGGATCATCAGTTTTAGAATGTAATACATTCTTTCCTCCTAATATGTTTGCCTGATCTATAGATCCACAAAAGCAAATAAATCTTTTCTTCTGTTCAAAAAGATCTGAAACATACTTATGAGCCATATTAGTCTTAAGAGAAGTAAGGAATCTTTTACGATCAGATCCAGCCCTAAGCCATTGAATTCTATCAAACTCAGACATTGAGTTTTGATATCTCCTTGATAAATAATTCATCTGGCTAGAAAGATACTCATATTTCTCTAGAGGTGTACATCTAATCTCTAAGTGTAAATTAGGATACTTTTTCTTATTGGTTAGGTATCCCCATCTAGCAGGATATTGACAAATACCCAATTGAGTTCTTTTACCCCTACTAAACCAGACAATCTCTGTGCGTTCGAGATCATCTAGTTTCATAGGGATAAGATGTATAGCAGGTTTAGGAATAATGCCCCACTCAATGGCTTGTTCTAAGGTAACTTTGAATTCATAAAATCTACCCCATATTCCTTCTAGTATATCTAAATTATCCCATCCAATAGTGGCTGTTAATGCAATTACATTAGATACTTCTATAGTCCTAAGATAGTCTGCTCTCGTATCAGTAATTCTATGAGCCTCATCTAAGCCTATAAGATCATAGGACTCATTAACATATTTATGCAATGAAGCATAACAGATAATGGTGGTAGATCTCAGTAGATATTCTTTCCTGTGCTTATAATACTCATCTTTCCACCCTTGTATATGAGCAATTTCAGCAACAACAATCAAAGTTTTCTTAGATTTTAAAGCTTCTTGAGCTTGTATAAATCCAAAGGTTTTTCCACACCCTGTACACCATGATAATAATAAATTCTTATAAGACAGGGCTAGTTTTACAGCCTCATCTTGTAAGGCTTGTTTAGTCACTTCAACACATTTTTGACTTTATTGACATACTCTTTGTCCTCAGCATATAAACGCTTTAAAATTAAATAGTAGTCTTCTTCAGATAGATTCCTTGCAAAAGAACTTTGCCACAACGCATAATCTATAGCACTCTCCTGCCAGGTCCTATATACAGCATATCCGTTCCTAACTCCAATAGCTAAAGTAGGTCTGGATTTTGCTAGGGTCATTCCATAGAGATTATTATTCTCTTTGAAGACTTTACTAGTAAAGTTTCCAGTCTCTAAAATAGCCTGGGCTGTTACAACTAGAGGATGCTGTACACGAATCTGGTAGTTAAAGTTTAGAACAGAGTCATACATTGTTTGAGAGAGGTTGTCTTTGTGATGATACAATTCTATATCATCCGTTTTCTCTTCTGTGGAAAGTTCATAGCAACCACTTATTATCCCAAGTAGCCCTATTGTCATAAGAAATATTCCTACTGATAATAGAACTTTCTCTCCTAAATTTTTTACTCTAAACATAATGTATTATTTTTTCTTCTTTAGTTGCCTCTTAAACTCCTGAAGATTTTTATGATCCTTTTTTTGAATCAGAATTTTAAAAATAAAGTTCTTATCCATCTGAGATTGGTTAAATTTAGGAAATACCTTGGGTTCTCCATCTTTAATAGGGGCAACATATCCTAATCTATGTTGCTTACAAAACTTCAACAAGCTAGGATCATTCTTGATGAAGCTTTCTAAAACTTCCTTTAAGCATTTTTTAGTTCTTACTGTCTCAGTAATAAATGACATTAAATCTTTGGAAGTTTCATCTGGAAAGATTACTTTATCAGCTTCTACCTTAACTATACAAAACATATCAGGTTCTTCACGCACATAAGAATCTGATAGTCTAGTAAGTTTAGAATTTAAAGCACAAAGGTAATTACCTTTCCAGTCTGATAGCTTTTTCATATAATAAAAGGGATTGATTACTTATAAATAAGGAAGGATTTTGCCCCCCCCTCTTATTGCTGTAGTTAATTTTATAGTACCCAAGACAGGACTTGAACCTGCACGCATCTCTGCATCAGATCCTAAATCTGACGTGTCTACCTAATTCCACCACTTGGGCTTATATACCTAGATATTCTAGGTATATATTAATCTAATAATACTTACTCTAAGATTCAAGAAGATGTTCAGAATCAGGAATTTCTCTTTTATTGTTTCTGCGGAGTACTTTGTAGTGGAAAAGTACTACATGACCCCCAGCTGTTACGACGTCATCTGCATCTTTCATTCTATATTGGTATAATTTACTTTCTTTATCATACCAAGAGTTACGTATTGAATGATAAGTTACAGGCATGCCAGATCTTTGCAATAACTTAGCAGCACTTTCAAATCCTACCTGTAAATTATGAGGAAATTTCATGATTTCCTGGAAAATTTCCTTCAAAATATTCGGTTGCTTACAAAGATTAGCAAAGTAGCCAGGATTCGGATTTATTATAAAGTTAGAGAAGCCCTTTTCTTTAAGAGTCTTCTCCCAAACAGGATTTCTCCACCTCATATAAGCAGTTGTGGGTGCTGAATCAGGCCAGACTTTTTTAAAGAGGCGGCCCATTCTACCCCTGGAAGAATCATCTTTGTATGTTCTTAGAATTGCTAGAACTTTTTCTTTTCTCTCTTGTGTCCAGTATATTCCCATCTTATGATTTTTTATAAAAGTTTTTCAGTTCTTTTTCTACTAATTCCCACACACCCTTACCTTCCTCAGTATTTGGATACGAGAGAATCCTTCTGATTAGGGAGGGACTATCATTTTTTTCACAGATTTTTTTAAATTCTTCCTCTGAGTTAATAGAAAGTATTTGTTGTTTTTTAATATAGTTCCATACTACTCCCCATAATCCCATCTCTCTCAAACCTTTCTCAAAGAGGGAAGAACTGGATACTACTGATGACTCTGAGGATTGAGATTCTTCTTCACGTTTCTGAGCTTCAGGATATTCTATTTTGGAAATACCAACTTTAGTTGTTGCAGAAATTTCATTTATAGATCCATCTTCATTAAGATAGACTTTGATGGTTTCAAGTTTATATCCATCCTCTGCAGTTTTAACTACTCCTCTATAAGTAAATTTCCAGTGCGTAATCTCCTGACTATCCTCTACTACCTTAGTTAATACTCTCCCACTTGTTAAATGAACCTTTGCAGTGTCTCCTACTTTTATTTTCATATCTCTAAAATTAATAAAATTATGGTTAGGTGGTCTCTTCCAGACTCGAACTGGAATTAGAGGTTTAGAAGACCCCTGTTCTATCCCTTGAACTAAGAGACCTTTATAATTAAGGCTTTAACTTAATGTTTCTCCAGGTATTTGTCGTAATCCCTGAACTATCATAGTACATATCCCAAAATCTATAAATCGTTCCGTTTGCATTAGAAGAACTGGAGACTTCTGGTGATAGTTCATGAGCTCTTTGATCCCAGTTATATTCATATTCAATTATAGCCTCATTCCAACTAGTAACTCCTATCGAGGTCACTAACCTCCATAGAAAATCCTTGCCAGCATGTTTTCTTAGAAAATCTTGATAAACATCTTCTGCATTCTCAAGTTTTGGTATGTGTGTAGAACATTTTAGAAAGCTGTTTATTTCATTTAAAAGAAAAGAACGTAATCCTAGTCTTCTTATAATGTCCTCAGTTAATTCTTCCTTAGTCATAATATTATCTAGACACAATATATTAAAAAAAGAAAGTGTCTTACGTAAATATAAGACACTTTCTCTGCTTTTTAATCGGTTATGTTGTTAAGTGTAGGAAGTTTCTTGTTGGCAAAAAAGGCCACAAGATTAGTTACCGTCACAACCGCAGCAACTACTCCCCACATGTTATACCCTGTATAAAACAGAGTACCAGCACATCCAATACTAAATAGTATTAGAAGCATCCATAAACCTGCTAAAAAGTTTTTCATAATATATTATTTTAATTAAATAGATTACTTGTGTTTAATTCTTTCTAGCCACTTATCATTTATATTTGACCAAAATGGAATTTCTTCTTTCCCATTCCTACCCCAAAAGAAGGCCACCTCTACGAACATTTCAGGCCTCTCAGAACAGTATGTAACATATTCCTCTAAGCTAAGATGTTGGTCATCATATAATAATTCCTGAAAGCATATAAAAATATTATTTTCTTTCAGAAATTTGACAACAAAATCAAGATCTATCGACTTCATCACTATAGATATTATCTAATTGATTATAACGAGCTTTCCATCTTTCATCTATATTCTTCCAATTGCTATTCTCATTAGTATAATATCTAATAGTACCCCTAATCCATCTAGCGGGAGTTATTGAGGCAAAGACTCCTCCTTGAGATATGTCTTCAAAAGTAGCTCCATCTATATCAAAAATTTTCCTCTCAAAAGAATATCTTACATTTTCCTCTATAAGAAATTGTATAAAATCCTTAAAAAATCTGTTTCTCCATAATAAAGCAGCCTCAGATAGTATAGGAGGGATATCTTCATAAATAATCTTATGAAACTTTGCTCCTTGCCTCCTTTTAAAGGATTCTCTCAGAAAAATAGAGATGTTTCCCCGATCTAATACATTTGGGAGTGTGGCCTCTTGTAATATCAATTCTTTGCCCCTAGTTACTATTTCTTCTATGGGCTTATCAGATTCCCTACACTCTTTCTTAGAAGCAAAGAACATACCTATGCAAAATTGTTCTAATATCCCAAAATCTTCTAAAGCTTTAATAATTAATTTCCCTGCTAGCATTGGTTATATTTTTTTATTGTATAATAATAAGTTAGTACCGCAAGTGGGAGTTGAACCCACACGGGCATCACTGCCCAAGGGATTTTAAGTCCCTCGTGTCTACCTATTCCACCATTGCGGCTTGTACCTATTCTCTTACTTGGTCATTGAATAGGCTTATACATATACCTCTCGATTTGAGCAAATTATCCAAGTTAGCTGAAGCTTGAAAGGTTAACAAATTAAGTAATCTAACAGATTAGTTGAGTCCAGGATATACCTGCAGCAACATCCCTAATCACTCTATGTTGTCCTTGTTAGATTATTTAACTCTTATGTAATATTTTAAAAGAGGAGAGGACTAGCTTCCTTAAGAAGATCCTTAAAGTTCTTGTGGAATTTATAGGCTAGATCTGCTCTATTGAAACTGAATAAACTTGGATATGCTTCATTTATAACACGTGGATCCCCAGATTTCCTATCTATCGTAACATTATAAAAACATAAGTAAGCTGGGTCATCATCTTCTTTATATACTTCTCTTAGATTAAGAAGTTGTATCAATGCTCTTACTGCCTTAGCTGTTTCTTCTGAGGGTAGTACATTACGATCTAGACTTGGGTTTAAACACTCTGAGTCTCCCTTTGTTATCTCTCCTTCATAAGTTAGGATATAACGTGTAGAAGGCTCAGCCTTAAGACAAAAGCTCTCCCAAGTACTAGGTAAAGATACTACTTTTTTGTAAACTACTGCCGTTCTCGTACTAGATTTTTTATCTAATATATATCCCTCAGGAATGTTAAATATTATACTACTCATACTAAAATATTTTAAGATACTACTTGTTTATTCTCAATATTTGAACCAGTCCATCCGTACCAATTCTTAATAACTGAATAAGGTTTATCTTTGTAATATTGCTGATAGCAATCATCACAATATGGAGATATATATCCTGTTGAGATTTTAGTTGCAGGCCTTCCACAGATAATACAAGTTTTTTCACTTATATACTCATACTTTTGTATGATTTTATATACTTCTTCAGGAGCTGCTGCATTATACCATCTTAGACCACCAAACTTCTCTTTAATCTGTGTAATCCTATATTCCTTAAGACAATTGTGTCTTTTAAGAGAAGCTTTTATTTCTTTACATATAGAAATGCCAAAACACTTTCTCCAACCCTTAGGCATAGCATCGAGCTCAGTATATGTTGGAATAAAACATATTAGTCGAAGAATATTCTCATAAATCCAATTAAGAATATTACTAAGCTTATAGTAAAACTTATTTTTTACTATCTCTAGTGTTTTGAATGCAAATCCATAGTTATGAATAGAGACTTCATTCTTGCTTATATGATAGCAAATAATGGAATCTCCCATAAAATTCTTACCAGGCTCTATGCCTAAGAGTCTAAAATCCTTGCCAACATGTTGCTGAAGATTACATTCACTAGACTCCTTAGGACCTAAAATCCTAATAATACCATCATTTGTAAGAGAAATAGTGTAATTATCCTCTTTATAACTGAAGCTCCCATTTTTAAATTCGTCAGGATCTTTGTGAAATATAAAGAGAAGCTGAAATTTATCTTTGGATTTTTTATAAAGTTTATTATATAACCTCATAATCCATGAAATATATACTTCATGCTTTCCTGAGAATCTGTTTCTAGGATATAGAAATGGAAACCTAAAACATAGGACAATACTATTTATTATCCCTAAAATCTTTTTTATTATTTTTATCATCAATGACCTTTCCTAAGATGGTTAAAAAGACTTCCTGTATAACTCCTAAAATGATATCTCGTTCTATACTATCAACCTCAAATTCCTCACTAGTATACTCTTCCTTATTATATCTTATACTTACATGGATAAGATGTGCGCCATTTCCAGATATTCTTCTTGAACCTATATATACTGTTTCATAAGCTTTGATTTCATCTAGAAACATTGCTATTTCAAACACATCAGTGTCTACTAGCTTCATCTCATACTGATTATGCAGGGGAATAGTGGATGAATCATAGAAATGAATCTTCTCTATAAACATACCACAGGTAGCGGCTAATAGAGTGACTTCTTCATGTGTAGTAGAATTACTTATAAATTCTAAATCAGACTTGGTAAATCCAGGAATATGTATGAAGATATTAGAGTAAATTCTCATTTTAACAAAGAATAAAGATCCTCTGGGCATATAATCCAGATTGCAGAGAATATTAGAAAGGCTAGAATAGATAGTCCAAGTATAGTACCCATCACTATCTGAAAGAATGTGCTAATCTGTGATGAAGAGAACCATTCTGTGATAGTATATCTGCTATTTTTCACGCAACCATGATTATAATAGATCAATCTAACTATCTCTATAGTTGTCGCGATTATTGCTACTGTCGTGAAGAGTATAATTGTTCTTAATATCATCTTTTAAAAGTTTATACATGATTATTAAATCTTCTACCCATAGTACTATGGCTACTATACCTAACGACCCAAATAGCCCAAGCATTACCCCTAATCCTTGCATATTAGGTTTCATTGCATATGAAAAGGCTAAATGATACATATGTAAAACTATTAGTCCTACTGATATAATAGCTATAATAAAACATATAAGTCTTATATAAAAATTACGTTTCATAGTAGCTAAATATAAATTAAGGGGAGACATAAATCCCCCCCTTAATGGTTAATAATTCGGATTAGCCCTCTGAGGCTATAGAATAGTTACACTGATACCTAACCCTTGGTCGAAAGTACTTAACCAATATGTGATTCTTTGGTCAGGTGTAAGTATAGCCCAACTTGCTTTGTCGATCGCAGCTGGTCTATTAGAGGCCCAGTCTTTGAGAACCTCAGGTGAAATTGTCCTCTGCTGATAAGCCAGGTGTTGCTCACGAGGATAATGTTCCTGAATGTTCAGTTCTATTCCTGAAATGTAGTGTCCCTGTTTGTCACGCAGGAACTCTCCGGTCTCAGGATCTTTGGGTGTGGAGAAGGATGGGAACCATTTTTTACCAATGGTTCTTCCCGTCTGAACCACAGGTCCTCCTATTACCCCAGGTAGATTGACTTTGAGAAGAATTCCCTGTGAAAAATACATAGGATTCTCACTCTTTTTGATGATGAATTTTTTAACTTGTTTCTTGGCAGGCTTGTTAAATTTATTATTAGCCATACTCTTACCTCTCCTACTAAGGATTTAGATTAATGTAGGATAATTGTTGTAGTTTCTTTCCCACTACCAAAGTCCAATACATTTTTAAAGATGTAGCTACTATACTTCACTACAAATGTATTCAAAACTCCTTGATTTCGTTATTTTCAAGTATAAATGCTTTTTTGCAATCTAGACAAATAATTTTATCTTCAAAATATGGTCTAGATAACATAGTATGTCCAAAGATTTGAATATAATCTTTGAGTCTTTCCTTAGAAGAAGCATGTTCTCTAATGTCAGCCCATAAAGGACTTCCAAATAGAAAGTATCCTCCTCTTAAGTAAGAACTTTGGTCATAAAGATCCCAGTGTTCTTCATTAAGAATAAGACCGAGATTGTCTTCTTCTTTAATATGATTATTACGTAGCCACTCTGGAGATACTCCAGCATGAGTAAATAAATATTTTACTCCATTTTGCTCACACTCATAAGCCTTATAAAATTCTACTCTATTAGCTAATAAGTCATAATATTCAGACGCATATTTATAACTATAGCGTGAGCACGGAGAAAAGGATCTACTAAGATAGTGGGCATCATGATTACCTAATAATAAGATCACCTTGTCTGGATTTTCTTCTTGAAATCTGACAATATCTTCAAGTTCTATTAGAGCATCTTTATGGGATATCTCCTCACTACCATATGGATCCCCATAATCTCCAAGAAATATGATCTTATCAGCATCTTCTTCAACGACTCTTCTCCAGAATTTTCTTCCATGTACATCAGGAATAATTACTATCTTTTGTATCACTTTTTTCAATTAAATTTAAGAGTTCCAAATCAATCCTTATTACAGTTATTGGATTATAATTAAGCTTATATATATTAATAGCTGATATAGGAATGTCTGTTTTCTGACTAATCCTCTCTTTGAAAGCCTTACTTTCTTTCTCGGTGAGGATTATTTCCTTTTTCCATATAATATATCTATTATTAGATATACTGATTTTTGATATGTCTTTATTAAGATAACTACAAAGCTCTGATACTAATAAATTGATCTTTTTATTAAACTCAACTTCTCTTTGTTTACGGAGTATCTCTGCTTGTGAGTGTAGGGAATCTCTTATTGACAAGAGGTGTATTAGTAATTTTTTCATATTAGTAAAGAGTCTCTTAATGTTGTATTAAGCTTTCATTTAATCCTTGTTTATATTGTTTAGTAAATTCAGTAACTTGATCAGGTGTAAGATTTGATATCCATTCTCTAAAATATTTCTGATATTTTATATGATTATTAAATCTCCACTCTTTTTCAAGCCAATTATATAGTTCTTTTGTCATACACTAAATTACTCATTATACCTCATATGCATCCAATTGAATACACGAGCCTCCATTTTTCTCCACTTAGCTTCCTGATAATCTGAAGTAAAAGTAACTATAGGAACATCAGATGCTGTTTTTCTACGTGCACGAGGTTTCAGTTTGTAATAGTCTTCTGGTATATCAGGATTAAATGGTATATTAGATGGTGTATTGAAGTTACAATACCCCATAAAATTTTCCTGAGTTGGTTTAGGATGTATTCGTCTTACTTTACTCCTAGGTATCCAAAGCTTATACTCTAATGTATGATTTAATGGCACACATCCAACATCGTCACCTCCATCATCATCAGTAATAGTCCAAGTGCCTCTGATAATATCCTCCGATAAGGGAACACATTCATCTATAAAGTCCTCAATATTTTCAATAATGAAACGGACTAATTCTCCAATATCATAAAACATTTGTAATTCGTTTTAGTTCCTCCTTTAAAAGTCTTCTCATGCAAGAATTAAAGAAATATAATCTCTTAATCTTAAGTTTCTTTTCAACCAAAGATTTATTCCTGAACACATATGAGTTTTTAGCTTTATTCTTTTTATTAATGCTCGACATGATTAAGATTGATAGAGTCAGTAACTGTTTTAACTGAATCAACTATCTCTATATTAGGTTTAATAGAGTCAATATTGTTTTCTGAATAATAGTGAAATGTTTTGAAATAACTATGTAGAGTAGACTGGATTCGAACCAGCGTGCTCTGCATCCCAAATGCAGCGAGATAAACCTGACTCCTCTACTACTCTATAAAGTAAAATCTGAGATTACCCTCAGAAGTTTTCGTTAGACTAAATTTGCAACTTTAGTACTATTCACCTAGGCTAGATGCTTTGGTTACTTTCCTTAACCGATACCACCAATAAAAACTTCTGCAGACTTTTTATTGGCGTGGAACCCTCAAAGGAATAAAGTCATGAAAGAATCCGGTTCTTTCCCTTTATTATTGGGTAAGTAGGTAATTACTTTGTCAGTCCTCATCTACTGGCTATCTGACATTTGCCGATCAGAATTTTATTGTAGGCACTGCAGGATTTGAACCTGCGACTCCGAAGGTATAAGCTTCGTGCTCTAACCACTGAACTAAGTGCCTAAATTAGTAAAAGGGTTCTTTATACTCTATCCCTTAAAAGAGTTTTTATAGAATTTATCAGTATGGGTTAGTTATTGTAGATGCTTTGGCATCTTTGAGATATCTACTACTTTGCCAAATACCAAACATGTTTTATTTGGCTTAATTCTCTTTCTAAGTATGCGATTGTAAAGAATTTGTCCTTTACTTACCTTAGCTATTAATATAGCCGCTCCGAAATTATTAGCATTCATAGGTTTTAGTTTAGAGGTTATTCATACTCCCAAGTATTTAGATATTGTTCATTATAATAATCCAAATACCTTAGGTACTGTTTGACGTAGGTTTTAATTTTTGTCCCTTCAGGCAACCTCTTATTTAAGAGTTCATATGCCGTATCAGGCATAGTCATGTATATATCTACAACCTCATCTTTTTTGAGATATATAGAATTGGAGCAAGCTATTTGAAAAATAGCTAAGGATACAATGCAGAGTATTTTCATAGTGATTGCTGTTAAATGATATGAGTGGAGGTGAAGGGATTCGAACCCTTGTCTTTACAACTTAAAATAATAAATTTATTCATAGGTTTAGGATGCTATTAATCTTACATAGCCCAAGAATTTGTTTGCTGTTGATTATGAAATAAGGGCTGACCAGTTAAGGTCAACTTCCACCAAGTTATTTTTAAAGAATAACTAAACTTTAAAAACAATATTAAGCTGCAAGTGCTACAGGTGCACCCTCAATGATTTCACCAAGGATGAAACTTTTTGCTCTATTTAGAGCTGAGCTAATCTTTTTGCCATTTGTTGTTTTGAGCTCTTTTAAAGTAGACTGCCCATCTACTACCTAATTTATTATTCTAATGCTGCAAATCAATTCCAAGTCACCCCCATGTTTACTATAAGAGGGTAAATTCCTCAAATTCCTTTTTGTATTGGTCTCTAAGAAATTCTACCTCTTCAAGTATCTTATCCATAAGATACTTAAAATCTAGATCCTTTTCAAATCTAGATAGTTTAGAAATAGTAAGGGAATTTCCAAACTGTATCCAAGGAACAGAATCTTCTTTTATGCATTTTTTTAAAGCATCTGCTGCATCTTCAAAGATTAGCATTTTTTGATGAATATCTGTGAGTTTCTTAAATTCTTCTACCGTCATGATTATTTGTAATTATTGCAGTTAAACATTTTCAAAGGTAATATAGGTATCTCTCATGCTTTTGCCAGTGAATAATGTGATTCTACCCCAGTTATTTATTAGATTAAGGAGTCTGTATTTATATATTGAGGGATCAGTTTCTTTGCTTAGTTTAGTAATATAGTCCATGAAATTGTGATATTTTAGCTATTAATATGTTAAATTTGTATAGTTATTTAACTATTAATAGAAAAATTATAGCATATATTTACTAAACAATTAAAGAAATTGACAGTAATATATGCTATAATATTATAGATCTATGCCTAAGAGGCATTTTAGAAGGAACCCTATTAATAGCAGGAAAATGACGGTTGGGATACAACCAAGCATCATAACCAACTGAGACTCAAGATCTTCACCACTACCATACTCCATAATAAATCTTCTTTAAGGTTTAATAAAATATATAGTCACCAAACAAATTCCAATAACTAAACAACCTATTAGAAATAATACTTTACATAGGATTGTTGCAGCTATAATTAGTACTACAATAGATATTAAACATATCATCAGTAGACAATATATAATAATACCTTTAATCTCTTTAGTCATAATTATTAACTTTTAATAAGATTAAACAATAGAGTTAAACATTGCAGAAAATGCCATCAATATTACTATTGATATTACTCCTATCACCAACATAAGGAGATAGGTTAATATTGATTCTTTCATATCTATTAAAATTTAATAATTAGACATTATTGCTCCTTAGCCAAGTTACAACCTTGGTACAATGCAATTTACTAAGGAGTTGATATAATATTATGTTAAGTATGTAACAATAAGTAGGTCTTACAAAACTGTTGAAAATGTAATAAAAGAAAATATAAAAGTAAGATATAAAATAAGATAAATAAAATAAAAGGGGAGTTTTCTCCCCCTTTATTTATTCACCATAGATGGTCTGAGACTTGACTGGTGCAGGTCGTGCATTCCTATCATACAGAGTGATGACATTGTCTCCGCCACCTTGCTCGTGCAGGATGTAGAATACATCACCACCGTCGTTAGGCTGCAATGCACTAACTACAGGATGTTTGGGAAGATCCACAGTATACTCATTCTCCCCAACTTTTTTGACAGTTTCACGGATCTTACCAGATGCCTGTCCAATAGGACAACCATCAGCCAAGAGGAAGCAGAACTTTCCTTTCTCATTGGCATAAGGTTTCACCTCGATCGTGTCTGCATCAACCATTTTAGCAAGTTTTTGCAAGCTAAGGCTGGTTTTACCTTCAATGAATTCACTGTTATACTTCTGGTCCATGATACTAAGTTTTAAATTTAATGATGTCGTTTCAATTCTGTAAGACCTACTCACAGATGTGATGGGGGGTAGAACCCTCTATCCAAAACTTAGTGGGGGGTCTTGGGGAAGTATCAACCGCTCCCATACACTCTATTAATTTTGAAATTTTTTTTAAAATTTTTTAAAATTTTTTTCAAGCAGTAAAAATTGTTTAAGGTTATGGACAAAAAGTATAAGTAAAATATTTATATTAAAAATTTGGAAATTAAATTTTTTTTACTTATATTTGCACTATCCATTCATCCAGGTACTATCCTTGAGAAAGATAAAAGGCTTGGAATTATGGTCAGGGGGTTATTAGTAATCCTCTTTAGGAAATAACACATAAAAGCTCCTAGGCTACAGCGTATCGTCGCAAGGGGAATAGTAGTGGATATAAGTCCTGTTAGAATTAAACTAATGAAGGCATTCCTTAAAGTCGGTCCTTGGTGGATAAATACCACCCTGGTTAAACAGATAGGTTGAATAAAAGTTATTTCTAAAGAGAAACCACTCGTTAAAATGGTCAGAGGGATGAGAGGGCCTAGAGGATTCTTATATAGAATAAGATACTCTAAATAATAAATAGTAACTACTATTTAAATAACGCGCGAGTAAAATTGCTAAAGCCCTTATTATGTTTAAAAAATATTGGTGGATACTACTATTAGGGTTAGTTTTAATAGGATTGATTATTTTATTTTTACCTAAATATCAGACTATACAGTATGAGATACCTTCTACTATTAATATAACAAATACTACTACTTATAATGTAGATACTATGGTATTTATAGCAGTTAATAAGGTTATGGGGATAGATAGTTTGAAGGTGAATATACTTTATAATGATAGATACTTTAAGTATAATAGAGAGATTAAAGCTGTACTCTATCAAAATAATCCAAAAGATTATAACCTATTTATAAATAGAACTGTTTCAAATAGAGAAATTGAGGTTATAATTGCTCATGAAATGATTCATTTGAAACAGTATTATGATGGCATATTAATACAGAAAAGTCTCACAGATTCAATAGTATATAATGGCATTAAGTTTAGCCCTACTACTAGTTATAATGAAAGGCCTTGGGAAAGAGATGCTTATACTAACCAAGATATAATGCTAGCTAAAATTAAAGATTTAATGTATGAGAAAAAGAATTGATTATAAAGCCATTAACACTCATAATGGAGAAGTAACTAAAAGAGTAGTTATTAAATATAAGGTTGGTAGGAAGAGAAGATTAGTTCTTAGTACTAATATTAATGCTGACCAACAATTAACAGCTGTATCAGTAGCATTAGTTTAGTATGGATAAATGGAATAATCTCTCCATGACTGAGAGAGCTGAATTAATGAGGATATATCGGTCAAATGGTATATCCTCAATTTCTTTAATGAGGGATCATTATAATAAGCATGATGATGGAGGAGATATACAACCTAGTGATGCTACATTTAGAGCTACTTTAACTAATCCTGTTAATAGTTATAGATCCAATGCTCCTGCTGGAATAGGGGATGCAGCTATTACTAAAGCTACAGGTTTATTAAATCCAATTACAGCAGCTACTTTAACTGCTGCTCCATTAGGGGCTATATCTAAAATTAATGCAGCAGCAAAAGCATATAAAGCTGCTAAAATAGCTAATCCTATTATTGCTTCTACTATAGGAGCATCTAGTACTTCTACTGGGTTAGCTGGTTATTTAGATAGTAGGCCTGATAAGAAATTATCTAGAGATATAGAGGATAAAAACTATGTAGGTGTAGCTTCAGATTTAGTAGAAGGTGTTACAGAAGGATTAACTGCTATTAGTCCATTAAGGGGTATTGATACTAAAGGTGTTAAGAAGATAACAAGACCTTTAAAGAAGCAATTAACAAGAATATTACGTCCAGGAGATATTAAAGTAGGCGATAATAAATTATCATCTAGAGAAGCTGCTATAAGATACTTAAATAACATAGATCAGTATAATGTTCCCTATAATTCTTCTAATAAAGAAGCTTTTAAAATAGCTCCAGAATTAGAAGATTATTTGATAGAAACCAAGCAGTCTTTTTCTCCAGAAGTAGTAGACAAATTTATACAGAGACAAGGGAGAATGTTAAGAGGAGTCAAAGCATCTTCTCCAGAAGAGGCTATTACTTATTTTACCAATCCTTCTCCTAAAGGATTTGAGACTACCAGAGGACCTGGAATATACACATCAAACTCTACTGATATTGCTAAACAATTTAGTAATAGAGGATATATAGGTGATCTTAGTTTAGATTTTGGTATTGCCTCTAATGAAAGTCCACTAGAAAAACTTAAAAGATATAAAAAGGCATTACCTCAAGTAGATAATGCTGTTTCTCCTGCTAGTCTAGAAACTACTAGATTAATGTGGAGTCTTAGGGAAGGAGATATCAATCAGAAAGAGTTTATAAATAAAGCTAGAAATACCTTCGGATATAAAGGTATAGAAGGAACATACTATTATAATTCTATTCCCCCTAGGTCAGAGAGAGTATTATATGAATCTCCAAAGGTTAATAAGGTATATGAGGCCTCTACTTTTAATCAAACTCTTCCAGTAAAAGAATCAGATCTATTTATAACACAGAGAGGAGAAGGTTCAGTACCTTATATATTTAAGAGATTACAAAAAGAGAATCCTTCAGCTGTAGGTGAAGCTATTCAACAACTTACTACTTTAGAACAAAGTAGAAGAGATAGAATTCAAGAAGCTGCTAGATATTATCAGAATATACAAGATAGAGCTAAAATAGGAGCTACTGTTGCTGGAGTAGGATTAGGAGCATATGGTATTTATAAAGCTATAGACAGTAAGAAGGCTTTTGGTGGTAATATCTATGATGGGAAAGGCACTAAGAGTAATCAAATGAACGTATCTTTTCCTTTGAAGGCTACCACTAAAGATCCATCTCAAATTCAGATAGAACAATATTTATATCGTCCTCCTAATTATGATACAGCTAAAACTTATATTCCCTTATATAATGATAAGTTTAAAAATACACAGGATCAAATAGACATTCTAAATGCTTTAAAAACAACTTCGAGAAGACCTAATAGACTACAGAATGAAAGATCTTGGAATAGATTTCAGGATAGATTAAATGTAACAGATTCACTTGGATGGTCTAAGGTTCAGGCTTCTGCTATTATATCAAGAGATGGGTTTGAAACAAATTTTGTTGAAGATACTATACAACCAGGAGGAGATCATGCTAAAGGGGCACTTCAGGTTCATGGAGATAGAGAAAAAGATATGAGAAGTAGGGGATACAATCCTCTTAGTTTTAGAGATGCTTATAAGTATGTAGATGAGGTGATTAAAACTGATAAAACTTTTAATACTCATGGTGGGAAGTATATATCAGGGGACTCAATGAGATCCATGTGGAATAATCCAAATGTTACTCCTGAAGCACTTAATAAAGCATTTATTCAATGGTTCTCAAGATCTGGTAAACCATTTTATAAAGAAAATAGCGAAGCTGCCAAATCTGTATATAATTATATATTAAAGTTCAATAGAGATGAAAAAGCTCTTATCAGATAATAATGACTTAAGTCATAAAAGATGTATAGCTTTAGTAGTAGTATGTTTAATTGCAGCTCTAGTTGCTAATTTCTTTGGTATAATAATCCAAATTGGAAAAATTTAAGAAAATAATTAGCAAAATATTTGCATATTAAATTTATTTTACTTATCTTTGTATTGTTAAAAAATAATAGATAAAAATGAAACAGATCTTAGTAATTTTCTCACTTGGAGCTTTAGTATGTTCATGTACTTTAATGCATCCAAATGCTACAGAACAAACTGTAGATTCAACAGAAGTTGTTCTGGCTGATACAGTAGCAGATTCTACTGTTATTGATACTATTAATTTTGAGTAATTATGGCATGTAAAGGCGGTAAAAAAGGTAAAGGCACTGGTCGTGGTGGTAAGAAATAATAAGCTTAGGTATTAAGCTGTACCGGGTTGGTAGTTATCCCTTCATTAACTAGTAAGTGTACATAACTAGGGAGTTGGCAAAAACTACATTACTCTTGGGTAGCATAGAGGTTAATGCACTTGACTGTTAATCAAGATATCGTAGGTTCAAATCCTACCCCAAGAGCATAGGAGGCGTGTTGTTGGATTGATCCATAGTATAATGGTAGTACCCTAGATTTTGGTTCTAGTAGTTTTAGTTCGAATCTAAATGGATCAACTAGTTAAATTTTATGTTAAATAAAAGATTATGGGAGAATTAAGATTATTTACCTATGAGGGTGTAAAGAGATATAAATCAGTAAGGAGAGCTATTGCAAGAGGACATGTCTCTGATACTGGAATTATATATCCTAGAAGACCTTTTAATAATAGGAAAAATAAACCCTTTGAGGATATTAAAAGGAGTATTTATGGAGAATTCAAGTGTAGACAAAAAGAACGATTATAATAATGAACCAGTATATTTTTGTGCATCGTGTCTATCACTGTCAGTAATGAATTATACTGGAATTGTAGATTGTTATTGTGGCCATTGCACATCTACAAGAATTATAGTAGGGAATATATATCAATGGGAGAAACTCTACGAAGAAAAATATGGTCATAAATTTTTAGATGAAAAAAAGTAGAACTATGGGAAAGATTGTTGAATTAAAAGAAGGGGTACAAGAAGTTAAAGAAAATAAAGCTGCTAATCAACCTCCAAAACTTGATTATGATAAGCTCAAAGAGATCTGTAATGGTCTAGCTAATGAGAATCATGCCTTGAGGGAGCAGCTTATGCAAAGAGGATATGCTGAAGCAATTAAAAGAATAGACTTTTTATTTAAAGCTCTTGAATTTAAAGAACTATTCTCTAAAGAGTTTGTAGATTTTGCAATTGAAGAGATTCAATCTGCTCTAACTCCTCCTGAAGAGTCTAAAGTTGAGAGTGAGTCTGCTGAATAAATTAATTTATGTATATGGGAAATATCACTAAGAATTCTAATATAGCCCATATAGTTACTACGTTAGCAAAAGCAGATAATAATTTCTTTAGATATTGGTTACAATTTATTAAACCCCTACATGGCTTATCTTATAAGGAAATGGAAGTACTAGCCTCATTTTTAAGAATGAGATATGAACTATCTAAAAGTATATCCAATGATGAATTATTAGATAAGGTACTTATGAATGCTGATACTAAGAGAGTTATCAGAGAAGAGCATAATATTGCTCCTCCATACTTCCAAGTATTGCTTGCTAAGTTTAGAAAGTTAGGGATAATAAAGGATAATAAAATAGAAAAGAAATATATTCCAAATCTAGAGATAGATTCAAAAGAGTATAAACTAATTTTACTATTTGATCTTAAGACTGATGATAACTAATAAACTTTTAAAATCAGTTATAAAAGAAGTATCCAAAGAAATGGAGTTACCTGAGGAAGTAGTAACTGTGGCCTATAGATCTTTATGGGAATTTAGTGCTTCAGTAATAGCAGCTATTCCAATTAAAGATTTAGAGTCTGAAGAGGATTTTAAACAACATCGTGTAAGTGTTAATATACCTGGCCTTGGAAAGCTCTATACCACTTGGGATAGGATAGTAGGATTAAGAGAAAGATATAATTTACTACAAGAATTAAAAAATGATAAAGAAAAAACTAGTACTGAAGAAGATTAAACCAACTTTTACTAGATTGGTAACTACTGCAGATAGATATACTTTTGAGGACTCCATTACTGAGACAGGTATGGTTATACCAGACATGGAAGGGGCTATCAAGGATATTCAAACTGTAGTAGCCGTAGGTGATGGAGTTAGAGAGATTAAGGAGGGAGATAAAGTTTCTCTAAACTTTAAGAGATTTGCTCAATACAAGTATTCCAAAAATTCAGCAAAAGCTGATATGGAGGAATATAATAATCAGATAGTCTCTTATGCCTTTACCTTTGTAGAAATAGATGGAGTTGATTATCTATTCTTAGATAATCAGGATGTAGAGTTTATTATTAAAGAGTATGAAGAAGCAGAAGTAATACTTCCAGATGCTATAACGGCGGCTCCTAAGGCAACTAATTTAGTTAAGCCTAGTTCTAGTACTCTCATAGTATAACATATAAGCCCCTCCTCAAAAGGGGCTTTATTTTTAAAATATGAAACTATTCACTTTTGAGGGATATAAATTAAATATATCTGAAGAAGCTTTATGTATAAAAGCTTTTAGAGAACTATTTAAAAGAGATAGATCTAAAAATAAAGAAAAGGCTATTATGGAGCTAGGATTCATCTATTTTTATGCTGATCCTAGAAGTGATTATAGCTTTATTACAGATGACGAGGAGAGAAAAATATCTATCATAGAGCAAGAAGGATTACCTTCTAATTGGAAACCAGATGAAAAGGTATTACGTGCTTTAGAGGTATATAAATTTCTTACTCAAACAACCTCATCTTTATTGCTCAGAGATACTAGAGCAGCTATAGAAAAAGCAAGAGCATTTCTGTTGGAAATGGATCTTAGTCAAGAGGATGATAAAGGTAAGCCTAAATATACTATTAACTCCTTTGTTAGTGCTGTAAAGGATATTCCTAGGTTAGCCAAAGAATTCTCTGAAGCAGAAGCAGCTATTGTAAGAGAGATTGAGGAAAATGGCCGTATGAGAGCTAATAAGCTTAAAAAGGTTGGTGAAGACGGATTTGATTCATTATTTACTAAAAACTAATACTTATGTCTAATACTGATATGATAATTAAGAGTCTGAATGACTTTAATAAGATTGTAGATTCTAAATATAAAAATGGCCTATTTGCTTTAGTTAAAGAAGAGGCTATACTTAAAGAAGTTGTTTTTTATAAGAAATTTGTATGGAGCCTATCCTATAAATCTAATGCTTCGGATAATTCTGAAATTATAAAAGAATTTACATTTATGGTTCCTTTGAATAAGCTTAATAAGGTAGAGATTGAGACATCTATGACTGAAAATTTACTTACTTATATTTATGGATTTATATTGAGTAATTATACAAAATAATGGAAGTTAATAAATATCAAACAGCCCTTACTGATGACTTAGTTAAATCTCTCACTAAGGAGGAATATGAAAACCTGTTTGATTATATTAATAATGTTCCATTTATACAATCTCTTATATCTCCTGATAGGAAATATGCAAGAGATTTACCAAGAAAGGATGGCAGGATCATTGTGGATGTCTGCCATCCTCATATTTTGGAGGATATGGAATATTTTAGGCCAGCAGGTAATCATTATAAAAAGTATGGATGTTATACAAAACTAAGACCTAATGGTAATCCTAATAGTGAGTTTGGTAAATGGATTAGGCAAGAATTAGATAGAATCTGGAATGGGTATGTGAGACCATCTGATGGGGAGTGGGTAACTGGAGATTTTTATTTCTACATTAACTACTGCCCTATTATGGTTTCTAGGACCAAAGGAGCTAATAGTAAAGTAGCTTTACGTGTGAGTAGCTTTCCAGAAATATGGGAGGCAAATTATTTATGGTTTCATTATATAGATCAAGCTAGACATGGAGGTTTATATAATGATTGGATAGGTGGACAACATGCAGTATTAATAGCTAGACGCGGCGTGGGAAAATCCTATTCAGCAGGAGCTCTTTTAGCCAAGATCTTTACATGTGGAGAAAGTCTTGAGACTAGCAAAGAAGTGACAGGTCTTGTTACAGCTTATGAGAAAGAATACTTAACTAAAGATGGTATTCTTAATAAGTTTGTGAGTATGGCAGATTTTTGTGCTGAAAATACTCAGTTTCCATCAGCTAGATATAAGAATAGTTTAGCTGATATGAACTGGATTATGGGATATATGGATGCCAATTCAGGGATTATTAAAGGGACCAAAAATGAAATAATTGGTTTCTCTTCTAAAGATAATCCAGATAAAGGACGTGGTAAACGAGCACATAAATTAATATTTGAGGAATTTGGTAGATTTCCACAGTTCTTAAATACATGGAATACTTCTGACTATAATGTTAGAGAAGGAGAATATGCATTTGGGCAACTACTAGCTTTTGGAACGGGCGGCTGTGTATGTGCTGGTACTCAAGTATTTACGGCTACAGGAAACCTGGTTAATATTGAGAAACTTAGAATAGAAGATGGTATATTAGGATATGATTTAAACAATAATAAAGTTAGTGTAGAATCTATAAGTAATTTAAGGAATCCTGCTCTAAAACCTTGTTTAAAGATTATTACTAACTCTGGTAGAGAACTATCATGCAGTATAGATCATCCCATTTATTCTAGCAACAAATTAGATGTAAATGGGTGTAGAACTTGGAATTGGTATAAGGCAGAAGAATTGTCAGTTGGAGATACTGTAGCTGTTTGTAATACTGTTGATAAATTTGGAGATGCTCCAATATTTGATGCTAGATTAGTAGGTTTGTTGATAGGTGATGGAAGCTATGTAAGTTCCCCAAGAATTACTTCTTGTGATAGAGAAATTCAGGATTATATTAAAAGTAGATATTCTACATCAATTTATAATACACCTTTTCCTACACAAGATGGAAGAATCATAGAGGAGATTGGAATTAAGGATATTAGAAATGAATTAAGAAGTTTAGGAATTTATGGGCAATCTGGTAACAATAAGAGAATACCTCAAACATTATTCAATGCTAGTAAAGAGGATGTTTGCAATTTCATAGCTGGACTTATAGATACTGATGGTTGTGTTTCTATTGGTAAGTTACATGGTAAGAGAAAGCTTCCAGCTATCTCTGTTAGTATAGCCACCAGTAATAAGATATTAGCAGAACAGGTACAGTTATTGTTAAGTAAAATAGGGGTATACGCTAATATTAGTACTAAGCTACCTAGCACAAACCCCAATAAAAGAATTAAAGATAAGAACTTATATTATTCTATTGATATTCAAACTAGAGATGGAATTATAAATCTAGCTAACTCGGTGCATCTACTTATTAAATATAAGCAGAAGGCTTTAGAGGCAGCTAGAGAAATAGCCTTAAAGAAGAAGAGATGGAGAAAACAATCTTTTGATTATGAAAAGATCATTAAAATAGAGGATATAGGGTTACAACCGATCTATAATTTAACTGCTGATAATACTCATACTTATCTAGCTAATGGAATAATTACTCATAATACAGAAGGTTCGGACTTTTCAGGAGCCTTAGAATTAATATATCATCCAGATGGGTATGGAACCTATGCTATTCCTAATGTTTTTGATAAAAATAGCCAAGGTAAAACCAAGACAGTATTCTTTCTTGGAGCTTATATGAATAGAAAAGGTTACTATAATTCTGATGGAGTATCAGATGTAATAGGTGCTTTATTATCAGAAATTAGAGATAGAATTAGAATTAAGTATAACTCTTCTGATGCTATGGCTTTAACTCAGAGAAAAGCTGAAATGGCCATTACTATTCAAGAAGCTATTATGAAGAGAGATAATACTATCTATCCAGTAGCTGATTTGAATGATAGACTCAATGAGATTGATTTTAATCCTCATCATTTTGATGATCTCTGGATAGGTAGACTAGCTATAAAGGATGGAGCAGTTATCTATAAACCAGATACTGATGTTGATTATATTAAAAACTTTCCACATAAAGACAATAAATTAGAAGGAGCTATCTGTATAAAAGCTATGCCTGAAACAGATTCATCTGGTAATATCCCAACTGGTAGATATATAGCTGGAATTGACCCTTATGATGATGATGTTTCTAACACTATGTCATTAGGAGCTTTATACATATTGGACCTTTTTACAGATGAACTAGTTTTTGAATATGTTGGTAGACCTACATTTGCAGATGATTTCTATGAAATATGCAGAAAAGCTCTACTATTTTATAATGCAGAATGTAACTATGAAAACAATAAAAAAGGTCTTTTTAAGTATTTTTCTCAGCATAATTGTCTTTATTTATTATCTGATACCTTGGAATTTCTTCGAGACAAAGAAATGATTAGAGGTAACTTATATGGTAATAAAAATAAAGGTGTTAATGCAACTGAACCTATCAAAGCTTATGCTAGAAGATGTATAAGGGACTGGTTGTTAAAACCAACTGAAACTAATAAGATCTTAGAGAATGGAGAAGTAGAGGAAACTACAAGTTTAAATCTATTTAAAATTCCTTATAGAGCTTTAATACAGGAGTTATCTCAGTGGAATTCAGATGCTAACTTTGATAGACATGATGCCTTAGGAATGTTAATGCTTTTAAGAGAAGATAAATTAAGATTAATAGGTGAAGGAGATGTTAAATCATCTATTGAAGATGATCCTAATTATTTAGGAAATGATCCATTTTTTAGTCAATCTAAAAAAGGAGTAAAGTTTAAATTTAGCTTCTAAATTCAGCCTAGGTAAATATAGTAATAAAAGTGTGTTTTTTACATAAATATTTTATTAATAAGCTTGTATTAAATGCTAAATTTACTTATATTTGTTATTATTATATAAATAATATAAACATGTTATATGTTAGCACTTAGTAAATTACCCAGAGAGATGCTTCCTTTCTCCAAAAAAACTAGAGAGTGGAGAAAATTACATCTAGACTGGGCTGATAGAAGAACTTACTTCTATGATAGCACTGTGAGAAAGTCTCTAATTAAGAAAAAGATTAACTATAATCTTCTTAATGGATACTTAGATATGCAGGATCTATCTATAGTTCTCAACCCTGAACAAGTACAGGCAGATTATATTCCTGAGACTATTCAACATTACCCTATAATGAACTCTAAGTTGAATGTTCTTAGAGGTGAAGAAGCTAAGCGTAGATTTGACTTTAGAGCCATTGTTACTAATCCTAATGCTCTATCAGAGATAGAAGAATCGAAGAAACAAGAGTTATTTGCTAGACTACAAGAATTAATTGCAAATAATTCCATGTCTGAAGATGATTTTAACAATGAAATAGATAAGCTTACTTATTATTTCACTTATGAGTGGCAAGATATTAGAGAGCAGAGGGCTAATTTATTACTCAAACATTACATAAAAGAACTAGCAGTATCTACTAAATTCAATGCTGGATTTGTAGATGCTATGGCTGTAGGAGAAGAAGAATATCAGTGTGATATCGTTGGTGGAGAGCCCACATTTGAGAGATTAAATCCTATGAAGGTACATGCCTTTAGACAAGGATATTCCAGTAGAATTGAAGATGCTGATATTATTATTCTTATAGACTTCTGGAGCCCAGGAAAAATTATAGAGACCTTTTATGACGTGTTGACTCCTAAAGATATAGAGTATATAGATAATTTGCCTCAAAGTTATGCTACTGATGAGATGCAAAATCATGATGAAAGAAACTCCTTTGTTAATTTTGCTGATGTCACTGGTAATGAATATGGGGAAGGTACAGTTATAGATAACTTTGTATTTTTTGGTAATACTGGAGTAAATGCTACTACTAATTACTTTGATAATAATGGTAATATCAGAGTTCTTAGGATGTACTGGAAGAGTAAGAGAAAGATTAAAGAGGTTAAATCTTATGATCCTGAGACTGGTGAAGAAGAGTATAACTTCTATCCTGAGACTTATATCATAAATAAGGACTTAGGAGAGGAAGAAAAGATATTGTGGATTGATGAGGCTTGGGAAGGTACTAAAATAGGTAAAGATATTTACCTAAATATGAGGCCTAGATTAGTACAGTACAATAGACTATCTAATCCATCAAGATGTCATTTTGGCATTGTTGGTGGTGTATATAATCTCAACGATTCAAAACCATTCTCTCTAGTAGATATGATGAAGCCTTATTCATATCTATATGATGTAATTCATGATAGATTAAATAAGGCAATTGCAGCTAATTGGGGAAAGATTCTAAGACTTGATTTAGCTTTAGTTCCTAAAGGATGGGATGTTACCAAGTGGGTACATTTTGCTAAAGTTAATCATATAGCTGTACAAGATGGATTCAAGGAGGGATCTATAGGACCTGCTAAGGGTAAATTAGCAGGAATGATGGGCAACCAAAATACCGGAGTCATTGATGCTGAAACTGGTAATTACATTCAACAGCACCTAAATCTTCTTGAGTTTATAAAGATGGAAATGTCCGAGGTTGCTGGTATATCTAAGCAACGAGAGGGACAAATTAGTGCAAGAGAAACTGTTGGTGGAGTTGAAAGAGCTACATTGCAATCATCTCATATAACCGAGTGGTTATTTACTGTCCATGATGATATAAAAAGAAGAGCCCTTGAGTGTCTATTAGAAACAGCTAAAATGGCTATTAGAGGGGGCTCCAAAAAGTTCCAATATATACTTAATGATGGAGCAATGAAGATTATGGAGATTGATGGGGATGAGTTTGCTGATTGTGACTATGGGATAATGGTTGATAGTAGTCCAGAGACCCAACAACTTACTGAAAAACTTGATACTTTAGCTCAAGCAGCTCTTCAAAATCAAACTCTCTCATTCTCCTCAATTATGAAAATATTTACTTCCCCTTCTTTGTCAGAGATTCAAAGAATTATAGAAAAAGATGAGAAGAATATTCAGGAGAGACAAGCCCAGGCACAGCAACAACAATTAGAGTCTCAACAAGCTATAGCAGAGCAACAGGCTCAGACTAAATTAGCAGAACTTCAGCTACAGGATCAAATGAATCAAAGAGATAACGAGACTAAGATTCTAGTGGCTCAAATTGCCCACGAAGATACTGAACTTGAAACAGATGAGGCAGAGTCTAATCTTAAAAAGGAGGAACTATTAGAAAAGATTAGACAATTTAATATACAAATGGAGCTTGAACGGGAGAAGTTAAAGTCTGATACTAGACTTAAAGAGAAAGAGTTAAGTATCAAAAGTAAACAGAAAACTTCAACAAATACTAAATAAGTATGATTAAATTTTATTGTCAAAGCGCACGTCCTATATATGTAAGGACAAATGATATATGGATGAAACCATCTACTAAAACTACTGCAGGGTATGTCTATGTTTTTACTCCTGATGGATACAAAGATTTAGTAGTTAACAATCTATATCAAAGAATTTCTGAAGCAGGGTTTGAGGGCACTGAAGATGAAATGATTCAAAACTTGGTTTCTGAAGCTTCAGCTCCAGATAATGCTACTTCTATTCCTACTAAAGATCCAGGTGTAACTATTCAGAATTCTTTAGATGGCTTATCTTCTAATTTAGAAGATTTAAGTGGAGAGGTAGCAGTCAATGCTACTCATATCCAAGAGCTTCAAACCTTAACTGATGAACAAGGAGATAAGCTAGATTCCTTGGATAAGGAGATGGCTACTAAACAAGACAAATTAGTATCTGGAACTAATATTAAAACGATTAATAGTACATCTCTGTTAGGATCAGGGAATATAGCTATCAGTACATTTACTCCTGTTACTACTCCTACAAGTCTAGCTGCAGATGCTACCTTAGAACAGGTTATAGCAGCTTATAATAATCTATTAACTAAGTTACAGACGGCCGGAATCCTAGCAGATAATGGATCATCTAATAATTAATTGATTCAATATGTATGAGTATATAAAAGGTTTGGGGAGTATTTGGGTTAGTCCAGAAGCTCCCCCAGCCTCTTCAAAGAATATCTTATGGCTAAAACAGTCAGGTGGGCCCACTAAGAGATATTCTCTATTATACTATAATGTTTATAAATCATTAAGTAGATGGGAAAATGTTACTCCTGGCTATGTACTATTTGAAGATATTAGAGGTATAGCAGAACCAGGTCCAGATTTTTATCCAGTAACTACTAATGATTATATAGCTTATATTGGCTCAGGTGCAGGAGAATATACCAACTTTATTCAAGAGAATGGCAAACCAATTACTATTACTAGTAATACTTCTATTGTTATTCTATATAAAGAGAAAGACTCAAAGTAC
>ERZ772867.135-NODE-135-length-103443-cov-15.728895_pt1 | contig 103443 bp, 76 predicted proteins | sample MGYA00511341_ERZ772867 | MGnify/ENA primary metagenome ERZ772867 (study PRJEB29015, sample SAMEA2737707) | human gut metagenome | biome: human gut; feature: human-associated habitat; material: faeces | place: China | collected 2012 ... | reverse complement strand
CAGGGTGCAGGGACAGCGTCCCTGCTGGGGTCAAGGGGCAAAGCCCCTTGGGTCTTCCAACGCCCTTGTCACCCGAACGGCGGCGGGGGGAATAGCGGCAAATCCGGACAAGTCGGCGCAGGGCTGCCGCACGCTTCCCACCGCGTCATGTAGGCTTCGACGAGCAGTTCAATCGTGCAATCAAACACAGGGGGACGGCAGCCATCCGCACACACAGGCGCGCCGCCGTCAATCAGCCGAACGCACGGAAGCACCATCATCTGGTTGCGCCAGCATTCCGCCTGCACACAGCGAATCGGCAGCGCAACATCCGTCGTCAGCACACTTTCGCCGTGCAAAACCTGCCCGCATTCCGCCTGCACTTGGCAAACAACCGGAATATTCACCCGCAGAAGGCACGGCGCGGGTCGAGACGGTCGGCATCCGCGGCAGCCGCACGGGCGCGGTTCTTGGTACGGCGCAATCTCCCAATCCGCGTCACCGCACGCCGTAACGCCGACGAGCCGCAATCGCCCGTTCGCATCCTCCGGCAAACCGCCGACGTACAGCGCCACACACGCGCGCCGCTGCCATTCCCGCCCGCTGGCGAGGATTCGCGGCAATAAAACGCCCTTCTGCGTCGGCGGACAAGACGGGCAAGGTGGTCTGGACGGGCAAGGCGCTTGCGGCGGCATGGGACGGCAGCAATTCGGACGCTGATTCATGGCGATTCCTCCCATCGTGTGAGCTGTTCACTCCCAGCATATGCGCGGCGGGAAAATCGGGCACAAAAAAACCCGGCACGAAGCCGGGAATTTTGCGATTAGTTCAAGGATTCGGTCTCGTTCTCGATGGTCACATCTTCCACCGAGCGAATCGCCCAGCGCGCAACAACCATCGTCTGGTCGCCCTTGCCGACGCTCAGGGTGATGGTGTCGTCCTTGATGCTCTCGATAGTTGCGTAGATGCCGCCGATGGTGCACACGCGGTCGCCCTTCTTCAGGGACGCGAGCATGGCCTGCTCCTTCTTGCGGCGCTTCTTCTCAGGGCGAATCATCATGAAGTACATCAGGACGAAAACCAGCAGCAGCGGCAGAAGGCTGAAGAGGATACCGACAATGCCGCCAGCGGCAGAATCCGTGGTGACGGCGGCAGGGTCGGCAGCACCGGTGGTGGTTTCCGCAACGGCGGTGGCGATGCCCAAAAGCTTGGTCAGAAATTCCATGCGAATTAGCTCCTTTCAGTAATCCGGAATACTCTGTCTATTGTAGCATATTTTTTCGCGCTTCACAAGAGGGGAAAACGGCCTTTTGCGCCATTCACAGAAATTTTGCATGACGGCATCAAGCATTTTTCCGCGAAGCTGCGCTTTCAGGCGCAAATTTGCATCTTTCAGGCACGGAATTGTAAAACTTGCGCATATTCGCTTGCAACAGGTGCTTTTTTTGATATAATGGTAATGGAATGCTGAAAAGCGCACAAACGAATGTCAAGGAGGCTGACGAATGAAGAAGCTGCTTGCGATTCTGCTGACGCTGGCGCTGATGCTGCCGCTGTGCGGACTGGCGGAGGAAAACGCGCCCCAAGCGACGCTGACGACCATCACCTTCCGCGATTTCAACGGGCGGGCGCTCGTGCCGGAAATGGAGGAAGCGGCGGAAACCGCGTATCGGGATTTGCTGGGTGCCCTGCGCGTGGAGGTCTATCGGCAGGGGTTCACCTCGTGTGAGCTGTTTCTGAATGACCAGTCCATTGTGGATTACGGCGTGCAGACTCGCGGCGCGGATGTCTACATCAGCGGTGATGTGCTGGGCGGCACGGTGTACCTGAATCTCGACGAGGACATGCGGCATATCGCGGAAATCCTGCATCAGTGGAATGCGTCCCAGAGCATATATGCGGATGCCGGGACTGAGCTGTCTGCCAAGGAAGTCAGCGAATCCATTGCGCAAGAGTATGAGAACGTGGGCGCACTGCTGGCGAAAATCACGAAAAATCCGCTGATAACGGGCGAAATGCAGTCGGAGGACATTGCCAATGGCTTGTTCGAGACGGACTGGCAGCAGGCTGCTACGCGCTTGAACAAGATTTTGAAGGTTACGCGGGTGGAAAGTGTCTCGAATCCGCCCGAAGGATGCGAATCGGCGAAGAACATTCTGTACTTCCCCCTCAGCAATGAGCAGCTGGTGGAAGTTCTGTGCATTCTGCTGGATACGGTGGAAGAAACGCCCGCCGTCAAGGCGTATGTGGATTTGCTCAATACATATCGGCAGCTGGTGGCGTTCGCGCAGGATCAGCCCGTCGAGGATACGGACTTGCAGACGTGGCTGCGTCAGCAGACGCTGCTGGTGGAAGATGCGCAGGTGGCGCAGTATGTGGATTCGTCGATGCGCCTGCTGCGGGTGGTGATCAGCTACAAGGTTGCGCCGACCCATACGCCGACGCTGGCGCAGGATACGCTGCTGAACGCAGCAATCACGGTGAATTTCCATCCGACGGGCGACGACGTGCGGCTGGATTGGCGGCAGGAAACAGCGGGCAAGGGCAAGAACGTTCAGATAAAGATGGAGGACAACGGCGGAATAGCGGTGCTGATTGCGTCGGATGACGGCAAACAGAGGCTGTACCGCTGCACCATTTCGTCGCTGACGAACGAAGCGAATGTCCTGCTGGAAATGCACCGCACGGTGGACGGGGAAGAAAAGGGCCTTAGCTGGAGCACCAGCATTGACACCCAGATGGTGGATGGCGAAGTACGGCAGGACGTGGCTGTGCGGCTGTTGTGGCATAGCGAACACTTCCTGACGATTGCCGCCGAAACGCGCCCGTGCGAATCGCGTCCGCTGCTGTCGGATGGCGACGTGCTGGACTTGGGCGAAATCAGCAGTGCGCGCTTCAAGGCGTACATGACGGGCGTGATGTTCAACGCCGGGCAGATTCTGCCGCGCATCATGATGAATTTGCCAGACAGCACGCGCCAGTTCACCACCAGCGTGTCACAGCTGATTCGCGATAACGCAGAGTAAGTCAACCGAAAGCATCACTGCTCTGCAGTGTTCGCTATAAAGAAAAAGGGAAACCAAATAACAAGGAGGAAAACCCCATGAAGAAATTGCTTGCGGTACTGCTCAGCATCATGATGCTGGCGATGCCCCTGACCTCGATGGCGGAAAACAGCGTGTGGGACAATGCCGCGCGTCAGGAAACCACCATTACCATCCACGACCTGAACGCTGACCTCGTGGCGGCGCTGGGCGGGGATGACACCGCGATGGCTGCCATCAACGACCTGCTGGCGGCGCTGTCCCTGACCGGCTATCAGCAGGGCGACGAAGCTGGCTTTGACCTGAACCTGAGTGGCAAGAGCGTGCTGGGTATGGCATCGCTGACGACTGCTGCGGAAGAAAACCAGCTGATGTATGTGTCCAGCGCGCTGCTGGGCGGCGTGATTGCTGTGAACAGCAAGGACGTGGAAGCCATCAAGGAAAAAGCCCTCCGCGCGACGATGAAGATGTCCGGTCAGAGCGACGAGGAGATCGACAAGGCGATTGAAGAATCGAAGGAACAGCTGAGCGGCAATGCGGAATACACTGCCCTGATGGAAGCAGCGGCGAACCTGAGCAGCATGACGGAAGAGCAGCTCATGGAAGAACTGACGCAGGCGGACACCACGGCGTTCATGACCATGATGAACGAAATACTGTCCGGTGAAGAAATGGCAGAAGTGACCGAGCAGCCCGGCGACTGCGACGCGGCGAAGAGCTACGTCAAAGTCACCGTTCCGCCGGAAAAGATCGTCGAGATGACGAAAGCCCTGCTGGAAATGATCCACAGCGTTCCGAGCGTCGGTGCTTACATGGATGCGCTTTTTTCCGCTGCTGACACGAGCTGGGACGACCTGCTGAAAGAACTTGATGAAGCAGATCTCTACGCGGATGACATCGTTTATGAATACTGGATGACTGAAGCAGGCGAGCTGGTTCGCATGACGGCTTCGGTGAAGATCAACAACGGCGGCGAAGAACCCCTGCCGATCTCCTTCACGATGACCCGCAACACGGCGGACGGCGTGGCGACGTGGCTTGTGACCATCAAGAGCGCGGAAGATACCGCGGCGACGCTGACCTTCGCAGGCGACTTGGAGAACTTCACGGCGAACCTGACCGCCTATGATGGCGAAGACCCCGTTGAAATCAACGTCAGCGGCAAGGGCGTCGGCACGGACAGCAGCGTTGTTGATGTGGAAATCAAGGAAACGGTGGACGGTGTCGAGCAGGGCTTCGGCGTGGTGGTGACGACCGCTACGACGATGGACGGCGAACAGGGCGTCCGCAAGGTGGATGTGCTGGTGCGCTTCATGGGTCTGGACGTTGTGACCATCACGGCGGAAACCCGCACCTGCGACGCGAAGGACGCGCTGGACGTGAGCAAGGCGCAGGATTTGGGCGCGATGACGGACAGTGAGTTCCAGACGTGGTTCGTCAAGGTGATGAACAACCTGCAGAACCTGCCCATGACCCTGCTGATGAGTCTGCCGGAGAGCATGCTGACCCTGCTGATGGGCGGCAGCAACTGATACGATTTCCTGCATTTGGCTGTGCCATCTGCTTGCGCCTTTCCCACGCTGGCGTTCGCGTCAGCCAGAACGAATCATTTGCGGTGCATCTCGGCGCATTCTCATTTGGGAATAGTATCCGCATGGGAGGCTGACTGAAAAAGTCAGCCTTCTTTTTCATTGCCGGAACATGCTGATTTTCGACCAGAAAAGCAATCCAATTGTAAAAATATGCGCGGAATGGTTGACAAGTCGGGCGGATTGCTTTACCATAGTACATGGATTATTCTGTGACTTTACTCCGCACGGCTTGCGGATGATTCAGATGGAGGAACAGGCAAGATGAGGATGCTTGGCAAGCGATTTCTGTCACTCCTGCTCGCACTGGGAATGCTGCTGATGCTGCTCCCCACGGCTGCGGCATCGGAGCTGACGATGCTGCAAGTGGATTTTCTGGGCATGTATGCCACAAGCGCGGGAACGTATGAATCCCGGAAATTCACGGGCGATTTTACCGTCATGCAGAACGGGGAGGCGGTCGGCACGATTCGCCTGACCGACTTCGGCAGCGACCCGATTTCCGTCCCCGGAACGGGCAATGTGCAGCTTGTCCCGGTGGCGGAAACGATGCCGGAGGACGCCATTATGGCGGCGAGCTACACCGTGTCGATTGTCGGCGGACGGCTGAACAAAGCGGTCATTGCTGTGCTGACGGACACGGGTCTGTTCACCGTGCACACGGAGAGCAGCTCCTCTTTTGACCTGATTAACGAGCGCGGCGAGACGATTCTCTCCTTCGACACCGACAGCCGGGGCGACTATGCCCTGCCGGCGGCGATTCACACGGGGCTGTACACCCTGCGCATGACGAAGGCTTCGCTGGCCATTGAAAGCTGGCGCGACAAGATTATCAACATTGAGCGCTACACGGGTCCGGATTCCGTGACGAAGGTGAACGCTTCCTATTACTATGTGCCGCCGACGATGGCGCCGACCGCCACGCCTGAACCTACGCCTACGCCGACGCCCACCCCGACACCTACCCCGACCCCGACACCGACGGCAACGCCTACGCCGACGGCGACCCCGACATTAGCGCCGACGGAAGCGCCGACCGAGAATCCGACGGAAGAACCGACGGAGGAACCCACGGAAGCGCCGACGCCAACCCCGACGGCGACCCCGACGCCCACGCCGAGCCCGACGCCTACGCCTACGCCGACCCCCACCCCTGAACCCGTGGACGGCACGCTGACGATGCTCATGCGCGGCGTGAACGCGGCAGTGGCGTACCAGATTGTCAGCGAGGACGGCAAAACGACCCGCACGGGCTACCTGACTGATGGCGAGACGGTGAAGGAAGCCGACCTCTTCCACGGGACGTACTCCGTCACGGTGACGCTGCCGGAAGGCACGCTGCTGACGGGCGTGAACGACTGGCCGAACCTGCAAAAGGGTCAGGCACAGTGGCTGGTGAACATTCAGGCGATGCAGACCAGCCGCTATGAACTGGATCTGACGCTCAGCGGCGGCATGACCGGCAGCATCGACGATCTGTCTGCCCCGGCGGAAGTGACGATTTCCGGTCAACGGATGAGCGAACAGATGACGGTCAGCGGCGCGTTTGCGCTGAACGACCTGTATCCTGATACCTACCAGATTACGGCAACCCTGCCGCGCGGCTTGTATGACACCGAGGGCTGGACGCTCAGCACGACCGATACGGGCGTGACGGCGAGCATTCTGGTGGAAATCGGCGCGGGCGAAACCGTTGTGCTGCCGGCGCTGGCGAACCATGCCACCGGCGACGCTTCCGGCGTGGTGCTGGGGCTGGACGGTCAGCCGATGAGCGGCGTGCAGGTGCAGCTGGTCAATCAGGCGGGCGAAGTCGCGGCGGAAGCGGTGACGGATGAAAACGGCGCTTGGCAGGCGGAGTTCCTCGAATACGGGACGTACGTCGTCCGCTATGATGCGGGCGTGACCCTTGCCAACGGCGCGCTCGTCATTAGCGACGAACCCGCGACTGTGACCGCGAAGGCGGCGAATCCGGCGGCGCTGACCATCCACGCCTTCCGCGACAACGATAACAACGGTTCACGCGGGAAGTACGAGGAAGGCGTGTCCGGCGCGACGATGAGCCTCATCACCGAAGTCAACGGCGTGGAGGTTGTTGTGGCATCCGGCGAAACGGACAAGAACGGCGAAGTGTCGCTGGCTGTGCCGGCGGGGACGTACGTCCTGCGCAGCGAGCTGCCCGCGGGCTTCGGCCATGGTGCGCACGGCAAAAATGTCAGCGCGAACATGTCCATCATGGATGAAACGACCGAACGAGTGCAAAACAGCGTGCCGCTGACCCTCGAAGCCGGTTCTGTGACCGACGTGGGCGTCGGCGTGATGACGATGGCGGCGCTGCAGGGCCTTGTGTGGCTGGATGAAAACGACGACGGCGTGTATCAGGACGGCGAACCCGGTCAAGCGGGCATCAAAATCCGCGCCGTCGGCGTGAAAAACGGTCTGGTGTACGAAACCGAGAGCGGCGAGGACGGCAAATTCTACATCGGTCAAATGCGCTACGGCACATACAATGTCGAATACAGCCTGCCGGACGGCCTGGTGTTTGCGCGATACAGCCAGACGGGCGGCAATCGCCGCTCCATCATCACCAGCGAATTCAAGCGCTCCGAAACGGATCAGGTGATTCTTGAACGCGGTGACTTGGAGGAAGTCCTCCTTGGCGTGATGAAGGGCTCTGACATCAACGGCATCTGCTTCCTGGATGAAAACAACAACGGCGTGTACGACGAGGGCGAAAAGACGCTGGAAGGCGTGAAGGTCGTCCTGTACCGTCAGGCCATCGGCAAGGAGCTGCTGAACACCGTCTCCGACGAGAACGGGCGCTTCACCTTCGCCAACATCCGCGGCAGCACGTTCCGCGTCAAAGCGACGATTCCGCAGGGCTATGTGTACACCATCGCGGGCGATGGCGAGTACGGCAACCTGTTCGCGCCCGGCACTGACCGCCGCGAGCACACGATTTCCGACGTGGTGCTGGAGAACGACAGCGAGATGACGATGGCCATCGGCGCGATTACTTACGGCAGCATCTCCGGCACGGTGTATCTGGATGACGACTTCTCCGGCAGCCGGATGGACGCGGAAAAGATGGTCAACAACTTCACCGTCACCCTGACGGATGAAAACGGCAATACCCGCACGGCGAAAACGAACCGCAGCGGCGTGTATACCTTCGATGACCTTGCGCCGGGGCAGTACACCGTGAGCGCGACCGCGAACCGCGGCTTGGCGTTCACTCGCACGGGCGACGGCAATATCCTCCGCAATCTCTCCGGCGGCGCGGGCGAAAGCGACCCGGTGGCGCTGACAATGGGCGCGGATTTGACGGGTCTTGATATCGGCATGATTACCCCCGGCCATGTGTCCGGCGTGGTGTTTGCCGACAAGAACGACAATGGCCTGCGCGACGCGGATGAAGGCGGCTTGCTCGGCGCGGTGGTCCACCTGATGGACGAAACCGGCGACGTGGCAACCCGCACCATCGGCGCGGATGGCAGCTTCCTGTTTGACGCGGTGCTGCCCGGAACGTACCGCCTGCGCTACGAGCTGCCGGGCGACGGCGTGTTTGCTCCCCTGACGGACGGCGGCAACACCATCGCGCCGGATTCCGACGGCACGACGGATTCCTTTACCATCGGCGTGGGCGAGGAAGTCACCGCGCCCCTGTGCGGCGCACTGGCTTTGGGCGACATTGAAGGCGTGGTGTTTGCCGATCACAACGGCAACGGCGCACAGGATGCAAACGAAGCGGCGCTTGCCGGCGTGACACTGATTCTGACCCCCTCCCGCGAGGATTTGACGGAGCAGACCGTCCTCACCGATGCGACGGGCGCGTACAGCTTCACCGGGCTGCGGCCGGACACTTACACGCTGACCCTGCGCTTCCCAGAGGGCATGGTGCTCTCCAAGCTGGACGGCAATGTGACCCTGCCGCTGACGCACGGGCTGAACGAGCAGCAGGTGAACATCGAAATCGGGCTGGGCGAGGAATGGCTGAATCAGGCGCTTGGCGGCGTGATTCCGTCGAAGATGTCCGGTCAGGTTTGGGTGGATGAGAATGACAACGGCCGCATGGACGCGGGCGAAATCACCCCGGAAAACGAGACGCTGACCCTGCTGGATGAAACCGGCGCGGTGTTTGCGCAGGTGCAGACCGATGCGGATGGGCGGTTCGCCATCGACGGCATTGCCCCCGGCGTGTACAGCCTTGTCTACGACCTCAAGGAAGGTACGCAGGCGGCGCGTCTGGGCAACAGCACCTTCACCACCGAGGGCAGTCAGCTCGTCATGACCGAGATTGAAATTAGCGAAAACAACAACTATACTGCTCCGATGCTGGGCTTGAAGATTGACACAAGCATCGGCGGCATGGTCTGGTGCGACAACGCGGGCGAGATTGCGCCCCTGTCCGGCGCGGAGGTTGTCCTGCTGGACGAAAAGGGCAGCGAACTGCAAAACGCGACGACGGGCGAGGACGGCATCTACCGCTTTGACGGCTTGATGCCGGGCAACTACCGTCTGCGTGTGACGCTCCCGAACGGCTACGTCGTCGTAGAAAAGGACGACACGCGCCTCAAGGACGGGCAGAACATCAGCGTGATGACGACCTACACCGCCCGCGAGGGAGAGAGCGACCTGATTGCCCTGCGCATGAGCCAACATCAGCTGGAACAGAATATTGGCGCGGTGCAGCCGGGCACGCTGGGCGACTTCTGCTGGCTTGACCTGAACGGCAACGGCCTGCAGGACGAGGGCGAACTCGGTCTGGGCAACATGCGCATCGAACTGTGGCGCAATGACCAGCTCGTCGCGGAAACGACAACCGACGCGTACGGTTACTACACTTTCGAGAACCTGTATCCCGGCGTGTACACGCTCAAGCCCATCTACCCGACGGAAGTTGTGCCGACGCGTATGCGCACGGATATTCCGCTGATTGCGTCGATTCTGGGCGAAAACGGTGAATCGAACCCGGTTCAGGTGACCTCCGCCAGTACGACCTACACGGCGGATTTGGGCTTCGTGCTGGTTGATGACGACGTGCTGCCGGCAAACTACGGCATCGGCGAAAAGCAGGACTGGACGAAAAAGTAAGAAATAATGCGGAATGCGGAATCCGGAATGCGGAATTGCGCGGCGCGGATGGCGGGGGGCTGCGGGGGCGAAAGGCTCGCGCGGTGCCCCGCTTTTTGTGATGGGGGAGGGATGCAAAGTCCGCTTTTACGGAAGGAATCAACCGCTTGTTTTGTGAAAATTAAAAAGTAAATTTTAGTCACTTCACTCACATTTTCCGAATGAAAATGGAAGCTGCTTCATTCTGAAATCCCAAATCTGCGCGAATCAATCGTTTTCCTGCGCGAAAGCGTATGGCAAAAGCGCCTTGCATCTGGTATCATAGATGTTACCAGCTGAGACTGTTCCATATGGAAAGAAATCAGCCAAATCATGCTGGAAATGAAAGGATGGAAACAAATATGAAGAAACTCCTTGCTCTCCTGATGGCGCTCATGATGTGCTGCACTGCCTTTGCGTTCGCGGAGGAAGAAGCGGAAGTGCCGGCAGTTGAAATGAATGTCAGCTTCGAGGCGCAGACGGTTGCGCTGGGTGAAACGGGTCTGACGATGCAGATTCCGGCGGACTGGGCGGTTCAGGAAGTCCCCGCAGGCACGGAAAACGCCGAGAACATCCTGCTCTTCGCCGTCAACGCCGATCAGACGGTCAGCATTACGGCGCAGCTGTCCGCGATGAGCTTTGAAACGCTGCTGCAAGGCATTCAGGATGCGGGCGCGACGGAAGAAATGCTCGCTGAGCTGTATGTCAACGAAAACTATTGCCTGATGTACACGCCGGGCGACACCGTGCTGGCGCTGTATGCTTTCCTTGACGACGAGACGGTTCTCGCCGTGACGTTCCAGGTTGCCAGCAAGGAAGTGGGCGACGCGCTGGAAAACATGCCGCTGGAAATCTTCGGCAGCTTGGCGGCAGCGGAGTAATTGCTTTAATACCATGATGCAGGACGAATCGCCGTCCTGCATTTTTTGTGTGCAAAAATGCACAAGGAACTGCAAAAAACTTGACAAATGCAACAACATAGCCGAAAATATTCAAAATACACGAGAAAAACATGAAAAAAACACAGTTTATGCAGCAAAACACTTGATTTTCTCCATACAGTGTTTCATAATAAAGTATCGACGCGGTGAAACTGGTTGGTTTTGCGCGTCGATGAACAAGAAACGCAGGCAGACGCGGCAGCGCCCCTGCCGGGAAGGTGAAGCGGATGAATTCCAAGATGCTGTTTTATATCCTCAAGCGCGTGCTGCTGGCGCTGCTGACCATCTGGATTGTCATCACGGTGACGTTCTTCGTGATGCACTCGATTCCGGGTGGACCGTTCGCAAGTGAAAAGGCAATTTCCGCGGAAGCGCAGGCGGCGCTGGAGGCCAAGTACGGGCTGGACAAGCCGCTGGGCGAACAGTATGTGACGTATCTGCGCGACGTGGTGACGAAGCTGGACTTCGGGCCGAGTCTGAAGCAGCGCGGCCGTCAGGTCATTGACATTATTCTGGATGGCATGAAGACCTCCGCGAAGCTTGGTCTGATTGCGGCGTTCAGCGCGGCGATTGCCGGTATCGTCCTCGGCGCGCTGGCGGCGCTGCGGCGCAACACCGTGCTGGATAAGATTATCATGGTGATTACGACCGCGTTCGTGTCCATGCCGTCGTTCATTATGGGGTCATTCCTGCTGATAGTGTTCTCAGTCAAGTTAGGCTGGGTACCCGCGAACGGCGCGACGGCCGAAGGGCTGATCCTCCCGATTATCACCCTTGCGCTCTACCCGATGAGCTACATCACGCGCCTGACGCGCTCCTCCATGCTCGACGTGCTGGGGCAGGATTATATCCGCACCGCGCGCGCCAAGGGCGTTTCGGGCAAGAAAATTATCTTCGGTCACGCGCTGAAGAACTCGCTGATTCCGGTTATCACCTATTTCGGCCCGATGCTGGCGTTCATTGTCACCGGCTCGATGGTCGTCGAGCAGATTTTCGCCGTGCCGGGCATCGGCCGCCAGTTCGTATCCAGCATCACCAACCGCGACTACACCATGATTATGGGGACGACCATTTTCCTCGCCTCTTTAATCGTGATTATGAATCTGATCAGCGACCTGCTCTACAAGGTGGTTGATCCGCGCATTGATTACGAATAAGGAGGCCTCTGCATCATGATGATGAACAAGAAAAAACCCTTTAGCCTGCATCTGGATGTGGATTCCTTCATGCCCGCGACGGCGGAGGAAAAGGAAGTCATCTCCCGGATGCGGCCGTCCTCGACCTTTTTCCGCGACGGCGTGAAGCGTCTGCTGAAAAACAAGGTCGCGACCATCAGCCTGATTCTGATTGTGCTGATTACGCTGTCCTCCATCATCATCCCGATGTTCTGGCCGTATTCGTATGACCAGATGCTGGGACAGACGAAGGGCCGCCCGATGGACAACAGCTACAACAACCTCGCGCCGTTCCAGTACGGCAAGACGGAACTGAAGAAAATCGACAAAGGGGAATCTGTTTTCCCGCACATCTTCGGCACGGATGCGCACGGACGCGACTACTTCATCCGCGTCGTCTACGGGACACGCATTTCCCTCGCTGTCGGATTCTTCGCCAGCATCATCGTGCTGGTGATTGGCATGATGATTGGCGCAGTCGCAGGATATTTCGGCGGCAGGGTGGACTTGTTCATCATGCGAATCGTCGATATTATCTACTCATTGCCAGATATGCTGGTTATCATCCTGCTGTCGGTCGTGCTGGGGCAGGTGCTGCATGTGGAAGGCACCATCTTAGAGAAAATCGGCTCGAACATCATCAGCATGTTCATCGTCTTTGGCCTGCTCTATTGGGTGGGCATGGCGCGCCTGATTCGCGGTCAGATTCTGTCCCTCCGTGAGCAGGAGTACGTGCTGTCGGCGCAGGCGACGGGCGCGAAGGCGCGGTGGATTATCCGCAAGCACCTTTTGCCGAACTGCATCAGCGTCGTGATTATTTCGACCGCGCTGCAAATTCCGAACGCGATTTTCACCGAAAGCTTCCTGTCCTTCCTGGGTCTGGGCGTCAACGCGCCGATGCCTTCGCTGGGCTCGCTGGCTTCTGACGCGCTCAACGGCATCTATTCCTACACCTATCGCCTGATTATCCCCGCCGTGGTCATCTGCCTCATCGTGCTGAGCCTGAACTTGTTCGGCGACGGCCTGCGCGACGCATTTGACCCGAAGCTGAATGCGTGATGAAAGGAGCTGGACAAAATGGCATTGCTGGAAGTCAATGACCTGCATACATCCTTCTTCACCGACGCGGGCGAAGTCAAGGCGGTGGACGGCGTTTCGTTCCGCCTTGACCACGGCAAGGTGCTGGGCATCGTGGGCGAAAGCGGTTCGGGCAAGAGCGTCACGGCGTATTCCATCATGCAAATTCTCGCGCCGACGGGCAAAATCGTCAGCGGCAGCGTGAAATTCGACGGGCAGGAGCTGGTCGGCGCGGACGAGAAGCTGCTGCGCACCGTGCGCGGCAACCGCATCTCGATTATCTTCCAAGACCCGATGACGTCCCTGAACCCGACCTACACCATCGGCCGGCAGCTGATGGAAGCGATTCTGCTGCACACCGACCGCAACCGCCATCAGGCGCGCGAACGCGCGGTGGAGATGCTGAAGCTGGTCAACGTCAACGAGCCGGAAAAGCGCATGAAGCAGTACCCGTTCGAGCTGTCGGGCGGTATGCGGCAGCGCGTGATGATTGCTATGGCGCTGGCGTGCGAGCCGGACATCCTGATTGCCGACGAGCCGACGACTGCGCTGGACGTGACGATTCAGGCGCAGATTCTTGATTTGATGCGCGATTTGCAGAAGAAGATGGGCATGGCGATTATCATGATTACGCACGACTTGGGCGTTGTCGCCCAGATGTGCGACGAGGTCATCGTCATGTACGCCGGTTCTATCTGCGAACAGGGTACGGCGGATGAAATCTTCTACAACCCGCGCCACGAGTACACAAAGGGTCTGATGCGCTCCATCCCGACGGCGGAGAACAACGGACAGCGCCTGGAGCCGATTACCGGTACGCCGATTGACCTGCTGAACATGCCCAAGGGCTGTCCGTTCGCGCCCCGCTGCGAGGCGGCGATGAAGATTTGCCTGAAAGAGAAGCCGGTTCGGATGCTCATCAATGACGACCATATGGCAACCTGCTGGATGAACGTCAAGAAGGGCGTTGAGGACGGCAGCATCACGGAGGAAGGAGGAGTGCCCTGTGTCTGAAGCGCAGATGCACCAGCCATTGCTGGAAGTCAAAGGACTGAAAGAATACTTTGACATCAACATGGGCTTCTTCCGCACCAAGCCGCTGAAGGCGGTCGATGATGTGTCCTTCACCATCAACAAGGGCGAAACGCTCGGTCTGGTGGGCGAATCCGGCTGCGGCAAGACGACTGTTGGGCGCACCATCCTCCAATTGTACAAGCCGACGGCGGGCGAAATCATTTACGATGGAAAGCCCGTCAAGACGAAAGCGGACTTGCAGAAGTTCCGCACGAAGGCGACGATGGTGTTCCAAGATCCGTACTCCTCGCTGAACCCGCGCATGACCGTGTCGGACATCGTGGGCGAACCGCTGGATGTGCACCACCTGTATTCCTCCAAGAAGGAACGGGAGGAGCGCATTTTGGAGCTGCTGGGGTATGTCGGACTGAACAGCGAACATGCCTCGCGTTACGCGCACGAGTTTTCCGGCGGTCAGCGGCAGCGCATCGGCATTGCGCGCGCGCTGGCGGTGAATCCGGAATTCATCGTCTGCGACGAGCCGGTGTCGGCGCTGGACGTGTCGATTCAGGCGCAAGTCATCAACATGTTTGATGATTTGCAGGATCGGCTGGGGCTGACGTACCTGTTCATTGCGCATGACCTGCTGGTTGTGCGGCACATTTCGGACAGAATCGCCGTGATGTATCTGGGCAAGATGGTGGAGCTGGCGTCGGCGGAGGAAATCTACAATCACCCGCTGCACCCGTACTCCAAGTCGCTTTTGTCCGCCGTTCCGCTGCCTGACCCGAAGGCGGCGCGCGCGAACAAGCGCATTGTCCTCTCCGGCGACATTCCAAGCCCCCTGAACGCGCCGTCGGGCTGTCCGTTCCGCACGCGCTGCCCCTACGCCACCGAAGCCTGCGCGCAGTCGATGCCGCCTTTCAACGAAGTCGAGAAGGGTCACTTCGTCGCCTGCCACCGGGTGAAGGAACTGGGGTAAAAGGGGAGACGCCAGAGACTCTGCCTATGGACTCCGGCAGGGGCGCTGCCCCTGCACCCTGCAAGGGACTTCGTCCCTTGACCCTTTCGCGCGATTGCGTTGGTGACACTGGCATAGTGTGCCCGCGTGTTTATCCGCGCAAAAAAATTGCTTCAAGGATGCGTCAACACGCATTTTTGATACAGACAGTCTACGAAAAGCAAGGCTGTCACAGAATATTAAGGGAGGTTTTTTCATGAAGAAGCTGACTGCTCTCCTGCTCGCCATCGCAATGATGGTGACCTGCACCCTGTGCGCTGTCGCCGAAGACGGCAAGACGTACATGGCTGTCTGCATCGCGTCCGAGCCTGATACGCTTGACCCGGCGCTGAACTCCACTGTGGACGGCGCGACGATGGTCGCTCACCTGTTCGCAGGCCTGTCCACTTGGGCGCAGACCGACGACGGCAAGCTGGAAATCCTGCCGGACTGCGCGGTGGAACTGCCTGATCCGGTGGTCAATGACGACGGCACGGTGACGTACACCTACACGCTCGTTGACGGCCTGAAGTGGTCCGACGGCAAGGATTTGACCGCGAAGGACTTCGAGTTCGCGTGGAAGCGCGCTGCTTCCTCCGAGCTGGGCGCGGACTATGGCTACATGTTTGAAGTCGTCAAGGGCTACACTGCGGACGGCTCCGACCCCAAGGCGGAAAACCTCGCTGTGACCGCCGTGGACGACAAGACCCTGACCGTTACCCTGAACAACCCCGTTGCCTACTGGAACGAGCTGCTCGCCTTCCCGGCGTACATGCCCGTGCGTGAGGACGTCGTCGCCAACGAAGCGTGGGCGACCGATCCTTCCACCTACATCGGCAATGGCCCGTACACCATGACCGCGTGGGAACACAACAGCAAGATCACCCTGACCAAGAACCCCTACTATCATGCGGTGGACAAGGTCACGATGGACGAGCTGGACTTCTACCTCTCCGACGACGCGAACAACATGCTGGCGAACTTCCAGAAGGGCGACTGGCAGCTGATCGACGACGTTCCCACCTCTGAAATCGCTTCCCTGAAGGAACAGTATCCGACGGAATTTGTTGTTGCCGGCCAGATTGGTACCTACTATGTCTGCTGGAACATCAACGAAGAAATCCTGCCCGCTGACGTGCTCGCGAACATGACCCCCGAAGAAGCGGAAGCGGCGCGCGCAGAAGTCCGTCAGGCGATTGGCCTCCTGTTTGACCGCAACTACATCGTCACCGAAATCGGTCAGGCTGGTCAGCTTCCTGCGTCCAGCTTCGTTCCGATGGGCATGACCGATGCGGACGGCTCTGAGTTCTACAAGAATGCGGGCCATGTGGAAGGCGTCACCGGCTACTACGACGTGACCGACGACGAAGACGTCTACATGGCGAACTTCGACAAGGCGGTTGAAACCCTGAAGAAGTACTACACCTACGACGAGGCGAACGGCGTCTTCACCAACTTCCCGTCCCTGACCTACCTCTACAACACCTCCGAAGCCCACAAGGCGATTGGCGAATACCTCCAGAGCGCGGTTTCTGCGGTCGGCATCACCATGAACCTGAACAACCAGGAATGGAACACCTTCCTGAACACCCGTAAGGCGGGCGACTACTCCATCGCGCGCAACGGCTGGCTGGCGGACTACAACGACCCGATCTGCTTCCTCGACATGTGGGTGACCGGCTCCGGCAACAACGACGTGCAGTACGGCAAGGGCGCGAATGCGGATCTGAAGATCTACAACCTCGACCTGACCCCCTACGGCTACGACGTGAAGGTGGAGAACGGCACTTGGGCGGAAACCTATGACGTGCTGATTTCTGCTATCAAGAGCTGCACCGACAGCGCGAACCGTTATGCCATGATGCACATCGCGGAAGATATGCTGATGAATACTGGCTGCATCGTGCCGCTGTACTACTACACCGACATCTTCATGATCGACGACTCCGTGCAGGGCTTCTTCTCCAACCCGCTGGGCTACAAGTACTTCATGCACTGCACCATCGCCAAGTAATTCCATCCAAGTTTGGATAAATCCACGGGCGAATCGGCTTCAAAACCGGTTCGCCTTTTTTTCGCATGTTGGAAAGATACACTTTGCCATCCTTGGCAACCGATATTTCCTGCCTTGGCAAGGTATATTCGGCGGAAAACATGCGCGAATTGACGGGAAATCTGCGTGAATGCAGGAATTTTCAGCAGGAAAAGGGCAGGGAAACGTCCAATTAATCCATTGAATGGCGGTGGCAAACAGCGCTTGCCAATGGTATACTGAAACCAGAAGGGCGATTTCTATGGGAAAAAAGCCCGCGGAAGCTATCAGCAAGGAGGAAGCAGCATGAAGCGAATCGCACGATGGAGCACCATTTTCCTGCTCTTATGCAGTATCATTTGGGCGGGTACAGCATCGGCGGCCATGATTGTGGAAAACAACATGGGCGCGCTGAACACACTGAACACCATCAACAAGAACCAGACACCACAGGGCAAGGACTCAGCGCTGGAGCGGCTGGCGAAAGAAATCGGCGCTGGCATATGGGACAATACGGACTGGGATGACCCGGCGTTTCAGGAGAACATCGGGCGATTTGGCATCACCGTGTTGAAAAAGGACACGCAGCCGCCGGAAGCCTTCATCGGCGACGCGATTTTTGACCATCTGGGCGACACGGAGTTCAATGCGCCGGAAATGAACGGCAATCTGCTGGTTCTCGGCGGGCTGAACGCCAATCTGCCGTCCGGCAAAATCGACCGGCTGTATGTGCTGTCGGACGAGGACGTTCGGCTGAACATCGGCGCGGCGGCAGAGGTTCAGGAGCTGATTCTGGGCGCGTCGGGGAATGTGTCGCTGAACGGCGAGGGCAATGTCCGCTCCACCATCGTGGTGGACAAGCCGATGAATCTCGATATCGGGATTGCGACGAACCTCGTGAACCTGACGGATGCCCCGCTGCCGACGGGCGATATTGTGCTGAATCCGGGCAAGAACGCGCTTGTGCCGGGGCAGCAGCTGCATATGGGCAGCGAGCTGAAGGTGGAGAAGAAAATCAGCCTGACCGTGCGCTTCCGCCTTGTTGACCAGAGCGCCAAGGACATGCAGCTGGAAACGGCGGATTGGGACGGCGCGCTGCTGACCGAAACGACAGTGCAGTACACGGGCGACAGCTGCCCGATGGGCGCGGTCAACATGCTGGACAGCATCGAGGCGGCGTTTGCGGAGAAGTATCCGGATTTGCAGGAGCAATATGTGCTGCTGCCGGAAATGCGCAGCGCAGACCCGTGGAGCAAGGTCTACCGCCTGAATGGCGGCGAATCCTGCTTTGCCGTGGCGGAAAATTATGTCTATCTCTCCCGCGAGGGCGATGTTGCGTTCCCGCTGACGGATGACAGCACGCTGGTAGCGGAATTCCCGGTGTACGTCTACCGCTATGGCGAGCAGGACGGGCGCATCACCTACCGTGTTCGCATCAGCGGCGCGCGCCCGGATTACTTCACGCCGAGCCTGAACCTGCGCAGCGGCGCTGTGGCGAGCTTCACCTTCGATAAGGAGCGCGGCGAGTGGGTGACGCAGTTCAAGCGCAGCGACTTCGGGGCGGACGAGCGTGCCCTCATTCACCTGACGGGACTGCGCGGCGAGGAGACGGACACATTCCTGCCCGTAACAGGCCGCGAAGAAAGGCGCATCGTTACGCTGACGTGGACGGCGGACACGCAGCGCGTGACCATCGACGCGCAGAACGTCCTCTGGGGCAGCGACATGCCGGCGGAGGGCAACGACCTGCTGTGCCGCGCGGGTGAGCAGGTGACGGTGCAAATCGCGCCCGCAGTGGGCTATCGCGGCATCCACGTTTTCCTGAGCGACCCGGCTGTTTCCCTGAGTATCAGCGAGGGGAACGACGCGGTTTCCTTCCTCATGCCCTACGCGCCGCTGACCTTGACGATGACGGCGGACAAGCTTTATACCGTCACGCTGGACACGGCAGGCGGCGATCCGATCCGTCCCATCCAGTACACGGTGGAATCGGAAGCGTTCCAGCTGCCGACCCCGGTTCGCACGGGCTACATCTTCCTCGGCTGGACGGGCGAGGGCATCACCGAACCGCAGGAAATCATTGAAATCCCGCAGGGAAGCACGGGCGACCGCACCTACACCGCGAATTGGCAGGTGATTGAATACACCATTACGCTGCTGGACATGGACGGCGCGGGCACGTCGGAAGCGCTTGTCTACACGGTGGAGCAACCCGTAACGCTGCCGACCCCAACCCGTGAGGGCTATGCCTTCCTCGGCTGGACAGTCAACAGCGACATGGCGCCGCAGCTAACGGTTGTTCTGCCGCAAGGTTCGATAGGCAACAGGACATACACCGCGAACTGGGAACTGACAGGATACACCATTACCATGGATTTGAACGGCGGCAGCGGCGAAACAGCACTGCTTTACACCGTGATAGATGATGAGTTTGCCCTGCCAACCCCGACCCGCAACGGTTACGAGTTTGTCGGCTGGACGGGCGAGGGCATCACGATGCCGCAGACAAGCGTCAAAATTCCGAAGGGTTCGACAGGCAACAAGGCGTATACCGCAAACTGGCAGGTGATCAAATACACCATCATTACGCTGCTGGAAGGGGGCAATGCGGGCTCATCGGGAGCGTATGCCTACACGGTGGAGGAAACCTTCACGCTGCCGACCCCGACCCGCAAGGGCTACACGTTCTTTGGCTGGACGGGCGAGGGCATCACGAAGCCGCAGCCGAACGTGACCATCCCGAAGGGTTCGACGGGCGACAAGACGTATATCGAGAACTGGAAACTGACAGAATACAACATCACCATGGATTTGAACGGCGGCAGCGGCGAAACAACTCTGCTTTACACCGTGATAGATGATGAGTTTGCCCTGCCAACCCCGACCCGCAACGGCTACGAGTTTGTCGGCTGGACGGGCGAGGGCATCACGACGCCGCAGACAAGCGTCAAAATTCCGAAGGGTTCGACGGGAGACAAGGCGTATACCGCAAACTGGCAGGTGATTGAATACACCATCACACTGGACACGAACGGCGGCCCAGTCGTGTCTCCGATAAAATACACCGTGGAGGATTCCTTCACCCTGCCTTACCCTCTCCGTCCGGGCTACGAATTTGCCGGCTGGGTCCTCGATGGCAGCGGTATGCTCCCTGCCACGACGCTCATTATTTACTATGGCACAACCGGCGACCTCCATTACAAGGCGGAGTGGCGTTTGGCGGGGTACACCATCACCATGGATTTGAGCGGCGGCAGCGGTCAAGAAAAGGTGGTTTACACCATAACGGATGAGGATTTCGAGCTGCCAACCCCGACCCGCAACGGCTACGAGTTTGTCGGCTGGACGGGCGAGCGCATCACGACGCCGCAGACAAGCGTCAAAATTCCGAAGGGTTCGACGGGAAACAAGGCGTATACCGCAAACTGGAAGGTGATCAGATACACCATCACGCTGGTCACGAACGGCGGCGCAGTCATAGCTTCGATACGCTACACCGTGGAGGATTCCGTCACCCTGCCCATCCCTCCCGAGCGTCCGGGCTACGAATTTGCCGGCTGGGTCCTCGATGGCAGCGGTCAGTTCCCTTCAACGCCGATGATTATCCCCGAAGGCTCAACCGGCGACCGCATTTACGAGGCGGAGTGGCGTGTGGCGACGTACACCATAACCTTCGTGAGCCACGGCAGAGTATATAATTGGGTTCAATACACCATCAACAACCAAATTTATTTCGGGGCACCGGAAGAAGACCCGTCCTACTACCTCCCGGGCTATACCTTTGTAGGCTGGAAAATCGACGGCGTATCAGGAACGCCGCGCTCCTACATGCTGCCCAAGGGCTCGTATGGCAATCGAACGGCGACCATGCTTTGGGAGCCAATTCCGTAAGCGTAAACAAGGAGAACAAGGAGGGGATGCGCATTGGACTACCTCAGCGTAAAGGAAATAGCGGAGCTGTGGGGCGTTTCCATCCGCATGGTGAATTACTACCTGAATACCGGGCGGATTCAGGGGGCAATCCGGAAATCGGGCGGGTGGCTGATTCCGGCGAATACGCCGCATCCGGCGGATTTGCGCAAGAGCGGGCAGCGCGGGCAGGAGAAAATCCCCCCGCGGATGGCCAAGTGCTATATGCCGCTGATTTCCCGCCCGTGCGACAACGGCTTCCAAAATCTCCTGCTGACCATGAACGACGAGGAGGAACGCGACATCGCCCGCGCCCTGCACCACTATTTCCGCGATGAGCACGAGGAAGCCCGCGAAATCAGCGAGAAATACCTGACGAGCAAGTGCCCCGAAATCCGCCTGTCCGCGCTGATTACCAACACGATGGCGATGCTGCAGACGGGGGATGCCGCCAAGTGCCGCCGGAATCTCGAAATGATTCAGCGGGACGGGCAGCGCGCAAACGACGATTCGTGGCGGCTGTACAGCAGCATTACCGACGCGCTCATCAGCGTGTTCTTCCACTCCGAGAAGCTCGACTTGACCCCTATCCGCCCCGCTATCGGTATTCTTCCGCCCGGAATGCAGTATTTCGCCATGTACGCCATCGCCCACGCGCTCTACATCCGGCGCGAATACGAACACGCGATGGGCATTGCCGAATCCGCCCTGCTGATGGCGGGCACGCGCTACCCCATTGACAGCATCTACCTCAACATCGTCCTGTGCATGATCTGCATGAGCCTGAAGCAGGATGAACGCGCGGAGCAGAAGTTCGATGCCGCGTGGAGCATCGCCAGCCGCGAGGGGTACATCCACCCGTTTGTGGAGCATCACGGCATTTTGCAGGGGCAGGTGGAGCGCGCGCTGCGCAAGCAGGAGCCGGAAACGTACAACAAGATTGTGCAGTCGGTCTACCGCTTCAGCCGCGGGTGGATGAAAATTCACAACCCCGTGTCGACGCTGCAGGTGACCGACGCGCTCACACCCTACGAGTTTTCGATTGCCATGCTTGCCGCGAAGGGTCGCAGCAACAAGGAAATCGCCGCGCTGATGGGCATTTCCGTCAACACGGTGAAGTCGTACATGGAGAGCATTTTTGAGAAGCTGCAAATCTCCAGCCGGAATGAAATCGACGCGTATGTGAATCGGTAATATCAACAAAAGCACGCACTCCGAATGTTGACATGCAAGTATTGCGGCTTAGACAACCCGAAGGAAGCGCGCTACTGCCAACACTGCGGTGGATACAGGTGAATAAAAATCAGCCGCGACGAGCATATTCACTCGTCGCGGCTGTATTTATCTATGCGCTTCCTTATTCTGATACATCCGCGCGTCCGCCCGCGCCAAGGACTCCGCCAAATCATCCGTTGACGGATTAAAATGCGAACAGCCCACCGATACCGTCGGCAGAACCGGATTCTCCGCCCGCGCCGCATCCATCAGGTGCTGGAAAATCTCCGTCATGGTGTTGTATTGCGCGTTCCGCCGCGTCAGTATTACGCAGAACTCGTCGCCGCCGATGCGGAAGCACGTCCCGTAATTCCCATACGCGCGGCGGATGCAGCCGGCAATCGCCCGCAGGCAGGCGTCGCCCATCAAGTGCCCATGGCAGTCGTTGACGTCCTTGAAGCGGTCAACGTCAAACATCAGGATGGTGGCAGGAACGCGCAGGCGCGCCAGATAATGCTCGTAGCCCAAGCGGTTGACCAGCTGCGTCAGCCCGTCGGTTTGCAGTACCATATCGCTGGAGAATTTCGACATCATCAGAGCGCCGCAGCTGATGGTAATCCAGTCGATTTTGACCGTCGGCAGGAACAGCTGCACCATCAGCCCTAACAGCACGAACAGCGTCGCGAGCATCAGCTGTGTGCCGCCGGTATACTGGTAGGCGCGGCAGGCGAACCAAATCTGCACGAGGAAGAACACCATGCTGCCCATGTAGGCGAACGTGTAGAGCGGGTAGAGTGATCCGTGGTGATAGAAATTCTGCCCATCGACATAGAATATCAGCCCCGTGAACGCCGAGAGCAGCACCAGCAGCGCGTGGAAGCCCGCAAGGCACAGCAGCCTGTGTACCACTTTCCGCGGGCAGGGATGGATGACGCAGCCCGCGAACAGCCCGATTAGCGGCGCAAGCGAAAGTTCGATGGTCTTGACGGCGATATGCAGCGGAATCAGCGCGGGCGGCGTGCCATCCATCTGCACGCCCGACCACTCACACAGCGCGCAAATGGTAATGGTGGCGTACAGACCGCCGCAGAGCAGGTTTCGGATCTTGGATTGGCTGATGTCGCCGCGCAGGGAGAAGAGCATAATCGCCATGGCGAAGACGCTGAGAGCAATATTTGCCGTGTATAATTCATTCATGCTGATTGTGGAGGCGGTTGACAAGCAATCGCGGCAGATAAGTTTGAAAAGGGCAAATTCCCCCCTCTTATAATAATGATACCACGAAAAAGAGAGGATGAAAAGTTGGTTACATGGGGGAAATTGCAAATGTGGCAGATTTCAACAAATGCGGGGGAAATGGTTACATGGAGCGTCTCCCATCCCCACGAAAAAAGGGACTGACCGAAGCCAGTCCCTTTGATGATTATTCGTATTCGCAAACGCTTGCCCAGCGGATAAGCAGGTCGCGCTCTTCGGGCTTGCCCTTGAGGGACTGGCTCGCGGCGACGATCGGAATCCACTGCTGGACGTACTGCTTGGCGGTGTCGCTCTTCTTGCAGAAGAGGGAGAGGTACTTTTCCGCCAGCGCTTCCTTGCCTTCGAGGACGAAGAGCAGGTAGGTGCGGGCGACGTCAGCGGACGCGTTGCCCTGCGTGGCATGCGACCAGTCGAGGATGTACCACTGTCCGTCGGGGGCGATGATAATGTTGGACGGGTTGAAGTCGCCGTGGCAGACTTTCTTGTGGACGTGCATACTCGCCAAGCGGGTGTGCAGCTCGTAGCGGGTGGTCGCGTCGAGGTCGGTGGCGGAAATCTTGCGCTGCATCTTCTCCGTCAGGCTGTTGAGCATCGGGCAGGTGCAGGCGTGAACCTTCATCTGAATGTCAACAAACAGGTTCAGGTACTCGTCTTCTTTTTCCGGATGCGCCGCCATCAGCGCCGCCAGCGTGTCGCCTTCGACGAACTCCGTCGTAATCGCCCACTGACCGTTCACCGTGTCAACAGCAAGGAGCTTCGGAATCGGCAGGCCCGTCTCTTCCACGCGCGCCGTGTTCAGCGCTTCGTTCAGAATGTCCGCCTTGCTGTACCCTTCGGCAAACACCTTGATGGCCTTGGCGCCGTCGCGGTAAATCTTCTTATTTTCCCGCTCGGCAATCACATGCGTCAAATCCATAGGGAAACCTCCTTCTATATGGTTCATGTTTATTGGGGGGGGAGAGGCGCAAGGGCGCTGCCCTTGACCTGCCAAAGGGTCTGTGACCCTCTGGACTCCCTTTTCGCGATTGAGTTGAGCACGTTATCATGCTTGCCCGAGCGCTGACTGGTGCGCCCCGCAAAGTCCGATATTTGTCCTGAATATCTATTCGCCGCCCAAATACGACATTCCTGCAAGCGGACAAAATTTTTTGTGCTCAAAAATGCCCGGCCCAGCAGAAGCATTCCTGCCAAGCCGGGGAGAATGGCGCATTACTCGCCGTAGTACGCCTTCAGATACATTTCCTTGATTTCGCTGATGAGCGGGTAGCGCGGGTTCGCGCCGGTGCACTGGTCGTCGAACGCCTGCTCGGACATTTCGTCCAGCGTCGCGAGGAACTTCTCCTCGTCCACACCGTAGTCGCGGATCGTATTCTTGATGCCGACGCGCTCCTTCAGGGCATGGATGTTGCGAATCAGGTTCTCCACCGTCTCGTCGTCATTCGCACCCTTGAAGCCGAGGAATTCGCCGAATTCAGCGTAGCGGCGCTTCGTGTGCGGATAGGCGTACTGCGGGAAGGTGCCCATCTTCGTGGGAACTTCGGCGCTGTTGTAGCGGATGACCAGCTCAATCAGCAGCGCGTTGGCAATGCCGTGCGGCAGGTGATGGAACGCGCCCAGCTTGTGCGCCATGGAGTGGCAGACGCCGAGGAACGCGTTCGCGAACGCCATGCCAGCCATCGTGGCGGCGTTGCCCATCTTTTCGCGGGCAACCGGCTCGTTCTGACCGTTGTCGTAGCACGCGGGCAGATACTCGAAAATCAGCTGAGCCGCCTGCTTCGCCAGACCGTCGGTGAAGTCCGTCGCCATCATGGAGGCATAGGCTTCCAGCGCGTGGGTCAGCGCGTCGATACCGGAGGCGGAGGTCAAGCCCTTCGGCGCGGACATCATCATGTCAGCATCCACAATCGCCATCTTCGGCAGCAGCTCGTAGTCCGCCAGCGGGTACTTCACGCCGGTGTCCTGATCGGTAATGACGGCGAACGGAGTGACTTCAGAGCCCGTGCCGGCAGAGGTCGGGATGGCGATGAAGTACGCCTTTTCGCCCATCTTCGGGAAGGTGTACACGCGCTTGCGGATATCCATGAAGCGCATTGCCATGTCGAGGAAGTCCACTTCCGGATGCTCGTACATGACCCACATAATCTTGCCGGCGTCCATTGCGGAACCGCCGCCGATGGCGATAATGCAGTCCGGCTGGAAGGAGGTCATGGCCTTTGCGCCTTCCTTCGCGCAGGCGAGGGACGGGTCGGGCGCAACATCGTAGAACGTGGTGTGGACGATGCCCAGCTCATCCAGCTTGTCGGTAATCGCCTTGGTGAAGCCGGATTTGAACAGGAACGCGTCGGTGACGATGAAGCAGCGCTTCTTGCCCATAACTGCCTTGAGTTCATTCAGGGCGACGGGCAGGCAGCCCTTCTTGAGGTAGACCTTTTCAGGCGCACGGAACCACAGCATATTCTCCCTCCGGATGGCAACAGTCTTGACGTTCAGCAGGTGCTTGACGCCGACGTTCTCAGAGACGGAGTTGCCGCCCCACGAGCCGCAGCCAAGCGTCAGCGACGGACGCAGCATGAAGTTGTACAGGTCGCCGATGCCGCCCTGAGAGGAAGGCGTGTTGACGAGGATACGGCAGGTCTTCATGCGCGCGGCGAAGCGGTCAATCAAATCCTTGCGGGTGACGGCGTTCAGGTAGATAGAAGAGGTGTGGCCGTAGCCGCCGTCAGCAATCAGGTGCTCCGCCTTGTCGAACGCATCATCGATGTCCTTGGCGCGGTACATCGCCAGCACGGGGGAGAGCTTCTCATGCGCGAACTCTTCAGAAATATCCACGGATTCGACTTCGCCAATCAGCACCTTGGCGGTTTCCGGAACGTCCACGCCTGCAATCTTGGCGATGGTGTGCGCCTTCTGACCGACAATCTTGGCGTTCAGCGCGCCGTTGATGATGATGGTCTTGCGCACTTTGTCCAGTTCTTCGCCTTCGAGGAAGTACGCGCCGCGCTTGGCGAACTCCGCCTTCACTGCGTCGTAGATGCTGTCCAGCACGATGGTGGACTGCTCGGACGCGCAGATCATGCCGTTGTCGAACGTCTTGGAGTGCAGGATGGAGTTGACGGCCACCTTCACGTCAGCGGATTCGTCGATAATCGCGGGCGTGTTGCCAGCGCCGACGCCCAGCGCAGGCTTGCCGGAGGAGTACGCCGCCTTGACCATGCCGGGGCCGCCGGTGGCAAGGATGATGTCGGCTTCCTTCATCGCCATGTTGGTCAGCTCCAGCGAGGGAACATCAACCCAGGAGATGATGTCTTCGGGCGCGCCGGCAGCCACGGCGGCTTCCAGCACAACCTTTGCGGCGGCGATGGTGGACTTCTTCGCGCGCGGATGGGGAGAGATGATGATGCCGTTGCGGGTCTTGAGGCAAATCAGCGTCTTGAAAATGGCGGTAGATGTGGGGTTGGTGGTCGGGATGACCGCCGCGACAACGCCGATAGGTTCTGCAACCTTCATCATGCCGAATGCTTCGTCGCGCTCCAGCACGCCGACGGTCTGCGTGTCCTTGTAGGCGTTGTAGATGTATTCAGCGGCGTAGTGGTTCTTGATGACCTTATCTTCCACCACGCCCATGCCGGTTTCTTCCACCGCCATCTTCGCCAGCGGGATGCGCATGTTGTTCGCGGCGAGGGCAGCTGCCTTGAAAATCTTGTCCACCTGCTCCTGCGTGTAGGTCGCATAGACCTTCTGTGCCGCGCGGACGCGGGCGAGGGCCGCCTCGAAGCTCTCCACGCTATCGACGATCGGATACTCTTTCGCCATGATACTCTCTCCTTATGCTTCATCCGTCCTGCGGGGATGCGCCCGCGAACGGGGAATGTCGGTGTTTGTCGGGGTGACGAGAACAGTGTAGCAGATTGTTAAGCTCTTGTCAAGTGGCTGACACGATTTTAACGATATTTTTTTCACAAATTCACACGTTTTCGGAACGGGATGAATGGAATGGCGGATAGATGGGCGAATGGGACAAATACAAAAAGCGCTGTACAACAAAAAAACAGCGGATGAATGTCGAATTTGCTGTTCTTGCTTGAAAATGAGGAGGAGATGCGGTATAATGGAGTGGAAAAGCACTGGAAGGGGAGGGACACTCGTGGACAATGAGGAGAAAAAGGAGGACGGGGCGACTTGTTGTCTGACGCTGCCCCTTAAATTGGAAAAATGGCAGTCCGACCATCTTGAAAAGCGTTTCGAGATTGCGCGGCAGCTGTATAATACGCTGGTTCATGCCGAGTTGAAAAGAATACATCGGATTGAGAGGATGCCGGAATATAGAGAAATTGAGCGGCAGATAGAAGCAACAACCGATAAGAAGGAAAAGTGGGCATTAAAGAATCAAAAGAAGCAGTTTTTGAGGAAAAACGGTATCAACAGAAACACTTTCACAACGGACATGAAGCGGTTATACAAGCATTTCAATGATAATATCGGCTCGAATGTAGCGCAGCATGGTATTGTCTCGCAAGTGTTGACTGCTTTTGAAAAGGTATACATTGAAAATCAAAGCGGCGAGGTGCATTTCAAGAAGCCGGGCGATCTCCGCTCTGTGCAGGGGTACTCGCAGAAGAAAAGTGGCGGCGTGGAGATTATGTTTAGGGAGGGCAAAATCATATGGAATCAGCAAGGAAATAATGACCGAAAAGGGGTTGCCAGAGAATTTCCGTTAAAACTATCGCCTGATAATTCCTATGAAGCCGAAATGCTGAAAAAACATGTGAAATTTGTCCGCATTCTCCGAAATGAAGGAAAAACAAAGCCGCATTGGTATGCACAGCTTGTTTTAGAGGGCAAGCCCGCAATCAAACGCGACCCGGCAAGCGGTGCACCAAAGCATCCCGTCGGGCATGGTGTCGTCGGCATCGACATTGGCACGCGAACGCTGGCATACTCGACCGATAGCAAAGTAGATTTGATAGAATTGGCTGACCGTGTTCAGAATACTGAGCAGGAAAAAATGCTGCTTCAAAGGAAACTGGACAGAAGCCGACGGGCGACGAATCCGGAAAACTATAAGCCGGATGGTACCATCAAGAAAGGAGTGAAGCTGACACGGAACAAGTCCAAGCGATACAGAAAGATTCAGCACCAATTGGCGATGCTGCAGCATCGTCAGGCAGACATCCGAAAGCGTCAGCATAACGAACTGGCGAACTACCTGCTGACGCTGGGAGATTGCTTCTTTGTGGAAGATATGGACTACCGCGCATTAACCCGTAAAGCGAAGAAAACAGAAATTTCCGAAAAGACGGGTCGCTATAAACGCAAAAAGCGATTCGGAAAATCCATTGCCAACAAAGCACCTACCATGCTGATTACGATGCTGAAACAGAAATGCCAGTCGCGCGGGCTGGAAGGGGTGAAAGAAGTTGATACGCATGTGCGCGCCAGCCAGTACAACCACCAGACAGATACCTGCATCGAAAAGGCACTTGAAAACCGCTGGAACGTTATGCCGGACGGCGAACGCATACAGCGCGATTTGTACTCGGCGTTTCTACTGCAGCATTGCAAGCAGGGATTGCCGGAATATAATAGGAAGGAATTAAAGAAAGAGTTTGGAGAGGAACTTTACCGTGTATTTGACCGCGAGGCACTTCAACGTGACTATCCTCAATTTGTTGCGTATCATCACATGACGATTCAGCGGCTTTCAGAACTGCCGCATACGATTCCCAGCATGGGTATCAGGCGAATCATCAGCTAACATAAAAAACAGGTGCGGTTCGCACCAGCAAAACCGGTCGATTGTCCGTCCGGGGCTGTCGCTAATGGCGGCAAAGGTCGCCTTGACAGCAGAAGAGTTTCGGGAAAATAGTCAGCGCAGCATTGCTTTGTTCAATACTGAAAAGCTATCTACCGACTCAACACACGTTCTGAAAAGTGCATATTGCAATTCTGTGCATTTCTGCCGTTGCAATCTGCACGGGGCGTGTGGAGGCAAAGGTGCACTTCAATTTCATCCGTACTATTGATAAACCGTTGCAATCTGCACGGAGCGTGTGGAGGCAAAGGCTTGAACCCTAACTGTTCGAGAAGCGCATTGAGTTGCAATCTGCACGGGGCGTGTGGAGGCAAAGATAACGATGAGATTGTAGCGCTTGTAAGTCCAGGTTGCAATCTGCACGGGGCGTGTGGAGGCAAAGTTTCGGGTGAGGATATTCATTTCGTCAATCTCCTTGTTGCAATCTGCACGGGGCGTGTGGAAGACCTTGCATCATCCCCCGAAAAAAATCCGAGAAAATTTATGCAGACCTATTGCATTTTTATTCATCTTGGTGTATAATCCATCTTGTCCGGCAGACGGACACAAAAATGATGAAAATCAGGATGAAGATAAAGGAGTCGATTGTTATGGCGAAGATGCGCGTATTGCTGGCTTATTCCGGTGGTCTGGATACCTCGATTATCGTGCCGTGGCTGAAGGAAAATTATGACTGCGACGTGGTCTGCGTTGCGGGCGACGTCGGGCAGGGCGAAGAGCTGGAGCCCCTCCACGAGAAGGCGAAAAAGTGCGGCGCTGAAAAGCTGTACATCGAAGACCTGCGCAAGGAGTTCGTCGAGGACTTCATTTGGCCGACGCTCAAGGCGGGCGCGCTCTACGAGGGCAAGTACCTGCTGGGCACGTCCTTCGCACGGCCGCTGATTGCCAAGCGCCTCGTCGAAATCGCTCACAAGGAGAACTGCACTGCCATCTGCCACGGCTGCACCGGCAAGGGCAACGACCAAGTCCGCTTCGAGCTGACCATCAAGGCGTTCGACCCGAACATGCAGATTATCGCACCGTGGCGCATCTGGGACATCAAGACCCGCGAGGAGGAAATTGACTACGCCGAAAAGCGCGGCATCCCCGTCCCGGTCAAGAAGGATCGCCCGTATTCGATGGACCGCAACATCTGGCACATCAGCCACGAGGGCGCGGATTTGGAAGATCCGTGGAACGAGCCGCCGGAAGACCTGCTGCTGACGATGGTCACGCCCGAAAAGGCGCCTGATCAGCCCGAATACGTCACGGTGGACTTTGAGCAGGGCGTGCCGGTCGCCATCAACGGCGAAAAGCTGGACGCGGTGGATTTGCTGACGAAGGCGAACGAAATCGCGGGTCGCAACGGTGTCGGCTGTGCGGATTTGGTGGAAAACCGTCTGGTGGGCATGAAGTCCCGCGGCGTGTACGAAACCCCCGGCGGAACGATGCTCTACGCCGCGCACGGCATCCTCGAATCCATCACGCTTGACCGCGCCACCAGCCACTACAAGGAGCTGGTCGCGAGCAAGTTCGCGGAGCTGGTGTACGACGGCATGTGGTACACGCCCCTGCGCGAGGCGCTCTCCGCATTTGTGGACAGCACGCAGCAGGCGGTCAACGGCACGGTGAAGCTGAAGCTGTACAAGGGCAACTGCATCAACGCGGGCGTGAAGTCGCCGAACAGCCTGTACATGGAGGAAATCGCTACCTTCGGCGACAGCCATGACCTGTACAGCCACAAGGATTCCGCGGGCTTCATCAACCTGCTCGGTCTGCCGCTGAAGGTCAAGGCGATGGTGGAGCAGAAGAATAAGAAGTAATTTAAAGCAACACCGCACAACTCGGCGGCTGACCACCTCATTTGTGTAAATGTGATAACTGTGGTGTCCAGCAAGTCCTGCACTGAATTCGGGAGTAGAGCCCCTAATAGTATAAACGCGCTCGTCGGAAGGCCGGCGGGCGCGTTTTCTGTGCGAATTTGAAATTTGGAAGGGGTTGAGGCAGCTGATTTCAGAAAAAAACGATTTTCTGAAATGCGGTTACACGCCGACACGAAAGTCGCTGTGAAGATACACAACAATTTTCCATGCTTTTGTTAGAAATGTCAGAAATATATAATTCTTCAAGAAAACACTTGACTTTTTTCGGGGAGGGTAAAATGGAAGAAGGAAATTGTGAAGGAGGGGAGATGTAGAAAGTGATGCGGACGGTGTAGGGATAAAACTACGCAAAGACACTAACGGAAACGAGGTTCATTTAGGGAAAATGATAAGGAGATGTGTATACGATGGCAATGATTAAATGTCCGGAGTGTGGACGCGATATTTCTGATGCTGCAAGTGCTTGCCCCGGCTGTGGTGCACCTGTTCGCAAGGCAGGCTGTATGGTTCGATTTGAAAGACCACGTGCGATAATCTGGGGAGTAGCGGTGAATGGTGTACTTTATGTTGATGGACAGAGAGCGGGTTCTGTTGCAAATGGTGCAACTTTTGAGGTATATCTATCATATGGTCAACATAACGTTTCCATAGAAAGTAATACAAGCCTTAATCTTACTTCTAAACGTTCAAATGCAGATACTTTGAACATCCCTATGGGCGCAAAGAAAGTTATTGTAACAATCAAAGGCAAGTCAGATGTTGTTACTGCGCTTGGCGGAGGTGCAAAACTGGGAATTGCAGACGTTGAGGTTATCCGCTAATACAAATACAGGAATAAATCCGCTGTCCGCCTCCCATTCTCGGAGGCGGATTTTTCATATCCATGCACATAAAAACGAGCCAGCTTCTCACGAAACTGGCTCATCACTGGCAGGGGCAGAAGGACTCGAACCCTCAACAAAGGTTTTGGAGACCCACGTGTTACCATTACACCATGCCCCTATGCGGTTCGTCCGGGATTGCCGGAACGAGATTTAGTTTAGCACTTTTTCGGGCGTTTGTCAAGCGGTTTTGCGAAAAATGTGCCGAATTGGCAGAAAATCGCCCGGTGCTTTACAAAACCCGCGGCGCATGGTATGATGAGGGCAGGAAAGTCGGCGGGAGGGACGCGCGTGCAGTGGGCGGAACGGGTTCGGGCGTATGTGCGGATGCATGGCGCGGGGTACACGCTGCACCGCGCGGGCGAAATGCTGGCGGCACGGGTGCTGCTGCGGGACGAATGGCGATTCCGGCGGGAGAAAGCATCCAAGCGCGAACTGGCGGTACAGCGCGCGCACCCCTTCCCGAACGTGCGCATCAGCGTCGTCGTCCCCGTGTTCAACACGCGCCCGAAATTCCTCCGCGCGCTGGCGGATTCGCTGCTTGCCCAGACGCACGGCGCGTGGGAAGCCTGCCTGTACGACGGCGGCAGCACGTCCGCCGAGACGCGAAAGGCGCTGGAGGCAATTGCCGCGCGGGACAGTCGATTCCACGTCGCGTACGGGGTGGAAAACGCGGGCATATCCGGCAACACGAACCGCGCGATTAAAATGGCGACGGGGGAGTATATCGCCCTGTGCGACCACGACGATGTGCTTGCGCCGGATGCGCTCTGGCGGATTGCGGAAGCCATCGACGCGCACCACCCCGACGTGCTCTACACCGATGAGGATAAGCTGACCGCCCACGGCGCGATTCACGTTGATGCGCACCGCAAGCCGGATTTCTGTCCGGACAATCTGCGCTCCGGTAACTATATCTGCCATTTGTCGGTGATTCGGCGGACGCTGCTGGATGCCATCGGCGGATTACGACCGGCGTTCGACGGGTCGCAGGATCACGATTTGATGCTCCGTGCGTGCGAGCGGGCGGACGGCGTCATCCACATTCCGCGCGTGCTGTACCACTGGCGGACGCTGCGGGGGTCAATGAGCCACACGAAATTGGCGGTTTGCCTGGACGCGGCGGCGCGGGCGGTGGAAGAGAGTATGCGACGCACCGGGTTTCCGGGAACGTGCAGGGTGGAGGACGGTGTGCTGCGGCTGCGGTATGACGTGGGGGATTTTACCGTTGCGGCACTGCGGCTGGCGCGGGATGCGTCCGCTGCGGATGTGAACCGCTTGGCGGTGGATTCGTCGGCGGACATGCTGCTGTTCCTGTGGGGAGACACGGCGGCACCTGATGCGGACGGTCTGCGGGAGATGATGATGTACGCGCAGCGCCCGGATGTGTGCGCGGTGTCGCCGCTGGTGGCGGATGCGCGCAATCGGGTGCTTCATGCCGGATACGACATTCTGCCGGACGGCACAGTGCGGTCGCGGAATCGCGGCTTGCCGGTGTCAGCGGGCGGATGGCACGGCATGAACCGAACCAGCTACAATGTCACTGCGGTTTCGCCAATGTGCTTTTTGGTGCGGCGGGATGCATTTGTGCCGCTGGCGGAAGGGGATTCGCTGGCAGCGGACTTGGCGCAGTGGTGCATGGCACGGATGCAGGATGGGATGCGGCATGTGTATACGCCGCACTGCGTGGTGAAGGCGGATGCGGAAAGTGCATTCGAGGGCTTTCGGGTGCAAGTGCCGCAGGGGTGGCACGACCCGTGTGCGACGGGAAGCAAGCGCGCTTGATGGCGCTTTTGGTTTCTTCTACATACTTGAATTTTATTGTTAGTTTTTTAGTTTGTATACCTTTAACTTATCTCGAAATCATTGGAGGTAATGATGAAAATCACAATGATAACGCTCGGCTCGACGGGCGACGTGCGGCCGTACATGCTGCTGGGACGGGAGCTTCACGAGCGGGGGCATGAGGTGACGATTGCGGCGTTTGCGCCGTTTCAGGGCATGATTGAGGAAGCGGGAATGTCCTTCTATCCCATTTCCGGCGACGTGGTGGATATGATGGGGCGGCTGCTCCAGCCGGACGCGGTGGGCGTGCGGTACTTGAAGGAGTTTGAGAAGGGTATCCGCGACATTGCGCCGATGCTGCTGGATGATTTGCTGCACTGCGCGGAGGGCGCGGAAGCCATCGTCTGCACGTTCTTCGGGTCGATGTTCTATTCGATTGCGGAAAAGTACGATATTCCGTGCATCCAGACGCAGTATTTCCCGATGGATCCGTGCAAGGATATGCCAATTTCATCCGCGCCGTTCCGCAAGCTCGGCAAGTGGTGGAATGTGCTGAGCTATCGCATCGGGTATCTGCTGATTTCGGCGCTGGAGCACCGCTACCTCTCGGATTGGCGCAAGGAGAACGACATGGCAAAGCGCCGCGTCCGCTTGAGACCGGATTATGACGTGAAGGGCAAGCAAGTGCCCGTGATTTACGCCATGAGCCCGACGCTTGTGCCGCGCCCGGAGGATTGGGCGGACAACATCCACATGTCCGGTTTCTGGTGGGATGAGCGCCCGGTGGACTACAAGCCTGACCCGGCGCTGGCGGAGTTCCTGCGCGCGGGCGACGAGCCGGTGTACATCGGCTTTGGGTCGATGGTGTCGGGCGACATGGGGGAACTGGCGGAAATCATCCGGCAGGCGGTGAAATTGTCCGGCGTGCGGGCGGTGGTGGCACTTGGCTGGGGTCAGCAGGAAGCAAAGACAAAAGATGCGAACATCTTCTATGTAAAAAGTGTGCCGCATGACTGGCTGTTCCCGCATATGGCAGGGGCAGTGCATCACGGCGGCGCGGGGACGACCGCGACCAGCCTGCGCCATGCGCTGCCGACGCTCGTCGTGCCGTTTGGGGGCGATCAGCCGTTCTGGGCGGAGCGGGTGTACGCTGCCGGGTGCGGGCCGAAAGCGATTCCGCGCGATAAGTTGACGGCAGAGAATCTGGCGGAGGGGCTGCGCGCACTCATCAGCAACCCGGAATACACGCGCAACGCGGCGTGCATCGGGGAGGCCCTGCGCAATGAACACGGCTGCGCCAATGCTGCCGACTTGATTGAAAAGGCGGTTTGGGACTGGGAAAACGGGAATCCTGCGCAAGATGGGATGAATATTTGAAAAAACCGCCATTTGCCCCTTGACAAAACCTTGACTTTCGACTATACTGTTTCTGGCGTGCTTGCGAGAAGCACAACAAAATCAAAATTATGCAGAAAGGAGGCCCTCGCAATGACCATGATGATTCTAACCCTTGTATCCCGTGCCAATGGACTGACTGCGACGGCTCTTTCTGCCCAAATGCGCCCGTAATAGGAAAATTCCACGCTCTTTTCCTGTTACCATGCGTTTTGTGTGCAGCACCAGCCGTTTGCATTCAGACGGATGGTGCTTTTTTCGTACCCTTTTCGAAAAAAGCATACAATGGGCAGTTATGAGTCATCAACCACTTTGTCTCTCTTGAAAGGAGTGATTTCCTACGCAGCGCACCACAACGAAACCAAAGAAGAAACAGACCCCGTTCGGCGCAATGCTCTCCCTCATCGGGCAGAACTGGACGCATTTCCTCTGGGCACTCATTGCGACCATCATGATGGTCATCATCGGCTTTTTAACGCCGCTGCTGCTCTCCGAAATCGTGGACAGCATACTGGGCAGCGAGCCATTCACAATGCCGGATTTCCTCATGAACCCGATTAACGCCCTCGGCGGGCGCGATTTCCTCCGCCAAAATCTGTGGATTCCCGCGCTGGCGCTCATCCTGATGAACATCGTCAACGGCGTGTTCACGTTCATTAAGGGGCGTTCCTCCGCGATTGCGAGTGAAAATATCGCCCGAAAACTGCGCAATGACCTCTACCGCCATTTGCAGCACCTGCCGTTTGCGTACCACGTTAAAGCGCAGGCAGGCGAGCTGATTCAGCGCTGCACATCTGACGTGGATACGATTCGCCGCTTTCTGGCGGTTCAGGTGATGGAAGTCGTCAACACGGTGCTGATGGTCGTTATCGCCATGAGCATCCTGCTGCCGCGCTCCGTGCCGATTACGCTCTACAGCCTGATTCTTGTGCCGCCTTTGTTCTGCTTCGCGACGTGGTTCTTCAAAATGGTGCATAAGTCCTTCGAAGTGGCGGACGAAGCGGACGGTGTGCTGAACGCCGTTTTGCAGGAGAACCTTTCCGGCGTCCGCGTCGTGCGCGCCTTCGGACAGCAGGAGCGCGAGGTGGAGAAGTTTGACCGCGTGAATAACGATTTGCGCAAAAAGAACCTCCGCCTGAATGAACTGCTCGCCATCTACTGGGGCGGCGGCGATGCCATCAGCATGACGCAGACGCTGCTGACGCTGGTGGTCTGCATCATCTACGCCTGCAACGGCTGGATTACCGTCGGTACGCTAATTGTTTTTACCTCCACGCTGGGGATGCTGCTCTTCCCAATTCGCCAGCTGGGCCGCACTCTGTCCGACGCGGGCAAGGCGATGGTGTCCATGAAGCGCGTGCAGGCGATTCTGCACGAGGAAGCCGAGCCGGATGAGCCGAACGCCTTGAAGCCCGACCTGCACGGCGATATTGTGTTTGACCATGTGTCCTTCGCTTATCCGGATGACAACGTGCCGGTGCTGCGCGACGTGTCCTTCACCATCCCCGCGGGCAAGACGGCGGCAGTGCTGGGCGGCACGGGCAGCGGCAAATCCACCATGATGTACCTGCTGCAGCGGCTGTATACGCCCACGAGCGGCAAAATCACCATCGGCGGTGTGGATATTCAGCAGATTGACCGCAAATATCTGCGCGCACACGTCGGTCTGATTCTGCAAGAGCCGTTCCTGTACTCCAAGTCCATCCGGGAGAACGTGGGCATCACCGCGCCGGAACAGGAGGCGGAACGCATTGAGCACGCGGCGGATATCGCCAGCGCATCCGGCTTTATTGCCAAGGCGGATAAGGGCTGGGAGACGGTCGTGGGCGAACGCGGCGTGACACTCTCCGGCGGACAGAAGCAGCGAATCGCCATCGCGCGCACGCTGCTCAAGGACAACAACATCCTCATCTTTGACGACTCCCTTTCCGCCGTGGATACCGAGACGGATGCACAGATTCGCGCTGCCCTCCGCCACGAGCAGAAGGACGTGACCACCCTCATCATCAGCCATCGCGTGACGACGCTCTCGCAGGCTGACCTCATCCTCGTGCTGGAGAACGGGCAGATTACGCAGCAGGGCACGCACGCTGAGCTGTGCAGCCAGCCGGGCCTGTACCAGCGCATCAACAGCATCCAGAACGCCTTGGAGGAAGAACTGACGCAGGCCAAGGCGGCGGAAGGGGTGAACTGATATGCAGTCCTTTCAGGAACAGGATTATACCAAACGATTTGATCTCTCCCTGTGGCGCAAGCTCATCAAGGTTGCAAAGCCGTACCACAAGAACCTGATTGCGGTGGTGCTTTTCATGGCGGTTTCTGCAATCATCGACGTGATTATGCCGAACATGAATGCCTACGCGATTGACGTGTTCATTGCTAACCACAGCACGGCTGGGCTGGTTGGGTTTGTCGTGGCGTATGCGCTGCTGACGGCAGTGCAAGTGGCGACGATTTTCGGCTTTCTGCGGCAGTGCGGCATTGTCGAAACCGGAACGTGCTACCTGATTCGCAAGCTCGGTTTCCAGAAACTGCAGGAACTGCCCTTCTCCTACTACGACCGGATGCCCGTGGGTTACCTCATGTCCCGCCTGACCAATGACACGCAGCGCCTTGCGGACACCATCGGCTGGTCGCTGGTGGACTTGTGCTGGGGCGCGGTGTATCTGGTTGCCTGCGCCGTGCGGATGCTGACCATCAACTGGCGGCTGGGGCTGATCGTCATGCTGGTGCTGCCGCCGCTGGCCGTCATCAGCTGGAAGTTCCAGAAGGCGATTCTCGCGGCGTATCGTCAGGTGCGCAAGAACAACAGCCAGATTACCGCGGGCTTCAATGAGGGCATCAACGGCGCAAAGACGACGAAAACCCTTGTGCGCGAAGAACTGAACATCAAGGAATTTGAGACGGTTTCCGCCTCCATGCGTTCCGCGTCCATCCGCGCGGCGACGCTGTCGAACCTCTTTCTGCCCATCGTCGTGTCGCTGGGTTCTTTGGCGACGGCGTATGCGCTCTGGCAGGGCGGCAACAGCGTCATCGGCGGTACGCACGTTTTCGGCGTCGCCATGACCGTCGGCACGCTGACCATGTTCATCAACTACACCGTCAGCTTCTTCCAGCCCGTGCGCGATATTGCCCGCATCTTCGCGGAATTGCAATCCGCACAGGCGGCGGCGGAGCGCGTCATCAGCCTGCTGGAAACGGAACCCGATATTGTGGATTCTCCCGAAGTGGTGGCGCAATACGGCGACAATTTCCACCCCAAGACCGAAAACTGGCCCAAGCTCATCGGCGACATTGACTTCGAGGACGTCACCTTCCGCTACAAAGAGGGCGAAAAGGTGCTGGAACACTTCAACCTGCACATCCAGCACGGGCAGACCATTGCCCTTGTCGGCGAAACCGGCAGCGGCAAGTCCACCATCGTCAACCTCGTCTGCCGCTTCTATGAGCCGACGGAGGGCAAAATCCTCATCGACGGCGCGGATTACCGCACGCGCAGTCAGCTCTGGCTTCAGTCCAACCTCGGCTACGTCCTGCAGTCGCCGCATCTCTTCTCCGGCACGGTTGCGGATAATATCCGCTACGGCCGCCCCGATGCCACCGACGAGGAAGTGGCGGAAGCCGCCCGCATGGTCGGCGCGGAACCCTTCATCCTCAACATGAAGGATGGCTATCAGGCGGATGTTGGCGAGGGCGGCAACCGCCTCTCCACCGGGCAGAAGCAGCTGATTTCTTTCGCCCGCGCGATTCTGACGAACCCGTCTATTTTCGTGCTGGACGAGGCCACGTCCTCGGTTGATACGGAGACGGAACAGCTGATTCAGCACGCGATTCAGAAGGTGCTGGCGGGGCGGACGAGCTTCATCATTGCGCATCGACTCTCTACGATTCGCTCGGCGGATCGGATTCTGGTGATTCAGAATGGCAAGATTACGGAAGATGGGACGCATCAGCAGCTGATTGCGAAACAGGGGTATTATTATCAGCTGTATACGAATCAGTTCCAGGAGGAACAGGGGCTTGAGATTTTGGATGAGGCGATGGCAAAGGCATAAAGCCGCATAAACCAAGGAGCAGGGAAGCGCACCCAAGCCGGGCGCCGAAAAAAGGGTCAAGGGGCAATGCCCCTTGCGGAGTCCAGAGGCGGCGCCTCTGGTGGGGTTTGGGGCAACGCCCCAACTGTTTTTCGGGCGCTCAATTCCAAGGAAGCCACCAACAAAGGTGCAGGCAGCGAAGCGTCCCTGCCAGTAACTTCGCGCCCCCGCAGGAGCGCCCCCAAGCCGCTCTATCTACTACTCGCATATTGTCGCGCCAAATGGGCGCGACTCGATAGCAGGAAAGGAGCCATCCTCCTCATGCGCCAGACCCGCACCGTCTCCCTCGATACCCTCGAATACCTGTACGTCCCCGATGTTGCCTACGCCACCTACGGCGAAACGCAGCGGAAAATGCAGCTCATCATCCCGTACCGCCCGCAATGGCAGGATGGCGAAACCGTGCCGCTGATTGCCTTTCTGCCCGGCAGCGCGTGGTATCAGCAGGAAATGTACAACGGCATTCCCGCACTGGCAAAACTTGCGGAAAGGGGATTCGCTGTTGCATCCGTGCAGTACCGCGAATCGAAAATCGCGCCTTTCCCCGCGCAGGTAGAGGATGTGCACCGCGCCATCCACTATATCGCAGAACAACTCGCAAAGCTGTTCCATATCGACATGGCGCGCACCTTCCTCATGGGCAATTCCTCCGGCGGACATATTGCGCTGCTGACGGCGCTGCGTCAGGCGGCGGGAATTGCGGATGTGTCGGAACTGCTGAATTTCCCGATTCGCGGCGTGATTGCGGAATCCGCGCCGAGCGACTTGTTCCTCTGCGCAAAGGAGGGCGTTCCGGCCAATATGCCCGCGACTTTCCGCCCGACCGCGGATTTGCTGGGCGTGTCCTGCCCGCAGGAACATCCGGAAAAACTCGCGGAAGCCAGCGCACAAACCTATCTCGCACCCGGACACGCCGTTCCGCCGATTCTCCTGCTCCACGGCGACAGCGACGCGCAGGTCAACGTTGCGCATAGCCAGACGCTCTACGAACGCCTGACGCAGAATGGTGCCGATGCGGATTACATCGAGCTGGCAGGCGTCAACCACGGCGGCGCACCCTTCTGGACGGAGGACGTGCTGCAAATCATTGCGGACTTTATTCACAAGCACTGCTGACCCATCGGAGGAAAATCCACCATGCACCTGACATCCTACTTCACTTCGCCCAACCAGCCTCGCCTCTTCGCACAGCTTCGCGCCTGCGAGTGGGGCGCGGCGAAGTTCCTGACGGAGCTGCTCGAAAAGGAACAGTTCCATCACACCCTCGGTGCGGGCGACTGCTACTTTCTGATGGCGGGCGACCAAATCGCCGCCTTTGCGACGCTGACCGACCGCGACTGCGTGGATGCACCGGAACTCCGCCCGTGGTGCGGCTTCGTGTACACCTTCCCCGCGTACCGTCATCAGCGAATTGCCGGAAAGCTGCTGCACGAATTGGCGGAAATCGCCCAACAGAATGGGGAAAACCGCGTCTATATCGCGACCGACCACGCGAATGTGTACGAAAAATACGGCTGCACCTATCTGGACAGCCGGAGTGACATTGACGGCGAAATCAGCCGCATCTACACACTGAACGCATAAAAGCGGGGTGAAAACCGTGATTTTGATGACTGCATTGGCTCCATGCGCGTCGTAAGGGCGTTGCATGGAGCGTCCTGCGGCTTTGCGCAGTATGCCATTTTTATACTATTTCCAGATTCACCTGCGCCATCTGCTTGCGCCTTTTCCCCTCTGGCGTCCGTTCATTCCACTTAGCGTAGCGCTGCTACGCTGCGTTTCATTCACGTTAGCCAGAATGAAAAATTCGCGGCGCATCTTGGCGCATTCTTATCTGGAAATAGTATTAGATTCACCTGCCCCATCTGCTTGCGCCTTTTCCATTCATGCGTCCGCTCATTCCACTTAGCGTAGCGCTGCTACGCTGCGTTTCATTCGCGTTAGCCTGGATGAAAAATTCGCGGCGCATCTTGGGGCATTTTCATCTTAAAATGGCATTCCATCCATGCGGATTATCTGCATGAAGGAGCAAAGTCATATGAAACTGCATTCGTTTTTTGAATCTCTGCGCGAATTGCGCACATTCCTTTTGCTGTTCACGACGCAGGCGCTTTCGTCGCTCGGCAGCGCCATGACCAGCTACGCGCTTGTTATCTGGGCGTATCAGCAGAGCGGGTCGGCGCTGTCCACCGCGCTGCTGACGGTCAGCAGCTACGCGCCGTATGTGGTATTTAGCCTGTTCTGCGGCGCGCTGGTTGACCGCCTCGATACGCGCCGGACGATGCTCGTCAGCGATGCGCTTGCCGCGTGCACAACCGTCGCGGCGCTCGTCCTGCTGCAAACGGAGCGGCTGCAAATCACGCACTTGTATCTCCTTAACGCGCTGAACGGCTTGATGAACACGCTCCAGCAGCCCGCCAGCGAAGCCGCAACGACCGCACTGCTGCCGAAATCGCAGTACCAGCGGGTCGGTGGACTGCGGTATCTCTCCTCCAGCCTGTCCGGGCTGCTGACACCTGTGCTGGCAATGGCGCTGATGACGCTCGGCGGTCTGCGCGCGGTCATGTTCGCGGATTTGGCGACATTCGCCGTCGCGTTCACGGCGCTGCTGTGCTTCATCCGCATTCCGAAGCGGCAAACTGGCAATCAGCACGAATCCTTCCTCGATTCGACCCGGCAGGGGCTGCGGTTCTTCCGCCAAGCGCCCGGACTGCTGACGCTCGTGCTGTACCTTGCGGCGATTAACCTCGTCTCGTCCATGTACGAAGCTGCGCTGCCGTCGCTGCTGCTCTCGCGGAGCTGGGGCGGGGAGAATGCCATGGGCATCTTCTCCACCGTGACCGCGCTGGCGACGCTGATTGGCAGCCTGCTCGCCGTCCTGCTTCCTGCGCCGAAAAGCCGCGTGCGGGTGGTGTGGGGCTGTCTGCTCGTCTCGATGGGCACGGAGAACTTCCTGCTCGCCTTCGGGCAGAATCTGCCGACGTGGTGCGTGGGCGCTGCGCTGGGGTGGCTGCTGATTCCCGTCATGAGCGCGAATCTTGATGCGCTGATGCGGCTGAACATCCCGGAAGGAATGCAGGGAAGGGTGTATGCGGTGCGGAATGCGCTGCAATTCTTCACGATTCCGGTCGGCTATGTGCTGGGCGGGGCGCTGGTGGATGCGGTGTTTCGGCCGATGATGCGGAATCCGCTGCCGTGGCTGGAAATGCTGTTCGGACGGGATGAAGGCAGCGGCGCGGCGTGCTTTTATGCGGCGCTGGCGCTGATGGGGGTGCTGACCTGCGTGTTTTTTCAAGGGCGGAAATCCCTAAAGACACTGGAAGGGGATAAAGCCGCTTAACCCAAGGGGTAGGGGAAGTGCAACCAAGCCGGAGTACCCGTAAGCAAATCCAACCGACCAGCATCGGGAGAAGCTGTTTCTCTCGGTGCTGGTCTTTTTGCTGCGGGGAAAATCGCTCATGCGGATTCCGCTACTCCCACTTCCGCTGACGAAAAAAAGACCGCCTGCGTGCTTGCAGACGGTCTTGCGGTATCCGCGAATTACTCCGCTTCTTCCACAGTGAAGGTCGGGATGACGCCGCCTTCGTAGGTGTTGATCATGTAGTCGTAGGCTTCCTTGGAAGTCAGCGCAGTGTGCAGCGCCTTCAGCCAGTCGGAATCAAGGTCAGCGGGACGAACCGCGACGATGTTGGCGTACAGGGTAGCGAACTCAGAGTCAGCAGCTTCGACGAACAGGCCGTTCGTAGTGGGCTTCAGGCCAGCGTCCAGCGCGTAGTTGCCGTTGATGACGGCAATGTCGTAGTCTTCGAGGGTGGGGGCAAGCAGTTCAGCCGCCACTTCGTCAAACACATAGCCGTGGGGGTTCATTTCGGCGGTGATGTCGTACTTGGTCAGGGCAGACGCAGCGGTCGTTCCTTCCGGCACGGTAATCAGGCCAGCAGCCTCCAGCAGCAGCAGAGCACGGGTCTCGTTGGAGGGGTCGTTCGGCAGGCCGATGTGCGCGCCGTCCTGCAGGTCAGCAAGGCTGGTCACTTTCTTGGAGTAGATGGCGAAGGGCTCGTAATGCACGGTGAACGCGGACACAAGCTGTTCGCTCTCGGAAGCGGTTTCGTTGTAGGAGTCGAGGTAGGGCTTGTGCTGGAAATAGTTCGCATCGTCCGTGCCGTCAGCAACCGCCGGATTCTCCAGCACATAGCCTTCGTACACAACGACTTCGAGCTTGTAGCCCAGTTCCGCCAGCTTTGCCGTCACCGCTTCGGATTCGAGAATCTCCGCGTGCGGGGCAGCCGTCGCGCCAACGCGGATGACCTTCAGTTCATCAGCAGACGCAACCGTCAGGGACAGCGCCAGAACCAGCGCCAGAGCCAGAGCAAAGAACTTCTTCATTGTAAGCACTCCTTTCATTTTCGGGAAACCTATTTATTCAAACACCATACGGGTGAATGAAACGATTTATGGGGAGACCCCAGAGGCTCTGCCTCTGGACTCCGGCAGGGCTCTGCCCTGCACCCGCGAAGGGTCTTCGACCCTCTCGACACCCTTTTCGCGATTGAATTGGTAACTTCTGCATGATGGTCTCGCGTGCTGCTTCCAGAGGGCTTTCCGATCGCCCTCTGGACTCCTTCGGCGCACTCCCATGTTTGTGGTCGGTTGTCGAAGGTGAAATGCTTGCTGTTCCTCCGCCTCCGCAGAAGCGAAATTCCTGCGAATCAGGGAATTGCAAGGGGCGAAATTACCTTACTTATTTCCGGCGGCGGTGGTCAATCGCGTGGCTGAGCCAAGTGCCGCCCATCTGGAAGAACTGCACCAGCAGCACCAGCACGATGCTTGCCGCGTACATCACGTCGTACTGCCGCTTGTTCAGGCCGTAGGTAATCGCGACCTTGCCCAAGCCGTCGCCGCCCGCCGTGCCCGCCATCGCGGTGTAGCCCAGAATTGTGGTGATGCAAATCGCGAAGCCGTTGACCAGCGACGGCATGGCTTCGGGAATCAGCACCTTCCGCACAATTTGGAAGGTCGTCGAACCCATCGCCTGCGCGGCTTCCACCACGCCGTTGTCCACTTCCAGCAGGCTGCCTTCAACCATGCGTGCCACATACGGGAACGCGCTGACCGTCAGCGGGATGATGATGGACACCGTGCCTGTGCCGCGGCCGAGAATCGCGCGCGTTGCGGGGAAGAGCATCACCATCAGGATGATGAAGGGCACGGAGCGGAGCAGGTTGACAATCACGCCGATAATGCGGTTCAGCGTCGGCTTCGGGAGAATGCCGTCCTTGCGGGTGATGACCAGCAGGACGCCCAGCGGCAGACCAATCAGGTAGGCAAAGAATGTTGCGGGCAGGGTCATCAGGAGGGTATTGCCTGTTTCCTCCAGCAGCATGGAACCCAGCCGTTCCCACGTCATGCTCATGCGCGCACCTCCTCGACCGTCAAGCCGCGTTCTTTCAGGTATTCAATCGCCCGGTGGCAGACCATCGGGTCGTCGGGGCGGCTGATGAGCAGCTGCCCGTACTGTGCGCCGTTGAGTGTGTGCACGTCCGCGCTGCGGATGCTCAGCGGCACGCCGAGGTGCAGGATGAGGTCAGCGACAATCGGTTCGGCAATCGTTTCGCCGTTGAAGACGATGCGGATGGCAGGTTGCTCCTGCACTTGCTCGTGATTTTCGCTCGCGACGATGCCGAACAGCCGCTTGCCTGCTTCGCTGCGGGTGTGGGTGAACACATCGTCGACGCTGCCCTCTTCGGCAATCACACCGCCGTCGAGAATCGCGACGTGGGTGCAGATTTGGCGGATAACTGCCATTTCGTGGGTGATAACGACGATGGTGATGCCCATCTCCCGGTTGATTTTTTGCAGCAGGCGGAGGATGGCTTGCGTCGTCATGGGGTCAAGGGCGCTGGTTGCTTCGTCGCAGAGCAGCACTTCGGGGTCGCTGGCGAGGGCGCGGGCGATGGCGACGCGCTGGCGTTGACCGCCGGACAGCTGCGCGGGGTATGCTTTCGCCTTGCTTTCCAGCCCGACAACTTCCAGCAGCTCCTTCACACGGGCGTTGATTTTCGCGCGCGGCACGCCGATGCACTCCATCGGGTACGCGATGTTCTTCGCGACCGTCTGCTGCATGAGCAGGTTGAACTGCTGGAAAATCATGCTAACCTTGCGGCGCATCTGGCGAAGCTGCTGCTTGTTCATGTCCGGCACGTTCTGCCCGTCAATGAGGATTTTGCCCTCTGTGGGCGTGTCGAGGCGGTTGATGCAGCGGATGAGGGTGCTCTTGCCTGCGCCAGAGAGACCGATGATGCCGAAAATATCGCCCTTGCGAATCTTCAGGCTGATGTTGTCCAGCGCGACGACCTCGCCGCCGGTTACGGGGTAGACCTTCTTGACGTTCTGCAACTCAATCTGCATGGGTGGTTGAACCGGCTGCTTAAGCGTCTGCTGGGGTGCTTCGTTGCTCATGACGTTTGCCTTTCCTTTCCCGAAATCGTCCGGGCAAAAAAACAGGGGATGCCGGCATCTCTTCGATGCAGCCTCCCCAACAATTGCGGTAGGTTCTGCCGGAGGAATTGCTTTCATCCTCCAGCCATCCGTCAGGCGGAATGGCGCATCGAATTCGCGGCACGACGAAACATGCTCATGTTGCACATGCACATGGGCATCATCATGTTCATCATCGTAGCGGCGAACTTCATAGCGCGTAACTCCTTTCCTCTGCGGATAAGAGAATCATACCATGTTGCTATGCATTTGTCAACCCCGAATTTGCCTGAAAATTGTTTTTTCCCTGTTTTCCCAGCGTATTCGCCGATTTTCCCCCTCTTGCATCCTGTTTCGCCTTATGCTACAATGGCGGTGAGGCGGATTTTGCGCCAAAATCCGAAATCAAGCAGATGAAAAGCGGCTTTTCGCCAGAAAGGAAGCTCCCGCATGGATGACCAGCGCCATCACCCTTACGAAAACCTCCAGCTGAACATTGCCGGTCACGCGCACTACGAGTACGCAGAAGTCGCGCGCAGCTACGTCCCTATGCACTGGCATGACGCGCTGGAACTGATTTATATCCTCAGCGGCGAGCTGACCGTCGAGACCGAGCAGCGCCGCTGGCAGCTTCACGCAGGGCAGTGCATCTGCATCAGCCCTTACGTTCTCCACGCCACCATCAGCCTGTCCGGCAATACCGCCCTCCTGCTGCGAATCCCGACCGAGAAATTGGGGGACTTCGCGCCGGAAACGCGTTCGCGCCAGTTCATCTGGGACGCGGAGACGACGAATCCGACGATGATGGCGGCCATCGAGCGCGTGAAACAGAAGCTGCTGCAAATGCAGCATACAGCCAGCAGCGATTCGCCCTTCAGGGACATCCGCATGGCGAGTCTGCTGCTGGAAATCACTTATCTGCTCTACGAGGAGTTTTCGTGCCCGGTGACGGAAGGCAGCATCTTCCGGCGCGAGAAGAACCGTCAGCGGCTGTCAGCGGTGATTGCGTACACCGAGGCGCATTATCGGGAGAATATCGCCCTGAGTGATGCTGCGGCAACGCTGCACATGCACCCGAATTCGTTCTGCCGCTTTTTCAAGGAGAACACAGGCGTGACGTACCTGAATTACCTGAACGAGTATCGGCTGTCGAAGGTGCATGAGGATTTAGTGACGACGGACGCGGCGCTGCATGAGATTTTGGAGAAGCACGGCTTCACGAACTACAAGCTGTTCCGGCATATGTTTGCGGAGCGGTTTCATACCACGCCGGGGCGGATGCGGGAAGAGCTGCGATAAAAAACGAGAAACATGGGCGTGCGGGTGAAGGAATCAAGAGGGCGACCGCAGACATCCGTCTGTTTTCATGCCCCTTTGTCGCCTCCGCAGAGGCGAATTCCCTTGCGACAAGCCAGCAAAGCAGCGGAGAACAGCATCCATCAGAATCCGCAAAAATCCACATGAAAACACCCCGCAAGTTCAATCCTTGCGGGGTGCGTTTTTATGCTGTCAGCGCCAAAGCACGTCAGGCATTAGTCCACATGGACACCGTAGATGGCTTCCAGCTTTTCGCGGCGTTCGTCGATGATGTTCTGACCGCCGGAAGCGAGGTAGTCCGCCATGCCCTTGTCGTACACGGAGTCGAACTGGTCAACGGGCGCGACAACCGCCTGCGTCAGCATAGCGTCGCGCTTGGAGTTCAGGGAAGTGCCAACGTCTTCTTCCGCGGAGATTGCGCCGCAGGAGAACTTCTTCACAATGCGGCCGTTCAGCTTGCCGTAGGTGTTCGCGGTGATGATGAAGTCAGGATTCACGCCGGGGTAGCTCAGCGCTTTGGTCGCCGCGGTGGCATCGCCCAGATACAGACCGTTGACGGTGATGGTGTGGTCGATGTTCATGCCGGAGTTCATGATCCATTCGCCGGTGGCGTTGAGCATCTCATACGCGCCGTTGTCGGTCATCTTGTAGGTAACGCCTTCCTTGCCGGTCTGCAGGAACTTGATGGTTTCTTCGGAGGAGATGAAGTTCAGGTACAGCAGGGAAGCCAGCGGTTCGTCGTTGGTCGCAGGGAAGAACACCTTGCGGTCAATGCGGTCAGCCAGATACTTGCGGGTGATGCCAGCGTCGTTCTGGAAGCAGTCCACAGCGATGAAGCCAGCGTCTGCGCCGTTAGCGCGGGTCAGGTTCGCCTGAATGGAGTCTTCGCCATTGCGGTAGGGGTAATCCCAGTTGTGGATGAAAGCGCCGACGAAGCCGGACTTCATCATGTCGTCCTCAACGCTTGCGTCCGTGTACAGCGCGAAGTCCTTCCAAATCAGACCTTCGTTGTACCACTGGTTCAGCACGCGGATGCCTTCCTTGTAGTTCGGGTAGAGCAGGTGACGGTCGTCGTAGCCGTAGACATACAGCGTTTCGTCGGACACATCCTCCGGCACCTTGGAGACATTCAGCAGGTCAGCGCGCCAGCCGATGTCGGTGCTGATGGAGAAGGGAACCATCTTCGCGGCGTCGGCGCCCAGCAGCAGCTCAGCGTTGTCGCGGAAAGCGATCAGGCAGTTGTGGAACTCTTCCTCGGTCGTGGGGAGTTTCAGACCCAGCTTGTCCAGCCAGTCCTTGCGGATGAAGGTGTTGATGCGCGCGGATTCCGCCAGCACCGCTTCAATCGCCCACACGGAGCCGGTTTCCGGATCCTGATCGTAGTAGATGTTGTAGTCGCCCAGCAGCGCCCACAGATCCGGCAGCAGATCCTTGTATTCGGTCAGCAGCGGATTCAGGTCGATGATGCCGTCCATGCCCGCGAAGGTCTGGATCGTCGGGTAGGAGTAGGTGACGCACACGTCGGGCGCGTCGCCGGTGGCGAGCAGGTTGTTCAGGTCGTCAACTTCCGTCCAGCGGCCGACAGACACCAGTTCAACGTCCACGTTGTACTTGTCAAGCATGCCCTGCTTGATGTACTGCGCGTACACGCTGCTGGTCGGGTCAGAGCCGCCGTCATTGTAACGGTTGTAGACTTCCACGGTGATGTGGCGGGTTTCGGTGAATTTGCCGTCCACAAAGCCGTTGTCCGCGGATGCGGTCGTGAAGATGCACAGAGACAGCACCATCGCGAGCGCAAGAACCAGAGACACGATACGTTTCATAGGGGTTTTTCCTCCTTTTTATTTGCAGGGCTCACACGTCCCTGAAATACGGTGTTGTTAGCGTGTGTTTCTAAAATGAGACCGGTGCAGTTTCGAGCAGATTTTCTTGCAATTCAAGGATGAAAACCGAAGGTTTACTGGCGGTAAATCGAGGTTTGAAGACGCGGAAGTGCAAGAAAAGATGCTGAAAATGCTGCCGGGCGAATTTGGAAACACACGCAAGGGCATCAGCCCTTGACTGCGCCAATCGTGACGCCGGTGACGAAATAGCGCTGCAGCCACGGGTACACCAGCAGAATCGGCACGGTTGCAAACATGACGGACGCCATCTGAATCGTCTTGGAAACGCCGGCGCTGAAGAAACCTTCCTGCGTGGCGATTTCGCTGCTTTGCGTGGAGTTTTTGATGATGTTGTACAGCAGCAGCTGAATCGGCCAGTACTTTTCCGCCTTGCTGGATTTCAGGTACATCAGCGCATCGGAGAAGCCGTTCCAGCGGCCGACGGCGTAGAACAGCGCCAGCGTCGCCAGAGAGGGCAGAGACAGCGGCAGATACACCGTCACCAGCGTGCGGATTGGGCCTGCACCGTCAATCTCCGCCGCCTCGCGAAGGCTGTCCGGCACGCTGTAGAAGAACGAGCGCAGCACGATGACGTTGAACACGCTGATGCAGTTCGGCAGAATCAGCGCCCACGGGGTGTTGAGCATCTTGAGGTTGTTCAGCAGGATGTAGCCCGGAATCGTGCCGGCGCTGAAGTACATCGTGAACAGGATGATGAAGTTGATGACCTTGCCGCCGCGCAGATTCTTGTAAATCAGCGGGAAGGCGGTGCAGACGGTCAGCACAAGGCTCAGCACCGTGCAGCCGACGGTCAGAATGCCCGTCCACGCCAGCGACCATGTGTACTTGCTGTCGCTCAAAATGGTCTTGTACGCCTCAAAGTTCCAGCCCTTGGGCCAGAGGAACACGTCGTTGCGAATCAGGTGTTCGCTGGAGGAGAGGGAGCTTGCCAGCACGTTGACCATCGGCAGCAGGCAAATCAACATCGTCAGAAAGATGATGAAGGCAATGATGAAGTCGCCCACGCGGGTCTTTTGGGATTTGATCATGCCCTGATGGACTTTTTTGCCGTTGAAGGTAGTTGTCGTCGCCATATCGCAGCCTCCTTACATGATGCCCGGCTCGTCGAACTTCTTCGCCAGCGTGTTCGAGGCAAGCAGGAAGATGACGCAGACGACGGACTGGAACAGACCGACCGCTGTGGACAGGGCGAACTGATTGCCCTTGATGCCGCGCTCGTAGACGAAGATGGAAATCGTCTTGCTTGCGCCCTCAACCAGCGGGTTGCTCAGGGTGAACGGACGGTCGAACTCGCTGCCGAGGATGCGGCCGAGGTTCATAATCAGCAGGATGATGATGGTGGAGCGGATGCCCGGCAGGGTAATGTGCCAGATTTTGCGCAGGCGGCTCGCGCCGTCCACTTCCGCCGCTTCGTACAGTTCCGGGCTGATGCCGGTCAGCGCGGCGAGGTAGATAATGGTGTTCCAGCCGCATTCTTTCCAAATGCCCAGCACGATGTAGGTTGCGCGCCAGTTGTTCTCCGTGCCTAAGAAGGCGATGTTTGTGCCGAATATCTGGTTGATCAAGCCGTCGTTGGTCGCCAGCAGCCGCAGCGACAGACTGGAGATGATAACCCAGCTCAGGAAGTGCGGCAGGTACAGCATGGTCTGTGCGACGCGCTTGAACTTCGGGAACGCCAGCTCGTTGAGCAGCAGCGCCATCAAGATGGGCATCGGCGTGCCGATAACGAGGTCAAGCAGGTTCAGGATGATGGTGTTCTTCAGCGCATCGATAAAGTTCTTATCGTTGAATGCCTTGATGAACCATTCCCAGCCGCCGTTTTTCGCCCAATCCAGCAGCCACGGCGCTTTCAGAATGTTGTTCTTCTTGAACGCCAGCAGAATGTAGGACATGGGAACGTAGCGGAAGATGATGAAGAACGCCAGCGGCACGAGCAGCAGCAGATATAGCGTGCCGTATCGCTTCAAGTACGTTCCCCACCGCATGGTGGAACGCCCGGTCAAATCCCGGCGGACAATCGCCTTGGTAGATTGCAAAAGGATCCCTTCCTTCCCTTTGAATTGCGCAACGACGAACATCGTTCATCTGGCTTTATTATCGCCCGATTACACATTTGACGCTAATCATTTTTAGTGAAATATCTCTCATTTTTAGCGATTTTTGTACCGATGAAACGAGTATAGATTGTGATTTTCTATACAATTCAACCAAAGTGATGAATTCCGCATCTCAAATCGGAATTTCGCGCCTGCCGTGATTGACATTTCCGCCCGAAACGGCTATGATGAAGAAAACAGCACCTTGAAGGCGCGCCTGCGCCGAAGAAGTCAAGGGGCGAGCAAAAAGCCGGAAAGGAGGACGTAACGCCGTGAAGAGCAACATGTGGTACATGCGCCAAAAGGAAGAATTCGGCGAAGACCGCAGTCAGGGCATCCGTTTCTACGATAACACCCAAACCTGCGATTATCTTCCGCATTGGCATATGTCCTATGAGGTCATCATGGTTATCGCCGAGAACCTCACTGTTATCGTCGAAAACGAGCGCTATCTTCTTCATCCGGGCGATATCATGGTTATCCCCTCCGGCGTCGTCCACGAAATCCACACACCCCCGACCGGTCAACGCTATTACTTCCTCCTTGACCGCGAGCGCCTGTTCATTATCGACGGTCTGCTGGCGGTAGAAGAAGCCCTCCAGCCGTGCGTGGTGATTCGCAAGGGCAGCGCGCCCGAAATTGAGCAGCGCGTAAAGACCGCTGCGGCCGAGGCTGGGGTGGCGCGGGATCGCTTTGGATTAACGGTCGCGCGGCTGGAATTGAGCCGGATGCTCATTGACCTGCTCCGCCGCCACGCGCAGGAACACGGCACAGAACTGAACCGCCGTGTCCGCCACAAGGAGCAGACGCAGATGCTCTTTGTTGACATTCGCGACTATGTGATGGCGCACTGCGCGGAGGATTTGACCCCGCAGAACATGGCGGACAAGAGCGGGTACAGCCGTTACCACTTCGAGCGCCTTTTCTACGACTGCTTAGGCATATCGTTCCACGAATTCCTGACCCGCCAGCGGCTGACGCTCTGCAAGCAGCTTCTGGAACGGACGGATGATTCGATTACGTCCATTGCGGGGCAGTCGGGCTTCGGCAGCATTGCGACCTTCAACCGGGTTTTCCAGCAATATGAGGGCATGTCGCCCTCCGCATACAGAAAAAGCGGTGCTGCCCAATCGAAAGGATGATTGAACGCGCCGCGCATCATGGTGCATTTTCATCTGGAAATAGTATAACACAAAGAAGGACGAAGCATTCCCGCCTCGTCCTTCTTGCTATTATCCTTTTTTCTCCGGCAGTCGCTTCGCCGCCCACGAAACCGCCGTCATCACCAGCGCGGCAAGGACAATCAGCCCTGCCAGCGCGCCATACTGCGCCAGCGTCAGGTGCTCAAAATAGAAAATCTGCTTGAAATAGCACACCGCCAGCACGAATCCGGCGGTCATGACGGTGCACACCGCCGCGCGCAGCTTCGTCAGCGGGACGGAGACGGAATAGAGCATCATCAGCCCGACCGCGCCCGCGCACAGCGCCGCCAGCGTCTTGCAGTCCGCCATATCCCAGCCGAAATTCACGCCCGCCATTGCCGCCATGGAGCAGATGCACACCGCCGCCGCGCCGGGAATCGCCCGCGTCAGCACCGTGCGCAGGAAACTGCCCTGTATGCGGTCCTGATTCGGTTCGAGCGTCAGCAGGAACGCCGGAAGACCAATTGTCAGCGAGGAAATGAGCGTCAGCTGAATCGGCTGGAAGGGGTATTCGACCGGGAACAGCAGCGTCAGCAGCGCCAAGGCGAAGGAATACAGCGTTTTGACGAGGAAGAGCGACGCCGCGCGCGTGATGTTGCCCACGACACGCCGCCCCTCCGCGACAATCAGCGGCATGTTCGCGAAATTCGCGTCCAGGAGCGTCAGCTGCGCCGCCTGTTTTGTGGCGTCCGCGCCGCCCGCCATGGCAATGGAACAGTCCGCCGCCTTGAGTGCGGGAATGTCGTTCACGCCGTCGCCGGTCATGGCAACGTGATGCCCTTTCGCCTTGAGCGCCTCGACCAACGCCTTTTTCCGCGTCGGGGTTACGCGCCCGAATACGGCGTAGCGCTCGCAAGCATCGGGGAGTTCGTCGTCCGATAAGGTGGAGGCATCCACTGCGCCGCCCGACAAGCCGACCTTGCGGGCAATCGCCGCGACTGTCTTTTCGTCGTCGCCGCTGATAATTTTCAGCGCAACGCCCTGCGTATGGAAGTAATGCAGCGTCTCCTGCGCCGCAGGGCGAATCTCGTCGGTCAGCAGGCAAAGGCCAATCACGCGGGTGACGGCGGGCGCGTCAGTTTCGGTGACGCAGCCGTCCGCTTCTGCCAAAACCAGCACGCGCAAGCCGCGCCCGGCGCAGTCCGAAAGCGTTTTGCGAATCGGCGCAAGATGCGCGTCATCCAGCACAAACGTCGGTGCGCCTAAAATCAGCGTTGTACCATCCGCAAAAGATACGGCGGACTTTTTCCGTTCGGAGGAAAATGGCAGGACAGCCACGGGCTTTTCGCCCTGCACATCGGGGATTTCCGCGCGGAGGGCATCCAGCGTGCCGGAACGCTCGTCCATGCTGGACAGGAAGCGCCCCAATTGTGTCCGCATGGCGCCCTCGTCGCCAGAAAGGGGCAGCAGCGAATCCAATGTCATCTTACCCGTTGTAATCGTACCGGTTTTGTCCAGACACAGCACATCCGCGCGGGAGAGCGTCTCAATGCCGTACAGCTCCTGCACAAGGGTGTTTCGCTTGCCGAGCTTGATTACGCCAACCGCCAAGGCGACCGAAATCAGCAGAATCAGCCCTTCGGGAATCATGCCGATCATGGCGGCGACGGACGTAGGGACAGCTGTTGTCAGCGGAAGGTGCTGGAGGAAGAACTGCTTGCAGAACAGCAGCAGCCCAATCGGAATCAGCGCCGCGCTGACGATGCGAATCAGGCGGTTGACCTCCGTCATCAGCACCGATTTCGGACGGCGAATCTCCTTCGCGGAACGCGTCAGGCGGGCGGCATAGCTTTCGTCGCCCACATAAACCAGCTGCGCGGTGAAGGTTCCTTCTAAAATATAGCTGCCGGACAGAAGAAAATCGCCCGGCTGCTTGCGCATGGGCGTGCTTTCCCCCGTCAGCAGGGATTCGTTCGCTGCACCCTGCCCACTGGTGACGACGGCATCCGCCATCACTTGGTCGCCCGCGCGGAGAATCACCAGATCGCCCTTGACGAGCGCATCCGGCGCGCAGGTCTTTTCCTGCCCATTGCGCAGGACGTGCGCGGTCGGGGCGTTCAGCAGGGACAACTTGCGAATGGTCTTGCGCGCGCGAAGCTCCTGCACCGTGCCAATCAGCGTGTTCGACACCACGACACCCAGAAACAGCATGTTCCGCCAGCTGCCCACCAGCGCCAGACAAACCGCCAGCGCCACATTCAGCCCGTTGAAGGGCGTGAAGAGATTTTCCGCCAGAATCTGCGCGGTGGATTTGTCGGGGCGGTGGTGGGAGATGTTCGGCTTGCGGGAAGCCGCCTCCTCGTCCGTCAGGCCGCTTGACGCGGTCGGGGTGAAATCCGCCGGAAGCTCCGTGTTGACCTGCAAGATATCCGCCATAATTTGTTATGCTCCTAATACATCCGCCGCCGCGCGCAGGGACGGCAGCACTTCAACGCCCGGCACCTGACGCAGCACCGCGTCGCACTGGTGCCCGCCGGAAATCAGCAGGCAGCGGCAGCCGATGGCGCGGGCAACCTCGGCGTCGTGGCTCGTGTCGCCCAGAAACACCGTGTCCGCTGGGTCGTAGCCCTTGCGCGAAAGGTAATCCTTCGCCAGCTGCACCTTCGACACTGCATAGACGTCGCCCAGCCCCAGAATGTCGTCGAACATGCCATCCAGCTCTGGAAACTTGACGACCTGCGCGCGCAGCTGATCCACCTGACTGGCGGAGATAATCGCCTGATGGAAGCCTGCGTCGTGGAAGCGGTGAACCGCCTCCGCCGCCGTCTGGTGCAGCTGCGCCAGATGGAAGTTCGCGACGTAGCCTTCGTTCCATTCCTTCGCCACAAGCGGGAAATCCTCGTCCGTCACGCCAATGTCGGTATAGTAATCCTTGACCGGGAAGCGGAAAATCCGCCGATATTCCTCTTCGCTTGTCAGGCGATAGCCGTGGCGCGCGAAAACTTCATTGTTGATTTTGACTACCAGCGGTACGTCGCTGAGCAGCGTGCCGTTCCAGTCCCACAGAATCGTCATTGCTTCTTAACCTCCGAAAATTTAGGGTAACGCTGATTATACCACATTTTCAGAGGAAGGACAAGCGCTTTTTTGCAAATTACTTGCTGTAATAGCTCTTGAAGGTTTCGCCGTTGTCCATGTGGATGACGCGCGGTTCATCCGCCTTCGCCTGCTTGTAGTTCTTGCGGCGCGTAATCACCAGCGCCACCAGACCGACAACCAGCAGCAGCATCCCCAGATTCACCACCAGCCCCAAGAGACCGCCTAAGACACTAAACCCAAGCTGCACAGCAGCGACAATCGCCTCAAACACCATGCTGATGAAAGAACCAATCACATGGAAAACCGAATCGATGAAAGCCATCATAGTGCTTATCCTCCTGCGCCCAAGTAGGCGCGTCCTGTCGTTCTGACAAGAATAAGGATAGCACAAGCGGAATGGAAAATCCATCGAAGGATGATTAGAAATTCATGAGGAAATTCTCATTTTTGCGGAAATCCCCCGATTGCGTTTCCGTGTTCATTCTGCTATACTCGATAGAAGAAATACGCAAAGGGGGATTCTTTCGCATGAATATTACGGTTTATCTGGGGGCAAACGAAGGCAACGACACGTCTTTTCGGCAGGCAGTGGAGGAACTCGGACGCTGGATTGGCGAAAGCGGCAACGCGCTGGTGTATGGCGGGTCGAAATCCGGCTTGATGGGCGCGCTGGCGGCCAGTGCCCTGGCGGCTGGCGCGGAGGTGACGGGCGTTGAGCCGGAGTTTTTCATCAGCGAGAGCTTTCAGATGGAGGGGCTGACGGAGCTGATTGTGACGAAGGACATTCCGGAGCGCCGGACGAAGATGATAGAACTGGGGGATGCGTTCATTGCGTTTCCGGGCGGCACGGGGACGCTGGAAGAGGTGTCGGAAGTGATGTCGAAGCTGGCGCTGAAGCAGATAGATGCCCCGTGTGTGCTGTATAATTTGAATGGGTATTATGAGGGATTGAAGGCGCTGCTGAAGCATATGGTGGAGATGGGGCTTTCGACGGAAGAAAAACAGGAAAAGGTGTATTTTGCGGAGAATTTGGGGGATATTAAGGCGATTTTAGGGGCGGAAAAATAATATAATACTATTTCCAAATGAGAATGCGCCAAGATGCGCCGCGAATTTTTCGCTCTGGCTAACGGGAGTGGAATGCAGCGTAGCAGCGCTACGCTAAATGGAACGACCGGACGCCAGAACGGAAAAGGCGCAAGCAGATGGCGCAGGTGAATCTGGAAATAGTATAAAAAGCGGGATTGCGCATTTTTCACGCAACCCCGCTTTTTGTCCCTATGCAATTTTCAGAAGCGCCGTGCGCGCCTTATTCCCCCATGCCTTGGTCGCGCGCCTGCGCGGTGTACAGCTCGTAGTATGCGCCGCGCTTGGCCATCAATTCGTCATGAGAGCCAGCTTCCATGATGCCCTGATTGCCAATGTACAGGATGCGGTCGCAGTTCTTGATGGTGGACAGACGGTGCGCAATGATGAACGACGTGCGTCCCTTCAGCAGCGCCTGAATGCCGTCCTGCAGCAGCTTCTCCGTCTTGGTGTCGATGGAGGAGGTTGCCTCGTCCAGTATCAGGATGCGCGGGTCGCTCAGCAGCGTGCGCGCGAAAGCAATCAGCTGCTTCTGCCCCTGCGAAAGGCTGCCGCCGCGCTCGTTCACGGTCGTTTTGTAGCCCTGCGGCATTTCGCGGATGAAGTCGTCCGCGCGGACAACCGCTGCCGCCTGACGTACCTCGTCGTCTGTCGCGTCCAGACGGCCGTAGCGAATGTTATCCAGAATCGTGCCGGAGAAGATGAAGGAATCCTGCAGCATGATGCCCATCTGCGAGCGCAGGGAGTGCAGCGTCACGTCGGTAATGTCGTGCTTGACGCCGGATTCATCCGTCAGCGTGATGGAACCGCTGCGCAGGTCGTAGAAGCGGCAGAGCAGGTTGACGATGGTGGACTTGCCCGCGCCGGTCGGACCGACAAGCGCAATGCTTTCGCCTGCCTTGACGTGCAGGTCAACATCCTTGAGGACGGTCTGCCCTTCCTCGTAGCCGAAGGTGATGTTGTTGTAATCAACTGCGCCGGTAATGGGCGGAAGCGTCTCGGCATTCGGCTTGTCGTCAATTACGACCGGTTCATCCATCGTCTCGAAGATGCGCTCCAGGTACGCCATGTTGTTCACGAAGCTGTTGTAGATGTTCGCCAGATTCGTAATCGGCTGCCAGAAACGGCTGACGTACTGCCCCATGGCGAGAATCACGCCGAAGGAGACCACCGCGCCGCCCAGCCAGTACACGCCCGCGTAGTACATGAGGGTGAAAACAATCTGGGTGATGATTTCCGAAGAGAGCCAGACGCTGTTGGAGATGTAAATCGCCTTCAGCCACGCCGCGCGGCACGCCGTCGCCAGCCGCTGCATGATGGAGCAGTTGACATCCTGCCGCGCGAACAGTTCGCTCACGCGCACGCCGTCAATGGATTCCGCCAGATACGCGTTGTAGTTGCTGTTTTTGTTCGACTGATTCTGCCACGCGCGGCGCTGACGAGGCTTCAGGATGATGATAATCGCCACGAAAATCGGCAGACCTGCCACAACAATCGTCGCCAGCGTCGGCTCGGTCGTATACATGTAGACGACGATGAAGATGATATTGATGATTTCCAGAATCGAGTTGATGATGCCGTTGGAAAGAATATCCGACACACTGTTGACGTAATTGATGACGCGCACGAGGATTTTGCCCGCCGGACGGCTGTCGTAGTAGGCAAAGGGCAGCTGCTGCAGGTGCGCGAAGAGGTCTTTGCGGATGTCGTAGATGATCTGCTGACTGACGAACGCCATGATGCGCGAGCGGATGACCGTGAAGACGATGCCGACGATGATGATGCCCATGAACGCCAGCGCCATCTTCAGCAGCAGGTCAACGTTTTTCTGCGGCACAGCGACGTCCATGACAGTCTGGGTGATTTTCGGCACGGCGAGGCTCGTTACCGATGCCAAGGCGGACAAAAGCAGCGCCAGCAGCATCTTCCACTTGTGCTTGCCGATGTAAACGCCCACGCGCTTCAAGTGCCGGAAGTCAAACGGGGTTTCCAAGCGCTCGTCTACGTCAAATTTGTTGCGCGCCATGTTACATCACCTCCTGCGGAGCGGTGTCGGGCGTGATGCCGTTTTGCAGGCAGTACGTTTCGTAGTAGTAGCCGCGCTGACGCAGCAGCTCCTGATGCGTGCCGCGCTCGGTCACGACGCCGTCCTTCAAAATCAGGATGAGGTCAGCATCCTTGACGGAGGAAATGCGCTGGGCAATGATCAGCTTCGTGCAGTCGTAGGGGAGCTGACGCAGCTGCGCCTGAATGTACTTCTCCGTCTCCATATCGACGGCGGAAGTGGTGTCGTCCATGACGAGGATACCGGGCTTGACTGCCAGCGCGCGCGCCAAGGCAATGCGCTGCTTCTGCCCGCCGGAAAGACCAACGCCGCGTTCGCCGATAATCGTGTCGTAGCCCTCGGACAAGCCCTTGATGAAGTCGTCCGCAGCCGCGCGGCGGGCGAAGTCGTGCACTTCATCCTCCGTCAGCGTCTGGTCGCCGAAAGCAATGTTGCCTTCCACCGTGTCGGAGAAGAGGAAAACATCCTGCGTTGCCGTACCGATGCCGTCACGGAGCTGCTGCAGCTTCCACTTGCGCACATTGCAGCCATCAACGGAAATGCTGCCGCTGGTCACGTCGTAGCAGCGGGCGAGCAGCTGAATCAGCGTCGTTTTGCCGGAACCGGTCGGCCCCATGATGGCGACGGTCTGCCCCGGCTTGGCGGAGAACGTTACGTCGGACAGCACCGGCTGCGAGCCGTAAGCGAAGGACACATGGTCAAAGGAAATCGCACCCTCGATGTGGTCGTGATTCACCGCGCAGGAGCTGTCTACAATCTCCGGGCGGGAGACTTCAATCTCCATGACCTTGTTCGAGCAGGTGATGAAGCGCTGCCAGTCGTTGAGCAGGTTGCCCAGCTGCCGCATGGGGACGCTCAGCGTCCACGCCAGCTGGGTGAAAATCGTCAGTTCGCCCGCCGTCATGCCGTCGGTAATCATCAGGTAGCCGCCGAAAAAGACGGTCAGCAGCGTCATGGCGTTCGCCAGAATCTCGATGAAGGGGTAGAAGGACAGCCAGCGCTTGTTGATATCCAGATTCGCATCGCGGAAGGCGCGGGAACGCTCGTCGAAGCGGTTCTCCTCGTATTCCTCACGCGCAAACGCCTTCACCACGCGGTTTGCCGCAATGTTCTCCTGCGCCTTCGCGTTCATGTCGCTCATCTTGTCGCGCATGTCCACGAACATCCGCCGCGCGCCCCTGGAGTACACTTTCGTGATAATCATCAGCAGCGGCGTGACGCAGACCATTGCCAGCGCGAGCTTCCAGTTCACCGAGAACAGGTAAATCGACGACGACACGAACATGACGATGCTGTCTACCGCCACATAGTCTATGTATGCCAGAAAATGGCGGCACCAGTCTGTGTCGGCGGACAGGCGCGTCATCAGGTCGCCCGTGCGGTGAATGTCGAAAAAGCGCATGTCCTGATACTGCAGGCGCGTGAACAGCCGTGTGCGCAGGTTCATCAGCGTGTTCTGGGAGGAATGCTCCAGCAGGACAACCATCAGGTAGCGCAGACCTTCGCGCGTAACCTTGACAATCAGCATCGCCAGCAGCAAGCCGAGGAGCGGTTCGGGGTTCTGCGCGACAATGACGTCATCCATCAGGCGCATCGTCAGGTAGGGGTTGATGAGCAGCATCAGCGACGTGACGGCACTGATGATGAGGCCAAGAATGTGCCACTTGTGGTAGCGCTTGTCCATTACGCCCCACAGCCATTTGATATTCTCCATCGGTTACTCCTTATACAGGGTCGATTCGATTTCCTTTGTCACAAAGTCAGCAATGCGGATTTTCCATTCCTCGTCCGGGTGGACTTCGCCGTGAGAGCGGGCAACGCTGCGGTCAAAGCCGCTTCCGTAGAAGCTGTCGATGCAGTGCACGCCCGTTTTCTGCGCGACTTTCTGGATGACGCGGCGCTTGAGCAGCCCGTGAGATTCGTCCATCCATTCCTGCGGGGTGTATGTTTGCAGCGGCGTGGCGAGAAAAATCGCCGCGTTTGGGCAGACGGTCTGCAATGTCCGCACCGCCCAGAGCAGCGCAGATGCCATCGACGTGCGGGTCAGGGCGGCGTAGGGGAGTTCACAGACAGCCGCAAAGTCATCCACCGGGGCATTTTCCGGCTGATTGCCGTCATTGGTGGAGATGGCGATGTAAATCACGTCCGGCGCGGTCAGTGTGCCTGTGCCGATACCGATTTCCGCCGGAATCGCATACTCGACGCCATCCACCGTCCAGCGGATGATGCTGCCCTTCGGTGTGAGCGCCTGTAAAACGCGCCGCACCTGATTGGACAGCACGTTGTCCGCCGTGTTCGTGTTCGGCGGCTCAATGAGCGTTACAGGCGTGATGTTCCTATCGCCTTCGTGCCAGTCGGAGCAGGTTGCGTACCCGCAGGCGGCATTCAGCACCTCCTGCGCGTTCAGCCGATGCGCCACCATCGTGCCGATACCGCTGACCTGGTCGCTGGTGATGCTGTCGCCCATGCAGCAGAAGCCACGGATGTTCATGGGGATCCTCCCTTGTAGAAAGACGGGTCGTTCAGTCGTAAAGCCTCATTAGAAACGGTTTGATGATAGCACGGTTTTTCTACCGTTTCAAGGGGGCTTTTGGAAAGATTTCGACAATATTTCTTGCCTATCAGTTAAGGCAGCAAGAAGCCGGGAAATTCAAGAATAAAAGACACAAAGCGGCGATAAAAACCAGTGACAGGAGTGGCGAAACCGAAGGTCTCCAGCGGGCAACCGCGGACTTCGTCCGTTTTCATTGCCCTCTGGAAGCATGGGAAAGACCAGTATGAAAAGGAAGTCAATCATGCCTATCAGCATAGAATCAGAAAAAACCACCCAACGAAACCATTTTCGTTCTGGTAAGAAATCAGACATTCTTGACAAAACACAATTTTTGTGTATAATTAAATTATTGCATCATCCATTCCATAGACCCCCAAGACGCTAAGGGAGGAAATCAAACATGAAACACTGGGTCGCACAAGCGCTTTTTCTGCTGATGGCACTCTGCTTGTTTCTGCCCTGCTTCGCCGCAGCGGAAGAAGCCGCGCAGACTGCCGTCACCATCGACTTTGAGGATGGCAACGCCGCCGCGTTCAGCCAGTCTGGCTCCTGCACCGTCGGCGTGACGGAATCGCAGGCACACAGCGGCAAGCAGAGCCTGCGAGTTTCTGGACGCGGCAGCAATAACTGGGATGCCGTTGACCTCTCCGCTGCGTCGCTTGGCATCGAGGCCGGCGCGAAAGTCCACCTGTCCGCCTGCGTCTACGTCGAAAGCTCGGAGGACGGCGTTATGGCGATTGGCAAGGCGGGCGGCGATTACGCCTACTACGCGCAGGTGAACGTCAAGGGCAAGGAGTGGACGGAAATCTCCTGCGACTTCGAGGCGGACGCGGGCGTCAATATCCGCTTCCTCACGGCGTCGGATAACTACCTGGGCAAAAACTACTGCCTTGATGATGTCACGCTGACCATCACCGCGCCCGAAAAGATGGATTACTCCGACGCGCCGCAGATTCACTACACGTCGGACTTTACCAGCGGCACGGACGGCTGGTATGCGCGTTCTGCGGGCGGTGCCGCCATCGAGACGACCGCTGACGGGCTGTACATCACCGGGCGTACCGCGACGTGGAACTCTCCCGGCCGCGACTTCGACCTTGTGCCGGGGCGCGCCTACAACCTGTCCGTGCAGGTGAAGCAGGACGAGATGGATTCGTGCAGCTTCATCCTGTCCGTCGCCCATACCCGCGACGGCGAGGAATCCTATGAGAACATTGTCACCGGCACGGCGAAGAAGGGCGAATGGGCAATGCTGTCCGGCGCGTACATTCCCGGTCGGTATGACAAGTATGTGCTGTACATTGAGGGTGCGGGCAAGGAAACGTCCTTCACCATCCGCAATTTCACCTGCGACGAGAAGATTGACTCCTTCGACACCACTTCGCTGCCTGTCCTCAAGACGCTCTATGCGGATAAGTTCGATTTCGGCACGGCGGTTGTTGCCAGTGAAGTGGCGGACAGCAAGCGCATGGCGTTCTACGGCAGTCAGTTCACCATCATGACCGCGGGCAACGAGATGAAGCCGGATTCGCTGCTGGACATGGCGGCGTGCCGCAAGCTCAGCCGCACGGACGACACGGCCGTCGCTGTGAAGTTCGACAACTGCATTCCGTTCCTCGATTGGTGCCGCGACAATGGCGTGAAGGTGCATGGGCATGTGCTGGTGTGGCACTCCCAGACGCCCGAAGCCTTCTTCCATGAGGGCTACGCGACCCACAAGCCGCTGTGCAGCCGCGAAACCATGCTCGCCCGCATGGAAAGCTACATCCAGCAGGTGCTGACGTGGACGAACGAGAATTATCCGGGGCTGATTGTCTCGTGGGACGTTGTGAACGAAGCCGTGGCGGACGGCAGCGACCAGCTGCGCGAATCCAACTGGACAAAGACGGTTGGTCAGGATTTCGTGAACCGCGCGTTTGAGTACGCTCGCAAGTACGCCGCGGACGGCGTGAAGCTGTACTACAATGATTACAACACCCCCCTTGACCCCAAGCTGCACGGCATCTGCGTCCTGCTGGACAGCCTGATTGCGGATGGCACGATTGACGGCTACGGCTTCCAGGCACACTACTCCGTCGGCAGTCCGACGATTGACCGCGTGGATTGGGCGTTCCAGCAGATTGCCAAGCGTGATTTGCTCCTGCGCGTGTCCGAACTTGACGTGGGCATTGACGATACAAGCGAGGAAAATCTGCAGAAGCAGGCGAAGTATTACGGCGACCTGATGAAGATTTTCCTGCGTTACGCCGACCGCATCGAAGCGGTGCAGGTATGGGGCACGGTGGACGACATGAGCTGGCGCGCGGACGAGTACCCGCTCCTGTTCGACAAGGATGCCCAGCCGAAGCCCGCGTTTGACACGCTGGTGGAACTGGCACAGTAAATCCATCATAAAGGCAACACCGCACAATCCATTTGCCAGCCGACCACCTCATTTGTGCGGTGTTACCCTAACTTTAAGGAGGCGACGAAGATGAAGAAGAAGAGTTTTGCCCTATTGCTGGCTGCGGCGCTGCTGCTGTGCCTGCTGCCGAGAATGGCGCCGGAAGCGAAGGCGGAAACCGTCCGCAACATATGTTCTTCCTGTAGGAAGCAGGCAGATCTTGAGATTACAGGATTCGAGCGATTCAACGACGATTATCATTATGTAATTTACATATGTTCACACTGCGGTAACAGTTCATATGCCCTATTTATTGGAAACCCAATCACCTCTCACTCTGGCGGCACCGAAACGCCGACCTGCACCACGGGCAAAACCTGCACCCGGTGCGGCACTCAATACGGCAAACTCGGTCACGACTGGGGCGCATGGCAATCCAGGGGCAACAACAGCGAGCATTTCCGCACCTGCCAGCGTGACGGCTGCGATGCGGAGCAAACCGCAGGCTGCTCCGGCGACAGCAGTGCGACCTGCATCACCCTGGGAACATGCACTACCTGTGGCGGGCAGTACTACAGCGCACATACCTTCCCTGCGAATCAGAGCTGGGATTCGGATGCCGAAAACCACTGGGTTAGCTGCACCGTCTGCCACGAAGCGAAAACTAAGATGGGCGCACATTGGTTCGTTCAGGGCAACGATAGCTCGTGCCTTAAGTCCGCAGCCACCTGCGTTTCTCCGCCCGTGTACTACACAAACTGCGCTTACTGCTACCGCAAGGGAACGGATACTTATGTACACCCATGGTATGAACCTGACCCGAACAACCACGACCTGGTGCACCACGACGCAAAGGCGCCCACCTGCACCGAAATTGGCTGGAATGAATATGACGCCTGCCAGCGCGAGGGCTGCACTTACACCACCAAGGTGGAAATCCCTGCGCTGAAACACAAGCTGGTGCATCACGACGCCAAAGCGCCCACCTGCACCGAGATTGGCTGGGAGGAATACGATACCTGCTCCCGCTGCGACTACACCACCTATCAGGAAATCCCTGCGCTGAAACACAAGCTGGTGCACCACGACGCCAAGGCACCTACCTGCACCGAAATTGGCTGGGATGAATACGATACCTGCTCCCGCTGCGATTACACCACTAAGGTGGAAATCCCCGCCGCCGGGCACGATTATACCGAAAAGGTCGTCAAGCCCACCTGCGGAAAGGGCGGCTACACGCTGCACACCTGCAAAAACTGCCATGACAGCTATAAGGATCACCAGACGAAGACGCTGCTGCACTGGTATGGCGAATGGACGAGTAACGGCGACGGCACGCACAGCGCGATCTGCAAGCGCAAGGATTGCAAGCACGTCGGCAAGACCGAATGCGCCATCGTCGAATTCAAGCAGGCTGAAGCGACGCGCACGCTCTGCCCCGTATGCGGCAATGCGAGCGATAGCACACATCTGGCGCTGGTTGAAGAAGTGAAGGCGGAGGGCGAGCATCTGCCCTATGGCGAGCTGGTGCTGCGCATGGGTGAAACTGCGAACGGCAATACGCTGCTGAGCGTCTGCTTTGAAGTTTCCGGCAAGCTCACCCGGCCGAAAGGCGAGGTAAAAATCACGCTGCCCGCCGAGCTGCTGAACGGCGGTACCCTGGCGCTGCTGAATGCCGACGATACGGAAATTGATCTGCCCTACATCGTGGAAGGTGAAAACGCAGTGTTCACGCTGGACTTCACCGATGCAGAAATTCCCACCGCACTGATTCGCCTGATACCGACAGCGGAATAATCCCATTTCATAGCGTTTTTAAGGCCGTTGCAGAATATGAATCCTGCAACGGCCGTTATGGTGCGCCCGGCTTAGCCGAAGGCAAGGGTGTCCATCGAAAGGCGGAGTCTGAAGGAAGCTGGATGCCAGCGGGCAAACTCCCGAACCGACGAACAGAAATCACATAGTAGACCGTAGAGGGGCGGACGAGTGTGCCGAGCAACACAAGATCCAATGCTGCCCGAATCCCGTGCGGTAAATGTGGCGGTTATGTGGAAGAAAAAAAGGCGGCTGCCAGGCTTATCCCCCCTGACAGTCGCCTCACTGTTTACTTCTTTTCTACTTTGCTGCTGCCGCGGATGGTCGCATCCGGCTTGGCGGCCTGCTTCATGAACGCCGACGGGCTGATGCCGACGATGTTCTTGAACTGCTTGGAGAAGTGGTACGGGTCTTGCATCCCGACTTCGATGCCTGCCTGACGAACCGTGTGCCCTTCCTCGCGCAGCAGCTCCTTCGCGCGCTCCATCTTGCAGTGCAGTACATACGACAGCGGCGGCATACCCACTTCGCTCACGAAGCGCTTGCGGAACGTTTCCATCGGCATACGGGAAATTGCCGCCATCTCCGCCAGAGAGAAGTTGTCCTTGTACTGATTCGCGCGCAGGGTGTCCACGACCTTCGCAATCTCGTGCGAAAGCATCGCGTCCATGGCGACCGGCTGACCCCAGTGGCTTGCCAGCATCCCGTACATCAGGTGCTGCAGCTGATATGTCGCGTCGCTGGTGTCCGTGTGGCGGACGATGACCTGCACAATCTGCTTCGCCAAGTACATCTGGCTCGGCAGCGCCCCCTGTTTCAGCGGCATATGCAGCAGCGCGCCCATCTTGCGTACGACCATCGGCGCAAGCGGGCCTTCCAGCGCAATCCACACGCAGCGGACGCTCTCGTCAATCTGCAGGGCGGCATCGCGGTTGCCGGCGGGCAGGAAGCACGTTTCCTGCTGTTTCAGCGTCAGCTCATGCCCCTGCCAAACCAGCGTCGCTTCACCCGCCTCCACCGCGAACCAAATCCACTGGTCATGCGGCTTAATGGGGCGTCTCCCTGCCTCAAACATCGCCGTGCCTGCTGCGTGAATCCACGCACCGCTGGAGCGGGTCAAGCTGCCCGGCTTGTGGTATCCTTCCACCACCATAGTATCCGCCGCAGCCTCTACGTCTGCGAACAGGTAAGACTCCATGCCCTTCATCCTCCTTCAACCAAATGGCACAATTGTCATTATGGCTATTATAATGCCCAAATCGGTTGATTGTCAAGAGGATTACACGATTTTCCCGAAATTTTTCTGAAGGATAGCTGTGCGTGTCCGAGTATGGATGAATGCCATTCGATACAGGTTAGCTTTGGAAGACTTTTCGCCCGAAAAACAGCAAATGTACAATCCTGCCCTTGACAAGCGCGGGATGAGCGGACTATAATAAATCCGAATACGCGGCAATGATGCCGCCGGACGGAGGAATTTTCTCCATGATGCTGTCTGTGCTGTTTCCGTTTACGTTCCCGGCGTTTTTCGCCGGGCAAATTGACGTACCGTGAAGCAGCAGCCGCAGCGATTGAGGAAAACATCAGGCGCGGAAGCTCTTTTGCGGGCTTCCGTGCTTTTTTTCGTCCATTTGAGCGAATAATGATTGACGCAGGAGGTTGAACACCATGATTATCGTCTTGAAGCAGGGCACGACCCAGCAGGAAATCGACACCGTTACCAATGCCGTGGTTGCGCGCGGCGTATCCGTCAGCCCGATTGTCGGCACGGAGATGACCATCCTCGGTCTGACTGGCGACACGAGCCGCATTGACCCCGACCAGCTGGAATCCTTCCACTGCGTCGAACGCATCATGAAGGTTGCCGAGCCGTTCAAGAAAGCAAACCGCGCGTTCCATCCCGCGCCGAGCGAAATCAAAATCGGGAACACGGTTGTCGGCGGCAAGAAACTGGCGATTATGGCAGGCCCCTGCTCCGTGGAGAGCAACGAGCAGATTACCGCCGTGGCGCAGGCGGTGAAGGACGCGGGCGCGACGGTGCTGCGCGGTGGTGCCTTCAAGCCGCGCACGTCCCCGTACTCCTTCCAAGGCTTGGCATACGAGGGGCTGGACATGCTCTGCCATGCCCGCGAGCAGACCGGGCTGCCCATCGTGACCGAGCTGATGTCTCCCTACGACATTGATACCTTCGTGGATAAGGTGGACTGCATTCAGGTCGGCGCGCGCAACATGCAGAATTTCGACCTGCTGAAACAATTGGGTAAGATTCGCAAGCCGATTCTGCTTAAGCGCGGCTTGTCCGCCACCATCGAGGAGTGGCTGATGAGCGCGGAGTACATCATGGCGGGCGGCAATGAGCAGGTGATTCTGTGCGAGCGCGGCATCCGCACGTTCGAGACGTACACGCGCAACACACTCGACCTGTCCGCCATCTGCGCGGTGAAGAAGCTGAGCCACCTGCCGGTGATTGTTGATCCGAGCCACTCGACCGGTAAGAGCTGGATGGTGCAGCCGATTGCGCGCGCGGCGATTGCGGTTGGCGCGGACGGCGTGATGATTGAGGTACACAACGACCCGGCGCACGCGTTGTGCGACGGTGCGCAGTCGATTACGCCCGCCGCGTTTGTGGACGTGATGGCGGATATTCGGAAAATCGCCGAAGCTGTTGGGCGCGAGGTGTGATGATGAAAACGCCCCTGCTTATGTTAGGCAGGGGCGTTTTTGGTGCTGACTTTTTTGTTTATTGTGTAAGTTTGGAGCAGGGGAATGCGCCTGTGGGCGCACCAAAGGGCATGAAAACAAACGAAGTTTGTGGTCGCCCTTTGGAAACCTTCGGTCGCTACCTTCATACTTTTGGGGTTTTGTTTCTTTTTTGAACCGTAGGTTCGTTGGATAAACACGCGGACACTGTATGCAGAAGCGCTCAACTCAATCGCGAGAAGGGTGTCGAGAGGGTCGAAGACCCTTCGCGGGTGCAGGGCAGAGCCCTGCCGGAGTCCAGAGGCAGAGCCTCTGACGCCTCCTTTACCCCCGTAAGAACCCAATCACTTCCGGCACATACTTCTCCATCACATCGTTCGTGGACATGTAGATTTCGTGCTTCGCGGGATAAACGGAAAGTTTCGCACTGGGGACTTGCGCGACGAATTGTTTCTGCTCCGGCAGACAGACTGTCTTGTCCAGTGACGCTTGGCAGAGCAGCAGCGGCGTGGTAATCTGCTTGTCCTTTACCGGGTCAAGCAGTACTTGCGTCACGCCAATCGCTTCCTGTACCCAGCCATAAGTGGGTGAACAATTCTGCAAGTGCGCGTTGTCGATGCGCTTGCACTCGTAGTAGTCAAAGCGGACGCGGCTGGTGGCGCAGGATGTCTCGAATGGCTCGTTCTCCGGGCTGAACGGCTTGCCGATGAATGCGCGGTCTTCCCGCTTGCCGATGGCGCACATGAAGTCCGCTGCGAGTTTGCCCGCCCAGCGCGGCAGCGGCGCACTCGACGGCGCAATCATCGGCGCAGTCAGCACCGCCCGCGCGAAATACTCCGGGTGATTCATCAGCGTCATGCCGCCAATCGCGCCGCCCATCGAGTGCGCATACAGCACGCGCGGCAGATGCTCCGTCCTCGGCAGGACGACACCCGACATGAACTCCTCCAAATCGCGCAGATAATCCGAAAACGCATCGACGTGCGTGATGGAGGTGTCAGAAATTTTGCGGACGGATTTGCCGTGCCCGCGGTGGTCGATGGCGTAGACGTTGAACTTCTCGTTCAGAAAATACCACGTCATTTCGCGGAATTTCTCGGCGGATTCCGTGTAGCCGTGCAGGATGACGACGGCGCGCACCGCATCCGGCTGCTCGTAGACCTCCGCGTGCAGCGTTCCGCCCGTGGAGAGCGGCATGTCCATCTCCTGACGGCGCGAATCCAGATACGGCTCCACCGTCTCAGCCATGACGGCGGCATAGTTGCTTTCGGGCAGAATGGAAATCATAGCGTCCTCCTGTGATCATAATGCTTGACATGTCTATTATATCAGAAAAAGAAAGCAAAATGCAAGGGCTGCACCGACTTTTCCGGCGCAGCCCTTGATGTTATTTGTTGATTTCCTGCTGAAGCACGTCAAGGAACGCTTGACGGCGGCAGTTCTTGAACGAATAGGTAAATCCATCTGACGTAAAGCGGAACGTGTAGCCCTTGAGAATTTCGCCCATCAGGCTGGTGGTGCTGAAGTCGGTCACGCCCTTGAGCGGAATGGTGTGCATCAGCTTGAGCGGCTCGGACTTCATGTTCGTGTCGTAGATGAGCAGGTCATTGCCCTTCACGCCGAGCAGCACCATGCCGAAGCTCCCGTCCGGCAGCTCCTTCACCGTGGCGCAGAGCGCCGCCCCGCGCGCATCGCAAACGCCCGCGTCCTGCATCTGCTGGGCGTATTTCTCCTGATTTGTCATGAAAAATCAAACCCCTTTCGTTGGCTTTGCGCCTATTCCCATGATAGGACGATGCGGTTGATTTGTCAAGCGAACGCGGGAAAATTTACAAGTGGAATTAGTTTGGCACATACATCGGTGTCAGCCCCATTTCGAGATACACCGTGTTGACATGCTCCTGACACGCGCGGGCGAACCCTTCCGCGTCAAATGCGCCGTTCAAGTAGCGCTGCATGAGCGTCTTGAGGGCATCGTCGAAGGTGACGGGGGAGTCGCCGGGGATGTAGGCATACTGGACAAGCTCCTGATAGTAGGCAATGTCCTCCGGGGAGACGGAATAGGGGTGTTCGGTGATGTAGGCTAAGCTGCTGCGGGCGCGGTCAAGATTATCTTCATCCTGCGCGGTGCGGTTCTCTTTTGCTTCCAAGCGGGCGATTTCATCCTGATATTGCGCAACCTTTTCATCATAGTCGGAACGGATGATGGGCTTGCTGAGAGACGAATCCCAGAGTGCGGCGTTTTCGGATTCGTAAGTCGCCAGATGGTGCATTAGGTCAATCGCACCGTCGATGTTGTTGGAATAGGGATTGATGACGGCGACGACTGTTAGATAATATAAACCAGAAGGTACATCATCGAGTACAGAGGGAATTAGTTCAATGCGCGTGGAAGGAGTGACAGAAGCGGCAGACGAAGTAAAGACTTCGTAGTCTGCGAATAAATTTTCCTTCGATGTTTCAGGCACAGTATTCCTGATTTTTTCGGCAATACGAGCAAATTCGGGACGCAGAAAATTGATTTGCCCATCCACTCGTTCAGAGGCAATCAAGAATTGGCGCAAATAGAACGTGAGCATATCCTGCTGCGTGTACCTGTATTCGAGCATCAGCACATAGTCACGGCTCAAAAGACCGCTGTCGAACAGCACTTTACTAACGTCTAACAACTCATCAAAGGTTGTTGGTTCGGAAAGTGCCAATTCTTCCAGCAAATCAGGGGAAAGAACTTGCCACCCCCACGGCTGTGCATCAACATACCAGCCGACCAGATTGCCATTGTCCATGAGCGCATTCTGAAAGGCAGGATACAAGTCGCCGAGTTTATCAATCAAATCGCTGTCATCGGTCAGTGGATAGTAATAGTGCTGTTTTTTGATTTGGTCAAGCCCAGCGTTCGAGTCAAAAATGAAGATGTCAATATTGGGATCGCGGGATGCGATGGCGGATGCAATGTCCTTCATCGAGCCGTCTCTTCGTTCGACGGAATGTCCTGCCGCGGCATAGGAATCAATGGGCGGGCAATAGGAGGATGCGCCGAGAATTCGGACGGGCTGCGTATTTTCCGCCGCGGCGAACGTGCCTAAGAGTGCAATCATCATCAGCAGAGCAAGCAAGCGTTTCATCTTCAATTCCTCCTTCGGAACGGGAAGCAAGTCAACGTGTGCATAGTGTGATGGTCGAGTTTCCAATATCATCATAACAGACGATGTACAAAATGTCAAGATATTAAAACAAAAAAATACAAGCGGCGGCGAAAATGCGCAAAACAAATCCCCCGACTGCCTTGCAGCAATCGGGGGGATGAATCAGCATCTTATGCGTTGAAATTCAGGTACTCTTCCGCGGGCGGGGGTACAATCTCCGCGCGGGCTTCCTGCAGCATCAGCATCTTTTCGCCCTGCGCGTCCACCGCTTTGCACTGCGCGGTCAGGCGGAAATATGCCTTCGTGCTGGGCTTCTGGATGCCCTGCGTAATCCAGCCGATGGGCTGAATGTCGTTCGCGCAGCACGTCATCGCCATCCGTCCGAACATGTAGTAGCCCTTGGGCAGCGAGCGGTCAGCGAACGCCTGCCCCACCAGACGCACGGTCTTACGGTCGTAGCGGTCGGCATGATCAAGCGAATCCAGATAGAAGGTCGGAATGTCCTCGTCCTTGATTTCGATGACAGCGGACTTCATGTCGTAGGGGAGGTCTTCGTCCGCCACGCCGTCTTCGCTCGTGCCGTCGGTGTTCTCGAAGATGATGTTCGTCTTCGGGTTGACCGCTTTGAGCTGGCGACGCCACGGGCTCTTGTTTGCGCCGGGCTGGCAGCGGTTGACCAGAATCAGGTCAGCGACCTTCATCGGGTCGGTCAGCATCTGGCGCATGTTGGTGAAGTAGTTGTCGAAGGTGTTCGCGTCCACCGTCGTGATAATCTGCACGACTTCCCACTTACGAGGCAGCATACAGCTGCCCAGCCGCTCAATCGTCCAGATGCTGTTGTACTCGATGATGACGCGCTCCGGCTGATACTCCTTGTCCAGCGCTTCCATCTTCTTCGTGTTCATCTCGTCCGCTTCGTCGAGGACGACAACGGTCGTGTTCTTCGCCGTCTCGTACTCCTCAACGCCCTCTTCGCAGCAGATGACCAGCGTCTTCTGTCCGCGCGAGAAGTTGTCGTCCGTCAGCATGGAGTTGATGAGCTGGGTTTTGCCGCTTTCGAGGAAGCCGGTAATCAGGTAGACTGGTGTAAATTCCTGTTCGCTCATGCCTTGAACAGCTCCCGCAGTGCTTTTTCGTCGATGTGCGCACCGATGACGCACAGGCGGCCGGTGTAATCCGGCGTACCCGGACGGAACTGGCTCTCGCCCGGCACATAGTCAAACTGGAACCAGTCGCCCGCCGCGTTCTGCAGAACACCCTTGGCGCGCAGCACCGTGCCGTACTCTTCTTCGTCGGACAGCTTGTCCAGCATCGCCTTGACCTCGTCCTGCTCGTAACGGTTTGCAGTTTCTACGCCGACAGACACGAACACTTCGTCTGCGTCATGCCCGTGGTGATGATGATGGTGATGATGTCCGCAGGAGCAGGTTTCGCCGTCCTCGTGGTCGTGATGATGATGTTCGTGCTCATCCTCGTCATGGTCCTCGTGATCATGATGGTGATGATGCTCATGGTCGTGTTCGTCATCATCATCGTCGTCATGGTGACCGCCGCAGCACGGGCACACGCCGTCCTCGTGGTCATGGTCATCATGGTCGTGATGGTGATGATGATGCTCGTGTTCGTCCTCGTCGTCGTCATCATCGTCGTCATCGAGGTGGATTTCCATCGGCTTGCCGGATTCAATGACTTCCAGCAGCGTATCAGCGGACAGGTCATCCCACGGCGTCGTCACGATGCGGACGCCCGGATGCTGCTCTTCCACCAGCGCACGGCTCTTCTCGATGCGCTCCGCGGACAGCAGCTGCGTGCGGCTGAAAATCACCGTCGCGCTCGTCTTAATCTGGTCGAGGAAGAACTCGCCGAAGTTCTTCATATACATGCGGCACTTGCCCGCGTCCACAACGGTCGCGCAGCCGGTCACAACGAGGTCGCTGTGGCGTTCCTTCGCGCGCTCGACGGCAGCGAGGATTTCGCTCAGCTTGCCCACGCCGGACGGCTCAATCAGCAGGCGGTCAGGATGATACTTCGCAATCAGGTCATCAACCGCCTTCTGGAAGTCGCCCACCAGCGTGCAGCAGATGCAGCCGGAATTCAGCTCATCAACGATGATGCCCGAATCCTTCATAAAGCTGCCATCCACGCCGACTTCGCCATATTCATTTTCCAGCAGGATGATTTTTTCCTTCGCAACGCTGCCCGTCAGCAGCTTTTTGATGAGCGTCGTTTTGCCCGCGCCCAGAAAACCCGAAATAATGTTGACCTTAACCATAGCTGTTTTTCTCCTATTCCTCAGGGTCTGGCGGCTCATTCCCGCCACACGCTATTATACCACATTCGTCAAGGTCTAACAAGGGGAAAATTCGCAAAAAACGCCAAAAGCAGCGCTGCACTTGCCGCAGTCTCTTAACGCGCCCGTAGGCGCGATTTCCCCCTGCTGCAAGAAAAAAACAAGCAGCAAAGAAAAAGGCACTGCTCATCAGCCAATGAGCAGCACCCAAGGTTGCTTATACCTTTCTCACCGGATGCCGAATCACGGTTTTCCTTTTCTCCGCCGCTGTTTTCCGCGGGTCGGAAAGATAAATCTCATGATGCAGCCGCTCCGCCGTGAAGTCATTTTCATACCCGTTTTCGCGCAGAAACGCATTCATCTGCGCCACCGACGCGGGTTCGTCGTCGTATGCGCCGATGTGCATCATCTTCACACAAAGTCCTTCGCGAATCGTGCGCAGTTCAGCGCGGGAGCAGTCCAGCTTCTTCTTTTCTGACGCTGTTTCCACCGCCCAGCGGAAATCCTCCGCCGTCACGAAATCCGGCACGCGAATCACGGATAGCCAGTGCAAATCCGCCTTGCGCTCGTAGTCCATGCCTGATACGCCGTCCTGCTGCCAGAAGCCTTCCAGCGGCGGCACGACGTAATCGAAAAAGCCGTCCATCAGGTGTCCAGCACGCGGACTCATCTTCAACGTATAGCTGACCGCGTACAGCACGCCGAGCGCCTGCTGATATGCGCCGCCCTCCTCGTTCGGGTCACCCGTACCAGACACGCACACGAACTGCATTTCCGGCACGTCGATGATTTCTGGCACTTTCGGCGGCTGGTAGAACGCACGGTACTCCTTCTTGTAGTCAAACGGCATTACGCTTGCTCCTTCTTCGCCAGCTCGTTCGTGTCAATCGTCCCGCGATAGACCACAAACTTCTGGAACAAAAACTCGGTCACGAAGTTGACGAGCATGTTGATGACTTCAATCAGCCAGTCGTGTACGCCGACTGCAACCAATTCCGTGCTCCACCATCTGGAAAGCGTGATGAACACGACGTAGTACAGCGCGACGAGCAGCATCGCGCGCTTGACGTTGCCGTCCGAACGGAAGGTGTAGCGGCGGTTGAACGTGAAGTTCCACAGGACGGACAGAATCAGCGAGGGAAGGTAACAGGCGTTGTAATCGGGAATCTTGAACACATCATGCAGCAGGGCGAAGCTGATGAGCTGAATGAGCCCGGCGGATGCGCTGAACAGCGTGAATTTGACCGCCTGCCAGACGTTTTTGTTCTTCATGCGGAATCCTCCTTGGTTGGAATGAATGATGAATGGGATGATTCGCTGCCGTGAAAAATTTCTTCCTAATTATAATAGGCTTATACTATTTTCAAATGAGAATGCGCCAAGATGCGCCGCGAATTTTTCGTTCTGGCTAACGGGAGTGAAATGCAGCGTAGCAGCGCTACGCTAAATGGAACGACCGGACGCCAGAGCGGAAAAGGCGCAAGCAGATGGCGCAGACGAATGCAGGAAATAGTATTACACCAGACGGAGCGACGGCGTGGCGTTGAGCGTCAGGGGCGCAAGCTCGCCCTTCTTCATCCGATAGTATGCCGCAGAGCCAATCATCGCCGCGTTGTCGGTGCACAGATCGAGGCGCGGCATGTACAGCGGCAGGTGCGCCTTGTCGGCGGCCTCCTGCATCATCCGGCGCAGCAGACGATTCGCGGAAACGCCGCCCGCCATTGCAAGCGCGGGGGCGTGAGTATCCTTCGCCGCCAGCATCGCTTTTTCCACCAGCGCCGAAACGACGGCGTAGCGGAACGACGCCGCCATATCCGCCTTCGGGAGCGGTTCGCCCTTCATCTCCATCTTGTTCGCCGCGTTCAGGAACGCCGTTTTCATGCCGGAGAAGGAATAGTCGTACTTGCCGGGGGTGTGCGGATGCGGGAGCGACAGAAAATGCGGGTCGCCCTCCTCCGCCAGTGCGTCGATGCGCGGACCGCCGGGGTAGGGGAGCGTCAGCACGCGCGCCGCTTTGTCGAACGCTTCGCCCGCCGCGTCGTCCATCGTCTGACCAAGCAGGGTGTAATCGCCGTAGTCGTTCACGCGGACGATGTGGCTGTGTCCGCCCGATACGACAAGGCACAGAAACGGCGGCTTCAAGTCCGGATTGGAGATGTAGTTCGCGGACACATGCCCTTCGATGTGGTTGACGGGGATGAGCGGCTTGTTTGCGGCGTAGCTCAGGCCCTTCATGCAGCTGACGCCGGTGAGCAGCGCGCCGACAAGCCCCGGCCCGTAGGTGACGGCGAGGGCATCAATATCCTGCAAGCGCATGTTCGCTGCCCGGAGCGCCTCGTCAATCACGCGGTCGCAGGCTTCGACGTGCGCACGGCTGGCGATTTCCGGCACGACGCCGCCATAGAGCGCATGGAGGTCAATCTGGCTGAAAACGATGTTGGAGACGATGGTGCGCCCGTCCTCGATGATGGCGGCGGCGGTTTCGTCGCAGGACGTTTCCAGCGCCAGAATGCGAACGTGGTCTTTCGTCTGCAAGGCATTAAGCTGCGCGCGGGCAGATTCAGTGTAGGTCATGGGAATACGCCCCTTATTGTTGATTTCGTAGCTTCACGGTGGCAATGATGAGCAGAATCCCCATCAGTGCCGCCCAGACAATGCCGATGATTTGCGCATAGTCAATGAACAATTGCGTCGGCATTAAACGGATGAGCAAATCCGTTTGCGGATTGAGCAGCCACAGGTTGTTTGTGAAGGCGATTTGATGGAAGAGGATGAACAGCCGGTCAAAATCCATCGCCGCCAGCAGCGCAAGGATGGCGACAAACGCCAGCATACAGCAGGCGGTTCGCCGGACGATTCGCCAGAAGAACCGCTGTTTCCGGGAATAGAGCCAACCGACCAGCGTCAGGAGGATGCTGCCCAGCGAAAAACGACGGCACAGGCTGAACAGCGTCCGCACGTCCGCCATATGCGTTTGCTCACGCTCGTTAAAAGCGTTGTATGCTATGCCGTTCATGGAAAATACGAGCTGGAAGTCGCCCTCGTCCTTGAGGTAATCGGTAATCAGCTTGGCGGCGGCACCGTATTGCTCCGCCGGAAAGCCGGTTGCTTCAGGCGGAGCGGTGCGCAGCATGAGCGTTTGCATCAGGGCAGGCTGCGTACCGACCCCGTAAACGATGGCTGCCAGCATGGTCAGGCAAAGCAGAAGCGCTGACAGGACGGAAGCGAGTTGATAGCGCACCGGAAAATCTCCTTTCCGGGGAAAGCAATATAACGGCGAGAACCCTCCCAGCAGACACTGAGAGGGTTTCGGCATTACTGCATCTTCAAATAGGCGGTGATGAAGCCCTCAAGGTTGCCGTCCATCACGTCGTCAATGTTGCCGGATTCGTAGTTCGTTCGGTGATCCTTGACCATCGTGTAGGGCTGGAAGACGTAGGAGCGAATCTGGCTGCCCCATTCAATCTTCTTCATTTCGCCCTTGATGTTCGCCATTTCCTCTTCCTTGGCGCGCTCGCGCAGCTCCAGCAGCTTCGCCTTCAGCATTTTGATACACGTCGCGCGGTTCTGCACCTGATCGCGTTCGGTCTGGCAGGAGACGACGATGCCGGTCGGGTAGTGCGTCATGCGGACAGCAGAAGAGGTCTTGTTGACGTTCTGACCGCCTGCGCCGCTGGAGTGGTAGGTGTCCACGCGCACGTCCTTCATGTTGATTTCGATGTCGGAATCATCGTCCTCCAGCATGGGGGCGACGTCCAGCGACGCGAAGGATGTGTGGCGGCGGGCATTTGCGTCGAACGGGGAGATGCGGACGAGGCGGTGCACACCCTTTTCGCCGCGGAGGTAGCCATAGGCGTGGTCGCCGCTGACCTCGAAGGTGACGGACTTAATGCCCGCTTCGTCGCCGTCAAGCAAATCCAGCAGCTTGACGGTGAAGCCCATCTTCTCGCAGTAGCGGGTATACATGCGGTAGAGCATGGACGTCCAGTCCTGCGCTTCCGTTCCGCCCGCGCCCGCGTGGAGGGACAGCACCGCGTCATTGTCGTCATAATCGCCGCGCATGAGGGTTTCCAGCTCCAGCGCGTCGGTATGCTCTTTGAGCGTCGCCAGCTCATCCACCGCTTCGGTGACGGTGTCTTCGTCCTTCTCTTCTTCCGCCATTTCGAGCATGACCTCGATATCATCGGCGGAAGAAAGCAGCTTTTCGTAGTGTTCGAGTTTGCCTTTGAGGTTGGAAACCTTCTGGTTGACCTTTGCGGAGTGATCCGGGTCATTCCAGAATTCGGGCTGATTCATTTCCTCGGTCAGCTCATCCAGCTGTTCGCGGATATGGTCAATGTGGAGGGCATCGCCCGCGGCAAGCAGGGATTTACGAATCTCTGCCAGTTCGCTGCGATACTGGGGAATATCTATGAGCGCCATGTTTAATCTCCTTCAATCGTCAGGAAAGGCTTTTTTCTGGTTGATGATTTTGCTTTTGGGGTGGATTGATGCTTGATTTTTTATGTTGCGGGGGTTTCGCTCCTGCGGGAGCGACAAGGGGGCATGAAAACAGACGAAGTCTGCGGTCGCCCCCTTGACCCCTTCGCATTCGCCCTCAGGATGTTACTGGTTGGTTTATGTTAGTTGGGCACGAAAGGTACACTAACTAAAAAGCAACAATTACAACCTACTATGCAAGAGGGCACCGAAGGGGTGGAGGGGGCGATCGGAAAGCCCCCTCCTCGCGTCCGCAGACGCGAAATCCCTGCTTAACACGCGAAAATCACATTGGAATTGCCACCTACTCAATCGCGAAAATGGGTCAAGGGAGTTACTCCCTTGTTTCTTTGTCCTTGCCGCAGCAGTTTTTGTACTTCAAGCCCGAACCGCAGGGGCAGGGGTCGTTGCGGCCAACGCGCTCTGACGGCTTCACCCGCTTGGGCTGGCGCGGCTGACCGTTGCCGGGCACAAGCGGCTTGCCCTCGACGGGGCGAACCGCTGCCTGCACACGTTCCGGCGTGCGCTCAATGCGCAGCTGATACATGCGGCGCACCGTGTCTTCGCGAATCAGGTGATTCAGCTCGTCGAACATGTAGCCCGCTTCAATCTGATACTCGGTGACGGGGTTCTTGCCGCTGTACGCGCGGAAGCCGATGCCGTCGCGCAGACGATCCATTGCGTCGATGTGATCCATCCAGCGCACATCCACCGCGCGCAGCAGCACAACGCGCTCCACTTCGCGCATGTCCAGCCCGATTTCTGCCAGCGCCGTCTCGCGCTCCTCGTAGAACGCCTTCGCGTCGTCCTTGAGTGCCTGCGCCAGCGCGTCGCGGTCACCGGAGCGGACGACATCCCCCAATTCGGCAATCTTGCCGTGGTGGATGCACAGGTTTTCCAGATAATTCGTCAGCTGCGGAATATCCCAATCCGTGCCGTCGTCAGACGCGCAGTGGCGGGAGAGCGCGGCGTCAATCAGCTTGTACGCCATGCCGATAATGTTGTCGCGGACGTTCTCGCCCATCAGCACGCGGCGGCGCTGACCGTAGATAATCTCGCGCTGGCGGTTCATCACGTTGTCGTATTCCAGAACGTGCTTGCGGATCTCGAAGTTGCGGCCCTCGATGCGCTTCTGTGCGGATTCAATCTGCTTGGTGAGCATTCCCGCCTGAAGCGGCTCGTCGTCCTTGAGCCCCAGACGCTCGACCATCGGCATGATGCGGTCGCCGCCGAAGAGACGCATCAGGTCGTCCTCCAGCGAAATGAAGAACTGGGTCGAACCGGGGTCGCCCTGACGACCCGCACGGCCGCGCAGCTGATTGTCAATGCGGCGGGATTCATGGCGTTCCGTGCCGATGATATGCAGGCCGCCGGTTTGCAGCACGCGGTCATGCGCTTCGTCGGTGGTGCGCTTGAAGTCCTTGTAGAGGGACTGGTACTTTTCGCGCGCGGCAAGGATTTCGTCGGACACATCTTCCGCGTGCCCCGTCGCGGCTTCAATGATTTCCTCGTCATAGCCGTCCTGACGCATGGCGCGGCGAGCGAGGAACTCCGGGTTGCCGCCCAGCAGAATGTCCGTGCCACGGCCAGCCATGTTGGTGGCAATGGTGACGGCACCCCAGTGGCCTGCCTGCGCGACGATCTCAGCTTCCTTGGCGTGGTTCTTGGCGTTCAGCACCTCATGCTGGATGCCGCGGCGCTGGAGCATGGCGGAGAGCATTTCGCTCGTTTCAACCGTGACCGTGCCGACCAGCACGGGCTGACCGTTGGCGTGCACCTGCGCAATCGCGTCCACAACGGCGTTGAACTTCGCCTTCTTCGTCTTGTAGACCATGTCGTCCAAGTCCTTGCGGATGTTGGGCTTGTTGGTGGGAATCTGCACGACGTCCAGCGAGTAGATGTTCTGGAACTCGTCCTCTTCAGTCTTCGCCGTACCCGTCATGCCGGAGAGCTTGTGGTACATGCGGAAATAGTTCTGGAAGGTGATGGTCGCCAGTGTGCGGCTTTCGCGCTCAATGGTCACATGCTCCTTGGCTTCAATCGCCTGATGCAGACCCTCGGAGTAGCGGCGGCCAATCATCAGGCGGCCCGTGAATTCGTCAACGATGATGACCTGATCGTCCTTGACGACGTAGTCCACGTCGCGCTTCATCAGGAAGTTGGCGCGCAGGGCGCAGCTGACGTGGTGGTTCAGCTCGGCATTTTCCGCGTCGTTGATGTTGGTGATGCCGAACGCGGCTTCGACGCGCTGGGCGCCTTCGTCGGTCAGGCTGATGGCCTTTTTCTTCTCTTCAATCTCGAAGTGAACGTCACGCTTGAGCGTGCGGACGACCGCATCCACCTTCGCGTAGAGGTCGGTAGATTTGTCGCCCGCGCCAGAGATAATCAGCGGGGTACGCGCTTCGTCAATCAGGATGGAGTCCACTTCGTCGACGATGGCGAAGTTGTGACCGCGCTGCACCAGCTCGCTTTGGCGGATGACCATGTTGTCGCGCAGGTAGTCAAAGCCCAGCTCGTTGTTCGTGCCGTAGGTAATGTCGCAGGCATAGGCGGCGCGGCGTTCGGCGCTGTCCAGATCGTGGACGATCAGGCCGACGCTCAGCCCCATGAAGCGGTGGACTTTGCCCATCCACTCGCTGTCGCGGCGCGCCAGATAGTCGTTGACGGTTACGACGTGCACGCCCTTGCCGGACAGCGCGTTCAGGTACGCGGGCAGGGTGGACACCAGCGTTTTGCCCTCGCCGGTCTTCATCTCGGCGATGCGCCCCTGATGCAGCACCAGACCGCCCATCACCTGTACGCGGTACGGGCGCATTCCCAGCACGCGGGCGTCGGCCTCGCGAATCGCGGCGAACGCCTCAGGCAGGATGTCGTCCTCCGTTTCACCGTTTTGCAGGCGCGTGCGGAATTCATCCGTCTTGGCGCGCAGCTGCTCATCCGTCAGCGCCTTGTATTCATCTTCGAGGGCTTCCACGGCGTTGACCGTCTTTTGCAGCTTTTTGACCTCCGCGTCATTGCTGCTGCCCAGCAGTTTTTTGACCCAATCGAACATAAAGTTCTCCTTTCAATATAGAAACAATTTCTGATAATATTTGGAAAATCATAATCATATGAGCGCACCTATTCCCGAATAGACACACTACTCTTTCATTATAACATGAAAGCCCCCGAACATGCAAGTGCTCAGGGGCAATAATCTGCCTTTACGCTCGTGCAAACTGCTGTTACTGCTTCGCCAATTCAGGGTGGGGAATCAGCAGCAAAACGCGATGCGCCTTGTCGGACAGGATGCGGCATGGGTCGTAGAAGGGAATTTCCACCCCGGCTGCTTCGGCGCAAAAGGTAACAATGTCGGACTGGCTGTCCTTCATAGCCGCTGCATACCGTGCGTACAGGTCGGGCGAAAGCTGAATCTCCACGGTTTCACCGTCCACAAGACGCATCAGCTGGGTCAGCAGTTCCTGCTCGGTGGAGACGTACAGCCCGTGCGCCTGATAGTAGTTCGGAACGCCGCTCAGGTCGGGGAAAGTGTACCCGCGATTGGGCGTGTGGTCGATGGACATATCCGCTTCACCCATGACGTAGTTGCTGTGGAACACATGCCCGTCGAAAGCGGCCCCCCATGTTGCGTCAAGAAAGCCGAAATTGGTCACGTTCCATGCATGCAAACCGGTTTCGCCGCTTGTGTCTGACGCTTCGCCGATGATGGTTGCGCATGGAATGCCCGCAAGCCGATAGAGCAGTGAAATCGCCTGCGCATATCCTGCGCAGGTGGCTTCGCCATACAGCAAAGCGCCCACGGCCGCGTGCTGCCACATGCTGTCGGGAGAATAGGTTGTATTCTGTACAAGCCGTTCGTACAGCGCCAGCGGGTCGGGATTTTCGTCCACCCATGACTGAGCTGTTTCCAGCAGCTGTTTGCGCAAGGCTGATGCTTCTTCGGCGGAACAAAGGTAGCGCGGTGAAATGCTCTGGGCGACATCCGGCTGATTGCGCTGATAATGGACACGGTAGGAGTCGATGTGAAACAGCTCCGGATAGTCGTTGCGCATGTTATCCAAGGTCTGTACCAGCAGATTGTAGGACGTTCCGGCGGGAAGTTGAATGCTGGCTTCCTGCGCCATGAGCTTTGGATACAGGAAATTGCGCAGGCTACGTTCGCCGGGCGGCATCATGCGGACAGAGAGCATGGTTTCCGCCGGATAGGGCGTATTCGGCTCCTGCTGGGCGAGCAGGGTCGGGGCGGTGAAGAGCATCAGCAGAACGCACAGCAGGGGGAGAAAGCGGATTTTCTGCACGGGAATGCCTCCTTCCGGTGGAAGACGGGGAAAAGCTGTGGATAAGAGAACAGTCCAGCCATGCAAACGCGCCAAGCTGGACTGTATTCTTAGAAATAAACACGCGGACACTGTATGAAAGTATGCTCAACTCAATCGCGAGAAGGGTGTCGAGAGGGTCGAAGACCAGAGGGTCGAAGACCCTTCGCGGAGTCCAGAGGCAGAGCCTCTGGTGGGGTTTAAGGGGCAAAGCCCCTTGCGTCTCCCCTTAATATGCCGCGCGGGGATTTCTGCCGTAGAGCACCGCGAGGGTCTCCTGACCCGCGGAGCCGTCCACAGAAAGCCCGTTGCGGGACTGGAAGGAGCGAACCGCCGCGACGGTCGCATCATCGTAATAGCCCGTGACGGTTGCCAGATAGCCAAGCTGCTGCAAGCTGTCCTGCATCTGCACCACTTCGTCGCCGCGGTCGCCCTTGCGGAGCGTTTTGTACTCCGTCGTTTTCGCCGCCGCCGCAACCGCAGTGCCGCTGTACAGCTTTGTCAGCGTCTTGTTGCCCGCGATGCCGTCCACCGGCTTCACCTTGTTGCGAATCTGGAATGCGCGGACAGCATCCTGCGTCGTTGCGCCGTACACGCCGTCGCGCGAGCCGTCGTAGTAACCCAGTTCGTACAGCGTCGCCTGCATGGTGCGCACTGCCGCGCCCGTGTCGCCGGGGCGCAGCGTCGCGTATTCGTCGCTGTCCACCGCGTCAGAGGAGTACAGAAGCGTCAGCGTCTTGTCGCCCGCAATGCCATCCACCGGCGTGATGTTCATCTTCTTCTGGAACGCCTTGACCGCCGCTGTTGTGCCGGAGCCGTAATCGCCGTCAATCGTGCCGGTATAATAGCCCTTCTGCTTCAGCGTCGTCTGCAGCTGGCGAATCGCCGCGCCGCTGTCACCCGGCCGGAGCGTGGTGTACTTGGATGTATCCGTGCTGCTGGAGGTGGTGAACAGCGCACGCTGGGTCGCGGGGCCTGCCTTGCCGTCCACGCGCAAGCCCTGCGCTGACTGGAACGCGACGACTGCCGCCGTCGTTGCCGCACCGTACTTGCCGTCCACGCTGCCGGAATAGTAACCCTTGTTTTTCAGCGCCTGCTGGAGATTGCGAACCGCCGTGCCGGTGTCGCCCTCGGAGAGCGTCGTGTAGCCGTCCACAGAGGTGGAAGCGGTCGCCGTCGGCATGGAGCTGGCAGCAATCGCCGCGTCGGAATAGAGGCGGTTCAAGGTGGATGTGCCCGCCTTGCCGTCCGCCTTCAGGCCGTTCGCCGTCTGGAAGGCGATCACTGCCGCCTTTGTCGCGTCGCCGAAAGAGCCGTCCGCTGTGCCGGTCAGGTAGCCCAAGGATTTCAGGCGCGTCTGCATCGCCTTGACGGCGCCGCTGTTCTTCATGCCGGACTCCAGCGTCGTGCCGATGGAGGAAACGGGCGTGGAGGATTTTGCCGCGGAGGAAGAATACAGCGTTTGCAGCGTCGAAGGCCCGGCGACACCGTCCGTATACAGGCTCTTGTACTTTTTCTGGAACGCTTTGACGGCGTATTCTGTCGCACCCTCGTAGTTGCCGTCCGGCGAACCCGCCATCCAGCCCAGTTCAATCAGGCGCGCCTGCAGTGTGCGGACACGTGTGCCGGACGAACCACTCTGGAGATAATACTCAGTGGAGAGGTTTGGGGTCGCGGTGGTTTTCGGCTTGGGGGTTGCGGTCTTGCGCGGAGTAGCGGTTGCGGCGGCTGCCTTGACAGCGTTGGAGCTGTTCAGCTTTGCCATCGTCGATTTGCCCGCGATGCCGTCCACCAGCAGGTTATTGCGGTCTTGGAACGCGCGCAGCGCCTTCTCCGTCGCGTCGCCGAAATCGCCGTCAACGCTGCCGGTGTAGTAGCCCAGCTGCTTCAAGCGGCGCTGGAGCGTCTTGACGTCAGCGCCGGACGAGCCTTTTTTGAGAACGGCCGCCGCAGTCGGCGTGGGCGTTGCGGTCGGCCGCGCGGTGGTGGCGACGCTGCCGGGCGGCGTGGTCACCACGGTGACAATGCCGTTGGACGTAATCACGCCCGGCTGTGTCGTCGGCGTAGCGGTGTTCGTGCCGAAATTAAAAACGGATTCAACCGTCGGCGTGGGCGAAGGAGTGGGCGTGGCGGTGCGCGGGGGCGCTGAGACAGCAACCGTATTGTAAACAACACCCTGATTGGACAGGTCGCCCGACAGGTCGTCCGGCGGCACAAAGCAGCCCGTCAGCGTCATGGACAGCGCCAAAACACCGCACAGGGCAGCGCCCTTGAGAATGCGGTTGCGAACAGTTGCAGCGGCATGATTCTTCATGATGATAATTCCCTTCCTTCACACTCAGGGCGAGCGGAGCAAGCGTTATCCTCCCGCCGGATTTGCCGGAAAGAGGCGTATGGGCAATCGCCCATCTATATTGTACACATTTATCGGGCAGTGTGCAAGGGCTAAATTGCACTTCCCCTGCCGGAAAGTGGCGAAAAGCCCACGCCTTCCAATGATATAACGAAACAAGCGGCGCTTTTCCTCCCTTTCCGCTGGATTAGACGGAGAAAAACGCGGATTTGTTCCGCTGAATCAACTATAATTCGACATGGGCGCCGGATTTTCCTGCTGCGAAAACCGTTTCGATATGAAAAACCCCGCCGGAGGATTCCGACGGGATTCGATTATTCGTGCTTGCGAACCTTGCATTTCAGCACGGCATCGACTGCTTTGCCCATTTCCGGCAGCTGAATGTCCATCAAGCGGCCTTCGTCGCACTTCTTGGCAAGTTCGGGCTGAATCGGCAATTGCGCCAGCATCGGCAGTCCATACTGCTTCGCGACATCCGCCGTGCGTCCTTCGCCGAAGGGATACAGGCGCTTGCCGCAGTCCGGGCAGGTCATGTACGCCATGTTTTCCACCAAGCCCAGCACGGGGATGTTCATCATCTGCGCCATTTTGACGGCTTTCTCCACAATCATGCCGACCAGCTCCTGCGGGCTTAAGACAATCACGATGCCATCCACCGGCAGCGATTGGAACACCGTCAGCGGCACGTCGCCCGTTCCCGGCGGCATATCCACATACAGGCAGTCCACATCTCCCCAGCACACATCCGTCCAAAACTGCTTCACCGTGCCCGCAATCAGGCTGCCGCGCCAGATAACGGGGTCGGTGTCGTGTTCCAGCAGGAGGTTGATGGACATAACCTTCACGCCGTTTTCGGCTTCCTGCGGCAGGATGCCCTGTTCATTGCCGACCGCCTTGTCGCGGATGCCCAGAATGCGCGGCATACTCGGCCCGGTGATGTCCGCATCCAGCACCCCGGCGATTTTCCCGCGCCGCGCCGTTTCGCATGCGAGCAGACCCGTCACCAGTGATTTTCCCACGCCGCCTTTGCCGCTGACAACGCCGATGACCTTCTTCACCCGGCTGCCCGCGTTCGCCGGGGCGAGCAAACTCTGCGGCTTCTGCCGCGATGCGCACGCGCTCCCGCACGAGGAGCAGTCATGCGTACATTCTTCTGCCATCATGTTCACCTCTGCATCAGATTCATGGGGTATTATAGCATCCGTTTGGGAATGCGTCAAGCTGTCATAACGCCCGAATCGGGAAGTACAGATACTCCTGCTGCGTTTTCGGGTCGGTGAATTCCTGCACCGCGCCGACGAGCTTCAAGCCGTTTTCGCGGAAGTAATCGACCATGCGGCTGAATGTGTCCGCGCGGCGATTCTCTATGGCAAGGTACTCATACCCCGGCACGACCCACTTCGTCCACCCATCCGGCACTTCCGCGTCGATGGGACATTCCACGCCCGCGAGGTACAAACCGCGCGAGAAGCCGTCTGTCCAAGGCAGGAACGAACGGGTTTCGTCGCTCATCGCACCCCAAATGCCGAGCAGCGCGCCGTTTTCGTCGCGGCTGGCGACGGGGGAGACTTCGTCGAAGTGGGCGTTCGCGTCCGACCAGAGCATGGGGATGAAGCCTTCGCCGTCGTCTGTCGAGCCTTCGATGCCGATGACGGCAAAGGAGGGCTTGACGATTTTCTGAATGTTGAGGGATGATTCCATGCTGATACCTCCGATACTATCCTATTCCCGATTCCGCCACAAGTCATTCTTGCGAATCTTTACCCGCGGAATGCTCGTCGTCAAGTCCACCTCATAGATGTCTTCCTCCGTCGGATGCAGAATCACATGCACCTTCTGCCCCAGCGCCGGTTCAATGGTGGACGTATGAAACAAAATCAGCGCATTCCCCGTGCTCGGATGCGTACATTGCAGCTCAATAAAGAAGCGATTGTGTTTGACAGCTGCAGTATAGCTGACGGTCGCCGCCGTGTGCAGCCCGATTCGCCGCAGCTCCCAGCGCGGCTTCAGGCGCTGGAAGAAATCGACGATGGCGGCAGGGGAGAAGGAGCGCAGCGTCGTGCGGCGCAGGAGCAGAGCGCCCGCGAGCATCCACAGCGGCAGCGGCGCCGACGCAAGCAGTGCAATGGGATAGCCCAGCAGCGCGCCCGCAATGCCGAGGACGCACAGCACTTCCAGCGCGACGAACGTCCACCGGGAGAAGAAGCAGTGCCGGTGCAGCGCGTTCGCCGCCGCCCAGCCCAGCACGATGCCCCACGCCAGCGGCGCGAGCAGCAGCACGAATCCGGCGAACGATGCGCCCGTTGACCCGCGCGACATCAGATGAACACCGCCGAATGCCAGCCCGCCAAGCAGCAGATAGAACCCCGCCCAGCTGTACGGGCGGAGCAGAAACGCCTGCCAGAGCGGCGTTGCGCCCTCCACGGCATAGCGGACGGATGCGCGCAGGTAACGGCAGGCATACAGCGTCAAATGTACTATCAGTTTTGGCACCCACAGCAGCGCATCCAGCAGCATGTTCAGCAAGTCGCCGACCCCATGCGGACGGCGGAAGGGGAAATCCGGGCGCGCAGAACGGAGCAATTGCATCGTCCTGCGCAGCGATTCGCCCAGCGGCGGCAGACGGAATTTCCGTTTCGGGGGCGCGGACGGCGTGTCCGGAGGCACATCGAACGGGAAGTCTGGCGGCATGGTGTCGAACGAATCCGCCGCAGGGTACGGGATGAACTCCTCAGGCGAATAATACTCGCGCGTTCGGCGTCGGCGCGGGGGGGCGTCCGCATTCATGCGGCGGCGGCAGGGCGCGGCTTCGTTTTCCTCCGGCGTATATGCCCGATCAGCCCGGCGTCGGCGCGGCGTCTGCTCACTCATGGGGCTGCCTCCCTTTCGTATGCGTCGCACAGGGACTTCGCGTCGCCCTGCGCGCGGATTCTACCGTGCTCCAGCCAAATCACGCGGTCGCAGAGTTCGCGAATCTGGCTTAAATTATGGCTGACGAACAGCACTGTCGCGCCGCCGGACATGAGCTCAAGCATCCGCGCGCGGCTCTTGCGCTGGAAACGCTCGTCGCCGACGGCAAGAATTTCGTCCACAATCAGAATATCAGGCTGAACGACGGTGGCGATGGAGAACGCCAGCCGCGCAAGCATTCCGGACGAGTACGTTTTCAGCGGGCGGTCGATAAAACGATCGAGTTCGCTGTATGCAATGATTTCCGGCGCTTTGTCGCGCAGAAAATCCTTCGGGTAGCCAAGAATTGCGCCGTTGAGGAAGATATTCTCCCGCCCGGTGAGTTCCGCGTCGAAGCCGCTGCCGAGTTCGAGCATGGGCACAAGCGTGCCCTGCAGGGCGACGCTGCCGCTGGTGGGCGGGTAAATGCCGCTGATGATTTTGAGCAGGGTGGATTTTCCCGCGCCGTTATGGCCAATCAGCCCGGTGACACTGCCCTTTTCGGCGGTGAAGGATACATCATCGAGGGCGCGGAAGGTGGTGGTATGCGTCTGGCGGTGGAGGGCGTCGACGACGAACTCCTTGAGATTGGTGGTGCGGTTCTGGTCGATGCGGAAATCCATGGTGATGTGGCGGGCTTCTACCAAGGGGATTCACCTCCTTGCGCCCGCAGGCGCGAAATTCTGCGAATATAATTCTCCATCAGCCAAGAAAAATCCTCTTGCCGAATGCAAAACTGACAGAAATTCCTTTCTGCTTCCGCCCCTTGACGGGAGAGCGTCGGTGGGCTATACTTATCCCGTATGGAAAAGGGGAGGAATCTGGATGGAAATCATTGCACGAATCGAAAACGGCTTTCGGGAGAAATTCGGCGTGCCGCGGCAGTCGGGGCTTGTGCCGGAGGTGATTTCCCGCGTCGTGATGGCGGAAAAGTACAGCGTCCGCGAGGCGTTCCGCGGCATTGAGGATTACTCCCACCTATGGCTGCTCTGGGAGTTCGACCGCGCGCAGCAGGACGATTGGCGGCCGACCGTGCGCCCGCCGCGGCTGGGCGGCAATACCCGATTGGGCGTGTTCGCGACGCGCTCGCCGTTCCGCCCGAACCGCATCGGTCTGACGGTTGTCCGCTTGATTCGCATGGAGGAGGAGAACGGGCGCATCACGCTCGTCGTCTCCGGCGCGGATTTGATGGACGGCACGCCAATTGTGGACATCAAGCCGTACCTGCCGTATGTGGACAGCGTGCCGGACGCGGTCGGCGGGTTCACCGAGCAGACCGAACGCCATCGCCTGACGGTGGATTTTCCGGAGAAGCTCAAAAAGTACGTTCCCAAGCAGAACCTGCCCGCCGTGATGGGCTTGCTCGCGCAAGACCCGCGCCCGGCGTATCAGCATGACGGAAAGCGCGTGTACGGCGTGACGTATGGCGAGGTGGATATTCGCTTTGTCGTCGAAGGAGACACGCTGACGGTGGTGGAGGTCGTGCCGTACACGGAAAAGGAACAGAAAAAATGAATACGAATCGCTGGATGCAGGAGGTCAATGCGCGGTTTCCGGTGCGCAAAAGCAAGGGTCAAAAGGCGCAGTTCCGCCAATACTTCAAGCTCGGCGTGGGCATCTGCGCCTGCCGCAAGAAAAGCATGTAGGCTGGTACTGCAGCAAAATTCATACCAAACATGACACGACGTACGACGAAATCACCCTGCAGGGCGTGGCGGACACGGTGGAAGCCGTCCTCCGGCAGGTCGTCGGGAAGGAGCAAGCATGACCATACGCGAAGAAATCGACGCGCAGTTCCCCATCCGCAAAACGACGGCGCAGAAGCGGGCGTTCGAGAAGTGGGTGATGGCGAAGATGCGCGAAATGGGGTATCGCCCCTATGTGGACGGCATGAACCGAAAGGATAAGCTGCGCCACCGCAACATCGTCGCCGGCGACCCTCAAAATGCCGAACTGCTCATCAGCGCCCACTACGATACGGCGGCGACCATCGGCGTGCCCGATTTGCGCATCCCCCGGAATTTCCCGGTGTATATCCTCTCGCAGGGCGCGGTGCTGCTGGGAATGCTGCTGATTTCCCTGCTGATTGGCACGGCAGTCGGGCTGGCGACGAAGAGCGGCGATTGGCTGATTCTGACGTTCTTTTTTGCCTATCTGGCGCTGATGCTGCTGATGATGTTCGGCGCGGCGAACAAGCATAACGTCAATGACAACACATCCGGCATTGCCGCCCTGCTGGAGACGATGCAGCGCCTGTCCCCTGAAGCGCGCGAAAAGACGGCGTTCATCCTCTTTGACAATCAGGAGACGGGCAGCCGCGGCGCAAAGAGCTACGGCGCACAGCACGTCGAAGTGCAGACGATGAAGCTGCTCGTTGACCTCAACTGCGTTGGGGATGGCGAAACCTTCGTCATCAGCGCCCCGAAAATGGCGCAGGATAAGCCGGAATACGCCGCCGTCCGCGAATCCCTCGAAGAAAACGCAATGGCATCCGGCGTGTCGACGCAGTTCTTCGGGCGCGCGGGTGTGCAAGGCGCGGGCGATTATCGGCGGTTCGTGTGCGGGGTGGGCGTATCGGCATACCACCACAGCGCGGGGGTGGGACTCATCACCGGGCGCATCCACACTTCCCGCGATACCGTCTGCCGACAGGAAAATTTGGACTATCTCGCCAAAAGTCTCGCCGACGCGGCTCAAAAAATGAATGATTTGTAACAATTTGCCGAACAAGCGGCATTTTTCAGCGCTTTTGCTTTGCAATTTGTACCGGAATATGCTACAATAGAGAATAGAAAGGCTCCCTGTTGGCGAGACTGGAAGAGGAGGAAGCAGTATGCTGCCGCAAGTTTCCAAGGGATTCCGCGCCATTTTTGTCGCGGTGATGTGTGTGGTATGTGTGGCGCTGTGTGTGCTGGCGGTTCGGCTGACACAGCAGAGCGAGCAGCTTCGGCTGACGCAATTGCAGCTGGATGCAAGTCTGGCGCGGTTGAAGCTCCAGCAGACGCAGCGCGCGCAAATCGACGTTGACCTGCCGGAAACGCTGGCGCAATTGCAGGCGGTGCAGCCCGAAGCGGATGCAGCGTCCGCGCGCGAGCAGGAACTCCGCGCCCGGCGCAAGACGCTCCGCAGCGAGAATGCGGAATTAGCGGCGCAGGCGGAAACGCTCACGCAGCAGCTCGCTCTCCTTCGGACCCCGGACAGTGAGCTGATCGGAGAGGTGGAGACGCTGCAAAAGACGCTTTCATCCCTTCAGGCGCAGGTGGACGCCGCACGGCAGCTCCTTGGGCAGGCAGAGGAGTGAACTTATTCCCCAATTCACTTGCGCTATCTGCTTGCGCATTCGCATTTGGGAATAGTATACCAGCCGCATTTATTCACAGCCTGAGATTCGACTGACAAAGCAAGGAGGAAGTTCCCATGTCCGAAAACAAGTCCCAGACGCCGGCACAGAACACGCCGGAAAACAGCGAGAAGAAGAAAGTTTCCCTGTTTGCACTCATCGTCGTGCTGGTCGTGGCGGTCATCGTGATGGTCGCGTTGTTCGTGCGGTCGAATAACCTGTCCAGTCAGCTGGATGAGGTCAACGGTCAACTGGCCGCCAGCAACACCGAACTCCAGCAGACCATTGCCGACAAGGAGACGGCGCAGGCGGAACTGACCACCGCGCAGAATGACCTCCGCGAAGCGCAGCTGGTGCTGGAAGAATCCACCGCAAAGGTGGCGGAGCTGGAAGCCCAGCTGGTTGTCCTGAACGACGAAAACGAAGCGAACAAGGCGCAGGTGGAAACGCTGACCGCTGAACTGGACACCGCAAAGGCGAATCAGGCGGCGGCGCAGGGTTACCTCGACAATGTGTCCGCGCAGCTGGATGAGCTGATGCAGAACCTCGGCTTGGCGCAGAGCGCGCTGAACGGCGAAGCGACGGAAGAACCCACTGTTGATCCTGCCGTGACGGAAGAACCCACTGTTGAGCCCGCTGTGACGGAAGAACCCGTTGCCGAGCCCGCTGCGACGGAAGAACCCACCGTCGAGCCCGAAGCGACGAAAGAACCCGCCGTCGAGCCCGAAGCGACGGAAGAACCCACCGCTGAGCCGGATGTGACGGAAGAACCCACCGCCGAGCCGGATGTGACGGAAGAACCCACCGCCGAACCCGAAGCGACGGAAGAACCCACTGCCGAACCCGAAGCGACGGAAGAACCCACCGTCGAACCCGAAGCGACGGAAGAGCCCACCGTCGAACCCGAAGCGACGGAAGAGCCCACCGCCGAACCCGAAGCGACGGAAGAACCCGCCGCTGAACCCGAAGCGACGGAAGAACCCACTGCCGAACCCGAAGCAACGGAAGAACCCGCTGCTGAACGAAGAGGTCTTACCACCACCATCACGTCTATGCTGCCGGACGAATACACGCTTGATGTTGAACTGCACCTGGATGCGAACAATGTGGTGACGGAGTTGAAGCTGACGCTGGAAAATGAAATCGAAGGTCTGACGCAGGAAATGCTGGACGCCTTCGCGGAGCAGTTCGTCGGCAAGCAGCTGCCGGTTGTCCTGCACGCGGATGCGGATGAGACGACTGCGGAAGAGCAGATTGTCGAAGGCATGGAGAATCAGCTGGAGAACAGCCGCGGCATCGTTGAGATGCTGAACAAGCTGGCAGAGCAGTAATCCCCTGACACATCGCGCCGCCCCGCTGATTGAATATGGTTAAGCGGAGCGGCGCTTTTTTGCACTTGTGTTCCTTTTCAATCAATGTTATAATAGAAGTGGACGTGTATGTCCGAGCAGATATATCAACGATCGACGACCAATGGAGGCTGCACATGAAAAAATGGTTTTGTGCGCTGGGCATGATGCTGGCGCTGCTGATGTCCGTCGCGCTGGCGGACGGTGTGAAAGTTACCTTTGCCGAGAAAAACGGGCAAATCAACGGCGGCTATGATTATACGCTGAAGCTGAACGTGTCGCCCGCAAGCGACAAAGACCTGACGGTTTCCCTGACCTGCGACGGCTTGGATGGCGCGTATTCCGTGGTCATCCCGGCAGGGCAGAAGAGTACCATGCTGACCGTTCCGACGCAGGTGGTGGAGGAGCGCGGCAAGGTCGTCTTTGAGCTGCAGAGCGGCGACGGCTACACCGGTGCGGGCAAGCACACGCTGACCATCCAGCGCCTGCCGAACGTGCAGTTCTATCTGGGCATCAACTTCGGCACGGTGGGCAAGAAGATGAGTGTCCGCATGACGGTGACGAATTCATCCACCATCGTCAAGGGCAACAACACCTTCCAGCTGCGCGATGACAAGGGTACAGTGCTGGCGGAAGCGAAGTGGTCGAATCCGAGCGGCGACATGAGCTTCTCTATCACCCCAACCGCTGATATGGAGGGATACACTCGCCTGAGCGTGTGGCTGGGCGATCGCTGTGTGGCGGATGGCGGTTATCTGACCGTCGTTGCGAAGGGACAGCGCGCCGTCAAGAACGTGGAGACGGAGCGGAAACTTGTCGGCATCGGCATGGACTGCGGTTTCGGCGGCAAGAACACCGATCAGGTGCTGGAAGTGCTGGCGAAGCACAACACGAATATCACCTTCTTCATGACGGGCTATTTCGTCCGCACGTTCCCGGAGGAATCCAAGCGCGTGCTGGCAGCGGGCAATGAAATCGGCGACCACACGAACACGCATCCGCAGCTGACGAAGGAACGGCCATACAGCATGATGCGCCAAATCGTTTTTCCGGCGGAGACCATGGCGGAAACGCTGGGCGTCTCGCCGCGCCTGATGCGTCCGCCGTACGGGGACGTGAACAGCAACGTCATCAGCGTTTCGCGCGCGGAAGGCATGGAGTGCGTGCTGTGGAACATGAGCACAAAGGACTCCATCGGCAAATATACGGTGGAGGAGTGCATCAAGAACGGTACGACGCGCGCCAAGCTCGCGCCCGGCAATATTTTGCTCTGCCATCTCGACGCGAATCGTAGCTGGGAAATTCTTGATGCTGTCCTGACCTACTACGAGGAGCAGGGCTACACCGTTCTGCCGATTTCCGCGCTGATTTACGCCACGGGCGGATCGCTGCCCCCGATGCCTTCCACCCGTGAGGCACTGCTTTACACCGACGACTACTGGCCGAACTGGCTGGCAGAACGCGGCATTGAGATTGAGACGAAGGAATAAGCAAGCAGGCTGTCCGAGAAAAAACGGGCAGCCTGTTTTGCAAAAGGTGGAATGCCGATGCACATCACTGACTGGAAAAAGAATTTTATCTCGAAGATGATTACGCGCGGGCGCAATTACTGGCGTGCCGGGGCAGTGAAAGATCTGCACTGCACGCAGGAGAAAATCACTGCTGATGTAGAAGGCACGCGGCTGTATCGGGTTGAGATTACGCTGGCGGGCGATGCCGTGGCAACCATGTCCTGCACCTGCCCCTTTGCGAAAGAGGGCGCAAACTGCAAGCATATGGCGGCGGTTCTCTTTGCGGCGACCCATCTGCCGGAATCGGAATTGCCCGCGCCGGAGTGGGAGAAGAAGCTGAACAGCCTGTCCGCTGAAACGCTTCGGGATTTTCTTCGCCCGCTGCTGAAAAAGGACGAAGCACTCCGAAATCGGCTGATGCTGTGCAAGGGAAACGAACCTGTCCGTGCGGATGAACGCCGCCTCAATTGGCAGCGCACCCTGACGCAGACGCTTCACGCCGCCGAACGCTATTCCGAAAACGAGTATGACGAATACGCGGAATATGACGAAGAAGAATATGGCGAAGAAGAGGAATCACCCGTTCAGGAACTGCTGGAGCTGATGGATGCGGAATTGGCTGATTTGCTGACGCCGGAACATGTGATGCTGGCGTTTGAACTCGTTTGTGACACGGCAATGATGTTTGAATCCGCCGATGAAATTCTTGAACAGGAGGATATCGAAGACGCTTGCCGCGATGCATGGATGCAGATTCTTGCCATCGCAGCACCTGCCCAGCAGTCGGCAATGTACGAGTGGTTCGCCGCTGCATTCCGGACGTGGCAGCCGCTGCCGTATTTCACCGCGCCGCTGGCGTTCTTGTTTTCGTATCCGTGGGACGAAGCGATTCATCAGCGGAATCTTGCGCTGCTGGACGAGAAAATTGCCGAATGGAAGCCGAATGCGCAGGAACGCGGTGGAGGCGCGATGGTGAACCTGCTGAATCAGCGTGAAAAAACGATGCAGCAGCTGCACGCTTCGCAGGAGGACATCATCGGCTTCTGGCATTCGCATTGGGATGTGCCGTATGCGCATGACCGGACACTGAAAACGCTGATGGCGGCGGAAAAGTGGACGGAAGCCATCGCTCAGGTCAAGGCGGATTTGCAGACGTTTGCCGGGGAATATATGCCATGCAAGCAGCGCCGCGAACAGCTGATTTTGCTCTATCAGCGCGCGAATCAGCCTGACCTTGCGCAGCGGGAGATTCGGCAGTACATTGAGCAGTACAATCAGTACGGCATGGAGCAGATTGATGCGCTTCAAGCGACGCTTCCCGCCGATGCGTGGCGCGACGAGGCGGAACGTTTGCTGAAACTGCCGACGACAAGCACTATCCGCCTGCCCCTGCTGGCATCCATTGAGCAGTGGGAGCAGCTGCTCCAGCGGATTCAGCAACACGGCAATTTTGAGGGACTGTGTACCTATTTTGACCCGCTGATGGCATGGAATTCCGCCCGCACGCTGGCACTCTATCGCGACATGGTGAATCGCGCTATGCAAGCGGCTTCGTCGCGCGCCGCCTACTGCGAGGTCATCCAAAAGCTGGAACGAATGAAAGGCACCGACGAGGGAAGAAAGATAATTGCTGACCTTGCTGAACAGTGGCGCAGGGACTACAAGCGCAAGTGCGCACTGCTGGACGAATTGCAGAAAGCGGGATACTGACAAAAAACAGGCTGTCCGGGCAAAACGCTCGAACAGCCTGTTTTTTTCTGTTGCTTACTCCACCGGGAACAGGAATTCCGCCGTCATTTCCAGATGGTTTTCGCCCACATAGTCCGGGAAAAGCTCATGCATCTTCGCGGGGAAATCCGCCGTGAACGCTGCCGGTCGTAAGCGTCACGGTGGTGTAGGTCGGGGTGCTCACTTCCGGCAGCGCAGCGGTCAGGAACAGCAAAATCATCATCAGCAGGGAAATCAGTTTCCTCATGGGTTCCTCCAAGGTGGGTCGTTCGGGGAAAGGGGTTATCTTGTAAAGAATACACCATTTGTGATATGGACGCAAGTACGCACTTTTTTGTTAGCGAGGCACTTTTTGGTGACTGGGGGGGGGGAGGATTCGCTGCGAGGGCAAAAGAAAAGCACCGATTCTATCGAATCGATGCTAATCTGGCGGAGAGTTAGGGATTTGAACCCTAGGTGGGGTATAAGCCCACACACGATTTCCAGTCGTGCGCCTTAGACCACTCAGCCAACTCTCCATATGAAGTTCACATTGCGGCGGGTCATCCGCAACATTGATTATTATAGCGCGAATCGGGGCGTTTGTCAAGGGACTTTTCGTGATTTTTGCAAAAAATCCGCGCGAGTGAGGGCGCACGAAGAAAAAGGACTGTGAGCGGAGAAAAGTGCCCGCGCAGCAGTCCTTTTGCGGTTAAATCAGGAACATCCAGCCAAGCATTGACACCATCGCGGCAATATGCAGCGTGCCGACGATTTGCAGGGGGAACATGACGATGAAAATCGGGAGAATCGTGAACACGAGCGCCCAGATCGGGAAGCCAATCGCGCCGGTGATGATAGCAACCATCAGCGTGATGTAGAACGTAATCATTCCCAAAGAACACAGGCGCAGGGAGGCACCACTGCGAAGCATGTCAAGCATCATACCCTTGGCACGCTCGTCCCGCCCATATTTGAGGAACATGTACTCCGCCAGCCCGCACTTCAAGTGATACGCGGAGCTGACGATGCACGCGAACGTCGTGCCCGCGAACAGAATTGCGCCGTACACCGGGGCTTTCTGGTACGCATACGCCGCCAGTGCCGCGTATCCGCAGAACTCCAGCACGATGGCAAACACGCCCAGCACGCCCGAACGCATCGGCACACTTGGCGAAACGCCCTCCATCAGCTTTGCGGCGTAGTCGCCATCCTTCAGCTTGCTGTAGTTGGCAAGTTTCAGCGTGCCGTTGGGGAAGATGCTCAGGATGCGGTCGCAGTACATGTTGATGGCGTGGCCGATGATGCCCAGGGCAAGCAGGATGTACAGGATATTCATGCGCGTATGCCTCCCAATTAGTTAATTCCAACTAACTGCTTCGGTTTGGAGTATAGCACACGCACCAATCCCTGTCAAGGGCGGACAAATGGTTTCGGAAGATTTTCGTTACAGCCAGCCGACCGCGTGCGCCGCCGCACCGCCGATGCCGCAGAGCAGCATCACCAGAATTGGGTTCCATTTCTTCCAGCGCAGGACGAGAAACGCCGCGACCATCAGCACAATGCCGACGATGGACACGCCGCCGCCCGATTTCACCGCCGCGACCTGCACGATGCTCAGCGCCGCCGACGCAATCAGCGCAACAACCACGGGACGCAGCGCGCCCAGCACGTTCTGCATCGTCTGTCCGGAACGGAATCGCCCATACAAATAGGAAAGAAGCGTGACGAGAATCAGCGACGGCGTGATGCACCCGAACGTCGCGACAAGCGCCCCCGGTAGTCCGGCGCAGCGCATCCCGACGAATGTCGCGGAGTTGACCGCAATCGGGCCGGGGGTCATTTCGGCAATCGTCATTAGGTTCGTAAATTCTGCCATCGTCAGCCAGCCGTGCGACTCCACCACCAGCGACTGAATCAGCGGCATGGCAGCATATCCGCCGCCGACACTGAACAGCCCGATTTGGAAAAAGACGAGGAACAGCACCATCATACGGATACGCCCCCCTTTCGCGCCAGCAGCGCCCGCGCAATGCCAATTGCCGCCGCGACGAGGATGAGCACGATGACGTTGATGTGAAAGACGGCGGATGCCGCGAACGCGCCCGCCATCAGCAGCAGATTCAGCCAATCCTTCGACTGCACGACCTTGCCGCCAAGATTTGCCGTCACGTCGCAGATGACCGCTGCCACGCCCGACTGCATCCCCGTCAGCACCGCGCGTACCCATTCGTTCTCGGCGAACGCGGCGTACATCATGGAGATGACGCTGATGATGACAATCGGCGGCAGAATTGTCGCCAGCACCGCGACGATCAGCCCCGGAATCCCGGCGATGCGCCGCCCAACGAGGATGGCGCCGTTGACGGCAATCGCGCCCGGTGCGGTCTGCGCCAGGGCGGTCATGTCCAGCATTTCCTCTTCGGTCAGGTAATGCAGCTCATCAACGAATTTCTTCTTCATCAGCGACACGATGACGAATCCACCGCCGAAAGTGAAGGTGCTGATGAGAAGCATGGAAGAAAAGAGCGTCCAAAGACGGTGCGCTGTGGATTCCTGCGGCATCAGGGTGGTCAGCTCCTTTTTTGAAATTGCGTTTATTCAATAAAATAGAATTTGTCTGCGGCGCGGAGGTTTCGCGTCTGCGGACACGACAAGAGGGCAATAGGAACAGACGAAGTCTGCGATCGCCCCCTTGACCCCTTCGCAGCGCACGCCCATGTTACAGGTTTATTGTGTTGGTTGGGAAAACGATAGGGAAACTAACCATAAAACTTCCGATAAAATCCAAGAAACATGGGTGTGCAGCCCGAAGGGTTGGAGGGGGCGAGCGGAAAGCCCCCTCCTCGCCTCCGCAGAGGCGAAACCCTCTGCAACATCAAAGGCACTACCGCACAATTCGTCGGCAGCGCTGGCGATGCCTTTTCTGCCATCTGCTTCTTGCAGAAATCTCGATTTACCTCCAGTAAACCTTCGATTTCTGCAATCGCATCTGACAAAAAATGCATTCGCCATCGCACCAACTCATTTGTGCGGTATTGCCCAAAACTCAAGTTTGGAGAAGAAAATCAATCAGAATATCACTCCACAAACGTGAGTGTGTTGACATTGAAGACTCCCTTGGTGGTGAGCCGCAGCGCCGGAATTACCGGCAGACTCGCGAACGAAAGCGTCATGAACGGGTCAATGCCGCGATTTACGCCCTGCGCCCATGCTGCCGCCTTGCAGTGCTCTAACTTCTCGTTCACTTCCGGCAGCGGACGGTCAGTAAACAGCCCCGCCACCTCCAGCGGCAAGCGCGCCTGTATCTGTCCGTTCTCCACGACGATGATGCCGCCGTGCATCTTTTTCAGCTCGTTGACCGCAAAGGCAATGTCCTCCGGCGATACGCCGCAGGCAATGATGTTGTGGCTGTCGTGGGCAATCGACGTCGCAACCGCGCCGCGCTGAATCCCGTAGCCGAGGACGTAGCAGCTGGCGACATGCCCCGTGTCGTGGTGCCGCTCGCAGACGGTCATCTGGCAGATGCCGTTATCGACGCCTTCCGCGTGCCCCAAGTCTTCGGTCACAATCTGCCCGTCGATGAGGCCAATCAGCGGCGCGACCCCAATCCGCAGCTGTTCCGGCGTTACATCCGGCAGGTGGAACGTGTCCAGCACGCCCGCGAGGATGTCCGGGTCAATGTCCGGCGCGGCGATCTCCACATCGTGCCCGTCGTAAACCAGCTTGCCGCGCTTGAACACCATCTCCACATTCACATCATGCAGGTTGTCCAGCACGACGAAATCCGCCAAGTACCCCGGCGCAATCGCGCCCTTGTTGTTCAGCAGGAAGTAGCGCGCGGCGTAGTGGCTGGCGACCTTGATGGTCAGAATCGGGTCAGCGCCGAGGGCAATCGCCTTGCGGACGATGTAGTCAATGTGCCCCTTGTGCAGCAGGTCGTAGGGATGCTTGTCGTCAGTGCAGAACATGCAGCGGTGCGCATACTGCTCCGTCAGCAGAGGCATGAGGGCTTCGAGATTCTGCGCCGCCGTGCCGTCGCGAATCATGATGAACTGCCCCTTGCGCAGTTTTTCCAATGCGTTGTCAATGGTGTCGCACTCGTGGTCGGAATAGACGCCGGCGGACATGTACGCGTTGAGCGCCTTGCTGGACAGCCCCGGCGCGTGGCCGTCAATCTTCTTGTGATGCGCCTGTGAAACGACGATTTTCTCCATCGTCGCGCGGTCGCCCATCATCACGCCCGGATAATTCATCATCTCCGCCAGCCCCAGCACGCGGGGATGGTCGAAATATGCGTTGATGTCGCGCCATGTCAGCGTTGCGCCGTTTTCCTCAAACGCCATTGCCGGCACGCATGACGGGAGCATAAAATGCACATCCAGCGGCAGATTTTCTGTCGCCGCCATCATGTAGTCGATGCCGCCCATACCGCAGACGTTGGCGATTTCGTGTGGGTCGGTGATGACGGTGGTTGTGCCGTGGGGCAGTACCGCACGCGCGAACGAGGTCGGGCTGACGAGGCTGCTCTCCAGATGAATATGCGCGTCAATGAAGCCGGGTGCGACGATTTTGCCGCTGACATCGACCTCCATCAAGCCGTCGTAATGATCAGCCATGCCGACGACCAGCCCGTTGGCAACGGCAATATCGCCATGCTCAATCGTGCCGGAAAATACGTTGACATAATCGGCGTTTTTGAGGACAACATCCGCCTTCTCCTCGCCCAGCGCGACGCGGACGAGCCGCTGCTTCCGGCGAACCTTGAGCGCAATGCGTTCTGCGCGGGTTTTGACTTCGGACATCGTGGAACACGCTCCTTCCGTGATTCTGTTTGTCCTATTATAGCGGTTTGAAGGGGTGTTGTAAAGGGGAAAAGGAGAAGAAAGCGACAGTGCACTTGACCCCGTTTCCTCTTTCCGCTATAATAGAAGCGAAGAAACGGAGGTCTTTTTGCATGGATGCACAGCGGCTTCTTTCCGCCTGCGAAGGGGCGGGCATTGACTTTTTCACCGGCGTGCCGGATTCGCAGCTAAAAGGACTTTGCGATTCCCTCTACGCCCTCTACGGCGTTCATTCGCCCCGCCACATTGTCGCGGCGAATGAGGGAAACGCGGTCGGTCTCGCCGCCGGGCATTTCCTCGCGACGGGGCGTCCCGCGCTGTGCTATATGCAGAATTCCGGGCTGGGCAACGCCGTCAATCCGCTTGCGTCGCTGATGGACGCGCAGGTGTATCAGCTGCCGTGCCTGCTCGTCGTCGGCTGGCGCGGCGAACCCGGTGTGCACGATGAACCGCAGCACGTCAAGCAGGGGCAAATCACCCTGTCGCAGCTGGAGATTCTCGGCGTCCCCTACCGCATCCTCAGCAAGGATACGACGGAAGAGCAGTTTGCGGCGGATTTTGCCTTCCTGCGCGAACAATTGAATCAGCGGCAGTGCGCGGCGATTGTCGTTCGCAAAGGCGCGCTGACCTGCTCGCTCAAGCCCGCGTACGGCAACGAAAACACCCTCACCCGCGAACGGGCAGCGGAAATCATGCTGAACGCGATGGATGCGGGCGATGTGGTTGTGTCCACGACGGGGAAGCTCAGCCGCGAAATCTTTGAGCTTCGCGAGAAGCGCGGCGAAGGGCATGAGCGTGACTTCCTGACCGTCGGGTCGATGGGACACGCGAGCATGATTGCGCTGGAAATCGCGCTGGAGAAGCCGAACCGCCGCGTTTGGTGCTTGGACGGCGACGGCGCGGCGCTGATGCACCTTGGCGCACTGCCGGTGATTGCCCAGCGCAAGCCGGCGAACCTCATCCACGTTGTCATCAACAATGCCGCGCATGAGACGGTCGGCGGGATGCCCGTGTGCGAAGGGGGACTGTGCGCAGCGAAGGTCGCATCAGCGGTCGGATACCCACGGGTGCTGAACGCGCGGGACGAAGCGACGCTGGAAGCTGCCCTGCAGGAAGCGAAAGGCGCGAATCAGCTGACGATGCTGGAGGTTGCCTGCGCGGTGGGCGCGCGTGCGGATTTAGGTCGCCCGACGACAACACCCATCCAGAACCGTGACGCGCTGATGGCATTTTTGCGGGAGGAAAAGGCATGATTGCATTGCTGCTCAATTCGGGGCTGGGGTCGCGCATGGGCGACGAAACGCGGGAGCATCCCAAGTGCATGTGCCGCCTGACCGAACAGGAAACCATCATCTCGTGGCAGGTGAAACTGCTGCGGCGCATCGGCGTGACGGAAGCGGTGGTGACGACGGGGCATCTGGCGGACACGCTGATAGCGTATCTGGAATCGCTGGACAGCGGCATCCGCTTCCACTTCGTCCATAATCCGAAGTATCGGGAGACGAACTATATTTACAGCATGTATCTGGCGCGGAATTTGCTGCGCGGGCAGGACGTCATCAGCCTGCACGGCGATTTGGTGCTGCATCCGACGGTGATGGATGCGCTGGCGGCGTCGGGCAGAAGCGTGATGGCGGTGGATTCCACCCAGCCCCTGCCGGACAAGGACTTCAAGGCGCTGATTCAGGAAGGGCGCATCCGGCGCGTAGGTGTGGATTGCTTCGACGCGGGCAGCGTGGAATGTCAGGCGGCGTACCACTGGCAAGCGGCGGATTTTTCCAGCTGGATGGACGAAATCGAGCGCTTTGTGGAGCGTGGGGACGTGAAGTGCTACGCCGAAAACGCGTTCAACGCCGTGTCAGGGGAGATTCCGCTGTATCCGCTGGAGTGCGGCGGGAGGCTCTGCGCTGAAATCGACAATCAGGCGGATCGGGAAGTTGTCTTGACTCGATTCCGTCAGGAGGTACTTTGAATGAAGCAAGTGTACATTTGCTTTTCGACGGATATTCTGCACAACGGGCATATCCGCATTTTGCAGCGCGCGGCGGAGCTGGGCGAAGTGACCGTCGGCTTGCTGACGGACGAGGTCGTCGCCAGCTACAAGCATTATCCGCTGATTCCGCTGGAGGAGCGCATCGCGATGTTTGAAGGGCTGAAGTACGTCAGCCGCGTCGTCGTGCAGGAAAGCCTGGATTACACGGACATCCTCAACCGCCTGCGCCCCGACATTGTGGTGCATGGGGATGACTGGCTCGTCGGCTATCAGGCGAATATCCGGCAAAAAGTCATTGAGACGCTCAAAGGCTGGGGCGGCGAACTCGTCGAATTCCCCTACACGCACACCGCGACCGAGGAGACGCTTTCGACCCTTGATCAGCTGCTCTCCCTGCCGGAGACGCGCCGGAGCCGCCTCCGCCGCCTGCTGCATTACAAGCCGTGCCTGTCCGTGATGGAGGCGCACGACGGCCTGACCGGGCTGATTGTCGAAAAGACGACCGTCGAAACGCCCAAGGGCCGCCGCCAGTTCGACGCAATTTGGGTCAGCAGCTTGTGCGACTCCACCGCGAAGGGAAAACCGGATATTGAACTGGTGGACATGACCAGCCGCCTGAACACGCTGGAAGAAATCATGGAAGTGACGACGAAGCCGATTATTTTGGACGGCGACACCGGCGGGCTGGTCGAGCACTTTGTCTACAACGTGCAGACGCTGGAACGCACGGGCATCAGCGCCGTCATCATCGAGGACAAGCAGGGGCTGAAGAAGAACAGCCTGTTTGGCACGGGTGCGGGACAGAAGCAGGCGAGCATCCCCGACTTCTGCGAGAAAATCACCGCGGGCAAAAACGCGCAGAAAACGAAGGACTTCATGATTATCGCGCGCTGCGAGAGCCTGATTCTGGAACAGGGCCTCGATGATGCGCTGACCCGCTGCCACGCCTACGTCAAAGCGGGCGCGGACGGCATCATGATTCACTCCAAGGCGAAAACGCCGGACGAGGTGTTCGCTTTCTGCGACGCCTTCCGCAAGGACGACCCGAAAACGCCGCTTGTCGTCGTTCCCACGACCTACAACATGACGACGGAGGATGAACTCGCGGCGCACGGCGTGAACATTGTCATCCACGCCAACCACCTGATTCGCAGCGCCTTCCCCGCGATGCAGAAGACCGCGCAGGTGATACTGGAGCACGGCCGCAGCCACGAAGCCGATCCGTACTGCATGTCGATTAAGGAGATTCTGACGCTGCTGCCGAATCGGTGAGGATGCAGGGACGCAATTCCAGTACACTAACTAAGGCACCACCGCACAATTCGGCGGCGCGTCTGGCGATGCCTTTTCCGCCATCT
>ERZ772867.133-NODE-133-length-103765-cov-6.693598_pt1 | contig 103765 bp, 88 predicted proteins | sample MGYA00511341_ERZ772867 | MGnify/ENA primary metagenome ERZ772867 (study PRJEB29015, sample SAMEA2737707) | human gut metagenome | biome: human gut; feature: human-associated habitat; material: faeces | place: China | collected 2012 ... | reverse complement strand
GCCATTGGGCGCCCCGCTTCACTTGCTAACCTTAATTAAATAACCCACAGAACTAACCGGGCTTTCGCCCTGTTATTATTTGATCGCCCCCAGGGCTGCACCGGTCGATTGTTCGTCTTTTGCGCCGGTAAGCGTCGTCGATGCAGCAGGATCGTCAAGGGTAAAAATACCCGAATCGCTGCGCTCTACATTGTTGTAATTGGTCCATTTGAGCGTAATCTTAACCGATTTTTGCCCGGCCGGAACCAACCCGCTGATGTCAAACGACACGCGGCCGAAAGCAAGCGAAGTCGCCGGGTCTCCATAAGCGTTATGCTTAAGGATAACCACCACATTATCCGCCGTGGAATTCTGTTCGTCCACCAGCAAATTGATAAAATGCGCCAGAGAAGGATCGAAACGGAATACGAAGAAATTCACGTTCAAGTAGTTTCCTCCGAACCAGGCGTCCTCGACATCGATCGGGTCGTTGCCCAGTGCCGTCAACTCTTCGGGAGTCAGTTTCGTCGAATAAACGGGATCCTTGCTCAGAATTTTCTCGATAGCGTTAAGCCGGACTTCGAAACCGTTGGCGGTCTGCTTTTCAATGGTATAGTTGACCCTCACACGCATGCCATCCACCACAGGAAACGAAGGGACCAGGTTCTCGATAACGGTCAGGGTATTGCCTCCGTCCGTTTTAATGGTATAGGCATCCTGAGTGCCCACGATCACGCCGTAACTCACGTAAAAATTGTCACTGGAACCATCTTTATTGCAAGAGACCAAAGCGACCGAGAGCGCGGCTATCAGTAAAGCGAAAAGTTTTGATACTCGTTTCATAACTTAGAGCTTAAAAGGTACATTAAGGATTAGAATTTCAGACGTCTTTTACACAAAGACGGTACCACAACCCAAAATGTTGCATGGCGCATTAAAATTTAAACCGGAAACCGACACGGACGTTGAAACTCCACGGATTGTCCGTCCGGTAGGAGCGGGGTTGGTTGCTGTTGGGGAAATAATAATTGGCCCCCGGCTCGAGATAGAGTCCGAAATTCTGCACAAAATCGTAACTGATACCGGCTCCGAGCCCAACCGACCACAGCACACCGCTGGCCGGCAATTTATCATCGATGTCGGACGCAAACACCCCATGATTGAAGATACGGGTATACCCATGCGCCGAAAGCGCCATTTCGGCCATACCGCCGCCCTGCAGATAGATGTCCAGCCGTTTGTTTTGGTAAAGCGAATAGCTCAGATTGAGCGGAATGCCCAAATAATGTATCTTCTGTTTATACCTATAAGTATATTCAGCATCCAGATCGCCGCTGGATTCCAGATAGGAATATACAAGCCCGGTTTCGATACCCCAACGGTCGGTCAGCCGTTTTTTCACATTCACCCCGACCGAAATGGGGAAGCGGTGTTTGAGATTACGCCCAATGAACGTAACGGCATTTTTCGTGTAATTCGACTCCACCAACGCTGCGTTGAAAGCCGTTTGGCTCCTCAGCAACTTTACATCGGATGCCCCGGAAGCATGTGCGCTCGTATAGGCCGAGACCATCCACGAACGGCGCTGCGGTTTAAGTCCGCTATTCCAGTCAAAACCATTGCGGTACGAAGCCTTGCGATCCACTCCGTCGGTCTGGGACCGGGTAAACGGCGATTGATCCGATGTTTGAGGTCCTTGCGCCAGGTATGGCTCATCCGTCCGGTCCGGTCCTTCGATCTCATCGGGAGACAAAACGGTCGGTTCCGGCCATGCAGACGGCTCCTGCGGGACATTCAACCCCGCCGAAACCATTGCCCGATGAAGGGGATTCTGCGCACTTTGAGTCGGCTGAACCGGGGTAACGCTCCGCACCGAGCGGAACAGTTTTTCGAGAGCGGGATCGTTCAAAGGTTCCGTGTTGGCAATCATATCCGCTTTCATAGCCTGTTCCAAGGCCGGCAGCGAACCGCCTTTCGATACCATGTCCTCCTGCAGAGAAGCAACCATCTCCCCGCTGTGCCGGCCGAATTGATAGACGCCGAATCCGATTAAAAGGGCTATAGCGGCAGCAATGGAGTATTTTACACTACGCCCGAGTGAGCGCTTGCGAACCACCCCGGCCGCATTTTCAGAAAGGACCAGCCGACGCTCCATTTCATTCCAGGACGGAACCGCATAACCCGCTTCCGGGTCCTGCAGCTTGGAGTGCAATATGTCATCAAACCGGTCTCGTTTCATCTTACATCATCTCTGCTTTTTGCAACATCTTTTGCAGATAGATCTTTGCACGGGCGTACTGCGAACGGGAAGTACCTTCGTTAATGCCCAGCATTTCGGCGATCTCCTTATGCGAATAACCTTCTATGGCAAAAAGGTTCAGCACCACCCGGTATCCGTCGGGTAGCCGATCGATGCACCGGCGCAGTTCGGCGGCTTCCATCCGTTCGAATACCGTGACATCGTGGTTGTCCAGTTGAACCAGGCCATCCACGGGTACCGAACCGTTCAGCACATTTGCCTTGCGCAGGTATCCCAATGCGGTATTGACGAAAATACGGCGCATCCATCCTTCAAAAGAGCCTTCCGAACGGAAATCCCCGATTTTACTGTACACCGTGATAAAACCGTCGTGCATCAGGTCGCAGGCCACATGGTAGTCCTTCACATAGCGCATGCATATGCCCAGCATCTTGGGGGCATATGTTTCATAGAGCTTCTGTTGGGCGACGCGGTCATGCTGACAACAACGTTTTATCAACTGTCTTTCGGTCACTGTACTCGCAGGATAAATACCGATCTATCTTACCAGATAGATGGATTTGATTCGTCTTTCGTTGCTTCTATAACGTGAAACATGATAAAATGTTTCAGAAAACCATACATTTTCGCACCATTCATCCTCATGTACACTTTCCCTTATACAAAGGTACACAAATTTGTGATTTAGAAAAATTTAAATGATCTTTGTTTTGTATAACAGATCTACTTTTCCGGCTATGATCGTATGGGCCTCGGCAGCCGTCTCGCTCGACGGATATATAGACGACACCACTTCCCGGCGTCTTGTGCTTTCTGGCACAAAAGATTGGGAACAGGTCCGCGCTTTGCGGGCCGAATGCGACGCGGTGCTGGTGGGTGCGGAGACCATCCGCAAAGACAATCCGGCATTGGTCACCCGCAGTGAAAAACTGCGCGAAAAACGTACGGCGCAAGGCAAGCCTGCCGACCCTGTCAAAGTGACTGTCAGCGCGAGTGGACGGCTCGATCCGCAAGCCCGGTTTTTCACAGAAGGGACGGGCCGAAAGATCGTAATCGCCGGAACGGGAGCATCACCGGAACATTTGGCAGCATTACGGCGCGTCGCCACGGTAATCGTCGCTAAAACAGACCCGATTACCCCGGAAACGATCCTGCAGCTTCTCTCGCAAGAGGGTATCCGTACGCTGTTTATCGAAGGGGGTACCCGTATCCTGACCCAATTTCTCACCGCAGATGCGATCGATTATTTGCGTATGGCTACGGCTCCTTTTTTTGTCGGCGACTCACACGCCCCACGTTTCGTACATGCAGGAAGGTTCCCTCACAACAAAGATCGGCGGATGCACCTGCTCAGCACCCAGGCGGTAGAGGATATGTCCGTTGCCATTTATGCGCTGAAAGCTTCCGCTGAAGATTATGCCCGCATGGAACAGGCCATTACACTGGCCGCTCAGTGCCCGCCGTCGAAAGGCGCTTATTCGGTAGGGGCCGTAATCGTAACCGAAGACGGGCAGGTATTCACCGGGTACAGCCGGGAAACCGCCCCGACCAACCATGCAGAGGAAGAGGCCATCCTCAAAGCCATTCGGGCCGGCAGCCGGCTCACCGGAGCAACTGTCTATTCCAGCATGGAGCCCTGTACTACACGGAAGTCCAAACCGGCCTCCTGCTCCGAACTGATCATCCTCCACCGCATGAAACGGGTTGTGTTCGCCGCATACGAACCGCCGACCTTCGTCACCTGCCTCGGGGAAGCAGTTTTACGGCAAGCCGGGATAGAGGTTACCATCCTCAGCGACCTTGCACAAAAAGCACTGGATGTCAACCGACACCTCGCGAAATAACCGACAATACCTGCATACGATTCAACTTTTGTCCGAATTTTTCATTAATAAATGAATAATTATTCATTTATTTTTTGAGTTTTGAAAAATTGTTTCCATTTTTGCCGCAAGAATGAACGTTCATTCATTAATGCAATGGCCAAAAAGATCGACACATCCAAAATCGAACGTATCCGGCAGGCATCGGTCGAGATTATCAGCGAGTGCGGCATCACCGGCAGTTCGGTCGCAGCTATCGCCCAGCGGGCCGGGGTGTCGGCAGGTTACCTGTACCGCCATTACCCGAGTAAGGTGAAGTTGGTGAACGACCTGCTCAATGACGCACTGAATTCGATCACGGAGCGAATCGATGCGCTGATCGGCGAAAACGACCGTATCGACAGGATTGTCAGCGGAATCATCGGTTTCATCTTTGAGAGCGCCAGCCTGAATCCGTATCGGTTGAAGTTCCAGATTATGTTGCTGAACGACTTTTCGACCGAGATCGATCCGGCGATCCGCGAACAGATTCGCCAGATCGGGGAGACACTGATCCGCAAAGGACATGAAAACGGATCGGTTCGGAAAAATGTGAGTATCGAAGATTTTTACATAGCTTTGGTCGGTATCCCGATGCAATACCTTGCTGCGCGGTACAAATTCGGCTTCGGAGCGAACGACTGGGATATCGCCGCCGAAATTGAGAAGATTACAAGAATATCCATGTGTGCAATCAAATAGAACCAACCATATGAAAAAAATAGTTTTTGCAGCACTTGCCATGAGCCTTGCCTCGAGTCTCGCAGCCCAACCGAAGCAGACGCTCTCTTTCGACGAAGCGCTGAACCTCACGCTGACCAACAACCCGAGCATCAAGGCGTCAACATATGAACAAGAAGCCGCAGAGCGCGAACGTAAAGCAGCATACGGCCTGCGCCTGCCGAAAATCGGGGTAACCGGCGCTTATGCTTATCTTTCGGAGGACATCAACATCGACCTCAATGGAATGAAAGAACCGGTCGGCGGACTGATCGGGGGCATGGGCGGAGTACTGCCCCCGCCGGTACTTCAGCAGGCACAGGCACTGATGAAACAGAATTGGGCGCTTCCGTTGCAGGACCGCAGCCTCGGAACGGTCGGGGGCACGATTACCGTCCCGGTCTACACCGGCGGCAAAATCAACGCTGCAAACAATGCGGCAAAGATCAAAATCAGCGAAACGGAGCAGAAAGGGTATCAAACCCGCAACTCGCTCGTCTCCGAGCTGACCGAACGCTATTACGGGCTCTCACTGGCGCTGCAGGTAGTCGAAGTGCGCCGCCAAGTGCTCGAAGGGATGCAGCACCATCTTGCCGATGCGAAAGCGCTTGAGGCCAACGGTATCATCGCAAAAGGCGAACGGCTCTATGCTGAAGTTCACACGGCCGAAGCCGAACGGGAATACCTCGCCGCACAAAAAACGGCCGCAACACTGAACAGTGCACTCTGCAATACCCTGAACGCTGAAACGACCTATCAGCCGATCTCGTCCATGTTCATCCTCAGCCAAATCGAAGACGTCGACCATTTCAAACAACTCGCGTTAAACAACAATCCGCAGTTACGGCAGGTCGGACTGAAAAAAGACCTCGCCGTAGAAGGAGTCCGGCTCCAGCGGGCCGACTTCGCTCCGCAAGTAGCCCTGATGGGAGGCGCTTCGTTCTATAATTATCAGGTGACTCCGCTCATGCCGCGCTGGGCTGTCGGGGCTGGGGTTTCGTTCAAGATTTTCGACGGATTGAACCGGGAATACAAGTTCAGCGCCGCCAAGTCGCAGGTACGCCAGGTCGAAGCGCTGAACGTCAAGGCCCAGCATGATATCCTGACGCTGATCGACAAGCTTTACAACGAAATGACGACCTACAACGAGCAGTTGCCCTCGATCGATGCGGCATACAACTTCGCCGCCGAATACCTGCGTATCAAGGAGGAAGCATTCAAGGAAGGGGCTGCGCCTTCCTCGGATGTGGTCGATGCCCAGCTCAATCTGGCCAAGATCAAAACCGAACGCCTGCAGGCTGCCTATTACTACGACCTGATGCTGGCACGGCTGCTTGAAGCGTGCGGAGAAAGTGAAATGCTGACGGAGTATGCCCGGCGGCCGGCCGCAATGCCGATCCGTTACGAATAACCCGTCGATCGTGACAATGACCCCATAACAAAGACAATAAAAATAGAACACCTATATGAAAAAGAGCAATGTAATCGGACTGACTATCGGCATCGTCGTAGTCATCGTCGCCGTTTCGCTGATCTGCTGGTTCGCGATCAAGCCCGTTCCCAATTTCATCCAAGGCGAAGTAGAGGCGACGAGTGTCAAAATTTCGTCTAAAGTCCCCGGCCGCATCGAACAGATGGACGTCAAGGAGGGGCAGCAAGTTACCAAAGGGCAACAGCTGTTTATGCTGAGCACGCCGGAAGTGCAAGCCAAACTGCAACAGGCACAAGCCGTCCGCCAGGCTGCCGGGGCACAAAGCGAGAAAGCCCGTCGTGGCGCCCGGGTACAGGAAATCGAGGCCGCATACAACATGTGGAAAAAAGCGGAAGCGGGCCGGGAATTGGCACAGAAGAGTTATGACCGGATCAAAAACCTGTACGAGTCCGGAGTGGTGCCGGCCCAGAAATTCGACGAGGCATCCGCGAACCTGCAGGCGATGAAAACGACGGCGCAAGCCGCACAATCTCAGTACAACATGGCCGTGGAAGGAGCGCGCCTCGAAGACAAGACCGCAGCGGCCGCACTGGTCGCACAAGCTACCGGAGCCGTCTCCGAAGTGGAATCGTACGCCAGCGACGCCATCCAGTATTCGCCGATCGACGGAGAAGTGTCGACGGTGATCGCCGAACCGGGCGAGCTGATCGGCTCCGGCTATCCGGTCATCACCCTGCTCGACATGAACGACCTGTGGGTGACGTTCAACGTCAAGGAAGACCTGTTACCCAAAGTGAAAATCGGATCGATCCTCACCGCTTATGTGCCGGGACTGGCCAAAACCATTCAACTGAAAATCGATTACATGGCCGCACAGGCCGAATACGCGACCTGGTCGGCCACCAAAACGCGCGGCGATTTCGACATCCGCACATTCGAAGTGAAGGCACGTCCGGTAAAACGAATCGCAGGATTGCGTCCGGGAATGACCGTCACGGTCAACTGGGACGAAATAAAATAACCGCACATGAAACTGATCCGGGATTTCATAGCCGTACTGCGGCGCGAACTGGGGATGTTCAACAGCTACAAGACCTTCTCGCGGCTGTCGATCGGACTGCCCATCCTGTCGTTCGTCGTCTTCATCCTGCTGTTCCGCACCGGGGTGCCCCACGACATTCCCATCGCCGTATACGACCCGGGCAATACGCCTCTTTCCCGGCAACTGAGCCGGATGATCGACGCGACGCCGTCGGCCCGCGTAGCCTATCACATCACCGATCTGGCCGAAGGGGAACGGATGATGAAAGAGGGGAAGATCGACGCGATCGTTTCGATTCCGCGCAGTTTGGAAAAAAACATTTACAGCAACAAGCAGTCGAACGTCGTGGCGTACATCAACGGCCTGAACCTCGTTAAAAACGGCATGCTCAACCGGGATATCCAAACCGTCGTGATGACATTTTCGTCGGGCATTCAGATCCAGACACTGATGAAACAGGGCATTTCTGAAAAAGAAGCCTACGACCTGATGATGCCGATTTATTTCGAAAAGCACATCCTGTTCAACCCCTTCTCGAACTACGAATACTACCTGCTGCCGAGTTTCCTGCCGCTGATGCTGATGCTATTTACGCTGCTGACAACGATCTTCACGATCGGCGTCGAACTGAAAAACAGCACCGCACGCGAATGGCTCGCTACCGGCGGCGGCAACATGCTCGTAGCCCTGGCGGGAAAACTGGCGCCTTACACGGTGATTTTCTTTGCACTGTGTATGCTGATGAACACCTGCCTGTTCAAGTTCCTGAGCGTCCCGTTGCAGGGAAACGTAATGCTGCTTTTCGTCTCGGGACTGGTTTACGTAATGGGATCTCAAGCCATCGGGGTCTTTATGATCGCGGCCCTGAGCAACCTTCGCCTCGCGCTTTCGATCGGGGGCGGCTACTCGGTGCTGTCGTTTACCTTTTCGGGGCTGACCTTTCCATTCATGGCGATGGACCTGCCGTTGCAAATTTTCGGATACATTTTCCCGATGACCTACTACGTCGAAATTTTCATCGATCAGGCGATGCGGGGCGCTCCGGCCGTCAATTCGTTCGCCTATCTGGGTTATATGATGCTCTTCCTGCTGCTGCCGCTGATTATGCTGCCGCGAATGAAGAAAATATGCACCGAAGAAAAATACTGGGGGAAACTGTAAAATGATAACGACCCGTTTTCAAAAGAAATTCCGCGAATTCGCCTCGGTGCTGCGCAACGAATACCGCAACATCTTCTGCGATGCAGGTGTACTGCTGATTGCCGTGGGCGCCATTTTCATCTACTCGACGGCCTATTCGCTCGCCTATAAAAACGAAGTGCTGCGCGACGTGCCCGTCGCGGTAGTCGATAACAGCCGCACGCCGTCGAGCCGCCAACTGATCCGTTCGTTCGACGCCACACCCAACGTCGACGTCGTTTACAAACCGGCCAGCCTCGACGAAGCGAAAAAACTCTTTCTCGAACGGAAGGTAAACGGCATCATCGTCATTCCGGGCGACTATGAAAAGAAATTGATGCGGACCGAAAAGGTCAACCTTGCCATCTATGCCGATGCAAGTTACTTCCTGATGTACCGGCAGGTTTTTTTCGACATCATGGGCAGCATAGGCCATTCGAACAGCAACGTCGAATGGCTGCGGTTCGTCTCGAAAGGAGTTTCATCCAAGCAGGCCGAAGCACTGAGCAATCCCGTCTCGATATCGGTCCGGAACATGTACAACCCCTATCTGGGCTACGCCACCTTCATCATGCCGGCAATACTGATGGTCATCATCCAGCAGACGCTGCTGATCGGCATCGGTATGGTCGGGGGTACCTGGCGTGAAAAAGGCCTTTACAAAACATTGATTCCCAATGGAGAACGACGCATGTCTGTATTACCGATCGTACTGGGGAAATCGGCGGCTTTCATTTCGGTTTACTGCATTACGCTCTCGTACCTGCTCTGCTTCCACTACAAACTATTCGGCTACCCGATGAACGGAAGCGCAGGCACGATCGTCCTGTTTCTGCTCCCATACCTGCTGTCGTGCACATTCCTCGGCGTGGCCCTCTCATCCTTGTTCCGCCACCGTGAAAACTCACTGCTGCTGCTGCTGTTCACTTCCATCCCGGTGCTGATGCTCAGCGGCGCCTCCGTTCCCCAGGAGTGTATCCCGCAATGGCTCTATTACGGGACCAAATTCATTCCGAGCGGCAGCGGTGTGGACGGCTTTATCCGCATCCAGACGATGGGGGCAACGCTTGCCGAAGTCTGCACCCAATTCTGGACACTCTGGATACTGACGGCAGTTTACTTCCTCCTGGCCTGCCTCGGCATGCGCCGAGTACTGCGTAAAACCGAACGGGAGGAGCGGTTGAAACAACTGACCGCCCAACTTGAATCCTAAACCCAAATGTCATGGAAAAGATCAAAACCGGAATCGCCTCTTTCGGCCTGTCGGGACAAGTGTTCCATGCACCGTTTCTCGACGTGCACGAAGGTTTCGAACTGTCGGTCATCGCCGAACGAAGCAACAACCTGGCCCGGGGCGCCTATCCCGGCGTACAGGTCGTTCGCTCGTTTGACGACCTGCTCGCAACGGATATCGAACTGGTCGTGGTCAATACCCCCGGACAGACTCATGCCGATTATTGCAGGCAGGCCCTCGAAGCGGGCAAACACGTAGTCGTGGAAAAACCGTTCGTACCCACCTCTGCCGAAGCACAAGCATTGATCCGGTTGGCCGAGGAAAAAGGCCTGCTGCTGACGGTTTTTCAAAACCGACGCTTCGACGGGGATTTTCTGACCGTCAAACAAATCCTGCAATCGGGAGAGTTGGGCCGCATCGTCGAATTCCAATCCGCATTCCAGCGCTACCGGCCCGATATGGCCGCAGCACGGGCCCCTTGGCGGGAAGAACCGTTACCCGGTAACGGAATCACTTACGACCTCTGTTCACACCTGAGCGACCAGGCACTCGCGCTCTTCGGCAGGCCTGACGGTGTTTGGGCTACATTGGCTTCACAACGGGACGGCAGCCGAGTCGACGACTACAGCCTGATGCAGCTGCTTTACTCGAACCTGACAGTCACCCTGCGTGCCGGAATGATTATCCGGGAAGAGGGACCCCGGTTCGCCGTGCACGGGACAAAGGGCTCTTATGTCAAATACGGCCTCGACCCGCAGGAAGATCTGCTACGGTCAGGCAAAGCCACACCTTCACGCCAAGCGTGGGCCGCCGAAAGCGAAGCGGAGTGGGGCATCCTGAATACCGATGCCGGATGCCGCAAATACCCGACCGTCCCGGGGAACTACCTGGGCTACTACGATGCCGTTTACGGCGCTTTGCGTGACGGCGGGTCCGCACCGGTGTCACGCGAAGAGATGCTTACCGATATCCGGATGCTCGAAGCCGCATTCGAAAGCCACAGAAGCGGCTGTACGGTCAAAATCTGACCGACATACCACGCGCTCCACCGCAGGAATTCTGTACTACACTTGACATGCAAATTACCATACACCGGCCATACGCACGCTGGAAATAACGCATAGTCCAACCAACCGGACTGCACTGCATAAAACCGGAGGGCTTGAATATTTCCGAGTAAAGCCGCCAAACAAAAACGGAGTGGATCTACATCCACTCCGTTTTCTATTTTCCCGTAATAAAAACTCAGGGTTACTCGGTGACCAGTTCGTATTTCTGGTCGATCCCTTTTTCGGTTACCGAAATACCCTCCTTCATCCAGCGGGGCATCGGTGCACCTTTGAGGTAGTGGTCGAAGAACTGATACATCCGCTTGTCCCAATCCATACTGGCGGCACGCGATGCAAGGTTGTGCGGCTCGCCGTTGTAGTTGAGCAACCATACCGGTTTGCCCAAACGGCGCAAAGCGATGTAATATTCGATACTCTGCGTCCAGGGCACCGCACCGTCGTTATCGTCATGGCGCAACAGCTGCGGAGTTTTGACGCGGTCGGCGAAGAACACGGGCGAGTTTTCGATATAGAGATCGCGGCGCTGCCAGGGAGTAGCCCCGATACGGCTCTGGCCCGTTTCATACTGCGAAGCGCGCGAAAAACCCGACTCATAACGAATGCCGCCATATGCCGAAATCATGTTCGTGACAGCGGCACCGGGCGCGCTGCACGCATACAGGTCGGTCTGAGTCACCAGATGCGCGGTCTGGTAACCGCCCCAGCTTTGCCCCTGTAAACCGATCCGGTTCTTATCGGCGATTCCGCGGTCGATCAGCGCCATCGTTCCGCTCACTACCACATCGTAGCAACTTTTGGCCGGAAATCCGTCGCGATATTTGATATCCGGGATAAAGACGATGTAATCGTTGCTGGTGCAATAAACCGGATTGATGATCGAACGGCTCGGTGACGGAGTATTGTAACGGTATTTCAAGAAAGTTTGCACTTCGTAGAAATAGACGATGGTCGGGTAGGGTTTCGACGGATCGTAATCTTCGGGGAAGTGCAGCAAACCCTCGCATTCGTTACCGTTGAAATCGGTCCATTTGAACAGTTCGACCGATCCCCATTTGTAATCGGCCTGCTGCGGGTTAGCATTGGTCAGTTTCAACGAATCGCCGAACCGCTCGTTGCTGGTCCACAGGTCGCGAAACTCGTTGAAATTCTCACGGGTATAAATCAACCGGTCGCCTTTACGGGCAAAACCCGCAATCGCATAGATATAGGGGCCTTCCACCAGCTTCTGGATCGCCTGGCCCGGACGCAACGTATAATAACCGTTCTCCTTGTTGCCGCGGTTGAACGACAGGAACATCATCGGCCGGGTCATATCTACCGCCGATTTACCTTCGGTGCGGCTCTGGTTGACAAACTTGAACTGAGTGTTGGTCTCGCGGCCGATCTTAGTCAGGTTCCGGGAAGCTTTTTTACCCGAGGGATCAACCAACCAAAGATCGAACTGGTCGGGAATCAGCATCATCTCGTCCCCTTTCGTCCAACCGTACATGCCATACAGGGGCGGGGTTCCCGGGTGATCGTCATCGACATTATAGAGCGGATAAGGGATATCGGCCGTCAGGCGCGTATGTTTCAGCGTCTTCGTGTCGATCGAATACCACGAAGAGTCCGGCAGGTTGTAATAAGCCGCATATTTAGCCGACGGGGAAAGATACATCCCGCCGTATCCTTTTTTGCGCAGCAGCGTACGTTTGCCGGTTTTCAGTTCGATCAGATAAGAGTCCGACGGATCGAACATCTGAATTTCAGGTTCGGTATAAAGGCTGTACGGCAAGCGGGTCGTACCGATCGCATAGGGTGCATCCCCGTTCTCGGCAAACGACACCGACGGGAGATCCTTGTCGCCCAATGCTACGGCACGGTTCTCTTTCGGGAAATAGACCGCGGGATAGGAAGCCTCTTCGATTTTCTTTTTGTTTACCAATTGCGTCGGCATCAACATGGTATCGCGATAGCTCCAAACGTCCAGCGAAAACTTCTCATCGGCAGGCAACGTATCCTTGGGTACCTCTTTCGGTTTCGGAGCGATCCCGAATTGCAGGCGGTTCCCTTCGTGATTGAACGAAAGGTTCCCGAACCGGCTCACGGCATATCCGCCCGGCAACCCGATAATCTGCGCATCGGCCACTTGGCGGGGTTTCAGGTCGGTTGTGGAAAAATAGTAGAGATCGTACAGCGCATGTTTCACCGTGTCGGCCGTCACCAGAAAAGCGCCTTGCTCCCCGGAACGGTCCAGCACCAGCGAAGGCGAGACTGCACCAAGCTTGCTCGACCAAAGTTCACGCTGAAGGACGCCTCGCTTCGGATCGACGGTGTAGACATAGACCGCCTTGAGCGAATCGGCCTCACGGGTATAAAGCACCGACCTCCCGTTCTCGGCCACCGTGAAATTCTTCACACTGTCCACGACCGTACTGTCGCCCGTGCGGACATCGACGACAACCAGCCGGTCGTATTTACCCGGGGTTTTATTTCCTTTGGCAGCACTATCCTTAACGGTCGTATCTTTAACCGGAGTCACCTCATAGGTATAGGCATAGAGCGTCCCCTTCGCCGACGTTTTCAGTTCTTTGGCACCCGGCAGTTTGACCACCTTCATCTCGGCAAGATTCATCACGGCAAAGGTGTCTTTGGGCATCTTATCCGCCTTTACCTTGTCGATTTTGGCTTGGCGTACCTTGGCAAACGGTACGGCGATCTTGAAGGTAGCCCACGTATCGTTGTTAAACCATGCAGGGCTGCCGCCGCGTTCGATACGCGTCGTTTGTTTGGTTCCCGCATTGTAAAACTCGAGTAGGGCGTCACCGCGCTGCGGTGTGATCGCGTAACAAATCCAATCGCCGTTTTCGGAAACCTTAGGGGAAACAATCGATTTCCATCCGTCGTATGCACTCTGGTTCAGCGGCTTCTTCTGTGCCGAAAGCGTAGTTGCCACGCAGGCCAGAACCAGAATCCATAATGATTTTAAGTTCATAGTTCAGCTATTTTAGAGATAAAACGCATAAAATGGTACGCAAAGTACAAAAAATACCGGGAAATGCCGCAAAATGAAAGGGGAAATGTCGCCACCGGTTTCATTTTAAGTTTATTTCACTAAATTTGGTACCATATCAAAACCTTGTATTATGAAAAGCAAACTCATAGACGAATTCAAGCAGTTCGCCATGCGGGGCAATGTGATCGATCTGGCCGTCGGTGTCGTAATCGGTGCGGCCTTCGGCAAAATTGTCTCTTCGCTGGTAGCCGATGTCATCATGCCTCCGATCGGCGTGTTGGTCGGCGGAGTCAATTTCACCGATCTGGGCATCACACTCAAGCAGGCCCAGACAGCCGCATCGGGCGAAGTCATCCCGGCCGTGACGATTAACTACGGGAATTTTCTTCAGGCGACTTTCGACTTCATCATCATCGCTTTTGCAATCTTCCTGTTCATCAAACTGATCAACAGACTCAACCGGAAAAAAGAGACCGAAACGCCCGCGACTCCGCCGGCTCCACCCGCCGACGTACAACTGTTGACCGAAATCCGCGACTTGCTGAAAAAACAGGAGACCCGGCAATAAAAGAACACTCCTTCAATTAATCACGCAAGGATAAAACGACACACAAGGACACAAAAAAAGGGAGAACAATTCTCCCTTTTTTGTTATTATCCAGTAAGACTATTTCACGTCCTTCACACAGCGCACCTGCATTTTCCAGGCAGCTTCATAGATCGGATTATATGGTCCCCACAGATGTCCGCCAGGATCATCACGTGTTTCAATCGCATAAAGACCAGTCTGATCCGAAGGATCTACTCCCCAGTCAGTGGCATCAGCCCAATAATATCCTGTTTTCTGATCGGTCAGTGTCTCTCCATCTTTATAACCGCCTGCGATCGGCCACTTCAAAAGTCCATCTCTCAACGCAGTACTGTTAGGAATCACATACTCATCGTAAGTGAAAGACATGTACTCATCGACCGTAATTAAATGATAACCAGCAGGACAAGCTTTCAGTGCTTCCGAATAAGTATAGTAATTACCTAACTCACCAATCTTGGTAGCTCCTAAGTTGCGGTCATGGATGATCAGACTGGCCGCATTAGGTATTTGTACCGTTACATCTTTCGGATCGGTATTGGCCGCCTGAACCAGCTTGACTTGTTTGGGCAGACTGGGCTCTTTGACCGTCGCGATCGAAACGATAAGCGTGCGTTCCAATTCGGTATCGTTGGGATTTACGGTAATGTTCAACGATACGGAACCGGCCTTACCGCTGGTGGCAGTGGTACCCATATCATACCACGTTCCTCCGGCGGGATCGGTGGTTACTTTAATCGTCCAATCGTAATTAGTGGTAAATTTGATAATCTGCGGACCGCCGGTTTTATCTACGGCCACATTGACATCGCTCTGGACAATGATTTCGGATGCAGGTTCTTCCTTGTTGTCGTTACATCCGGTAAACGCAACAGCGGCCACACCGGCCGCAACACACGCAAAAAGGTAAAACAGTTTTTTCATAAAACAATAAATTTATTAGGTTAGTGGGGAAATCGATTTAGCCGCTTACTATAAAAAACACCTTCAAACGCATTCGAACTGAATGTTTGAGTGATATAAGCCTTATGCAAGTATACATAAAATAATCTACTGTATAAACCTTCGGCAAGAATTATCTTGCGCTCTATCAATAAAAACACACAAACACCGCCGAAATGTTCAAATTTTCACAAACAACCTTAACTGACGACTATCGGATACAGAAATCTCTTATTGGAGTGCCTTTAAACAGTACCCCATAGGAGATTTTTGTTATATTTGTGCTCTACGAAGCTATTACACCCACCTGACTTAATAAACTACCATTCCCAATGAAGAAATCCTTCCGTACGACGTACGCCTGTATCCTGGCGGCGGTTATGGGTCATATGCTGTCGGCTGCCGAACCTTCAGGATTTACCATTCGGGGTATCATCTACCACAAAACGGACAAGGGCGTAGAACCGGTCGATATGGCCGTCGTTTCCGTTCCTGAATTCACAATCGGCGGCAGCACGAACCTGCAGGGAGAATACTTGTTGCAAAACGTACCGTCGGGAAAAGTGCGACTCACCGTACATTCATTGGGCTATGTGCCGGTCGACACGACGATCAGCGTCACAGCCGACCGAACACTCAACTTCGTCATGAAAGCGGATAACTTCCGGCTCGACGAGGTAGTCGTAACGGCCAAGGCCAGCAAAGCGGGACAGTCCACCGCTTCAACGATTTCCCGCACGGCCATGGACCACATGCAAACCTCATCCCTGGCCGACCTGATGCAACTGCTGCCGGGCGGGGTCGTCTCCAACCCGAACCTTTCTTCGGCCAGCACGATGAACATCCGGGCATTCGGAAACTATTACGGAGACAATGCCGAATCCGGGGCTCTGAACATGAACAGCCTGGGTACCGCCATCATTATGGACGGTTCGCCGATTTCAAACAACGCGAACATGCAGTCGATCAATTCGGCAATCAACGGAAGCCTGATGTCCAAAGGGGACGTGGCGGTCGGCGGGGGTGTCCCCCCCAACAGCGGCGTAGACCTGCGCCAGATATCGACCGATAATATCGAATCGGTCGAAGTGATCCGGGGTATCCCGTCCGCCGAATACGGAGACTTAACCGCCGGGGCCGTCATCGTCAACTCGAAAGCGGGTAAAGAACCGCTCTCCATCCGGTTCAAAACCAACCCCAATGTCTACCAGTTCTCGGCCAACAAGGGGCTGGTACTCGGCGAGAAAGCAGGCAATCTCAATATCGGAGCCGACTACGCCTACAACGTCACCAAACCGACCGAGGCATACAAATATTATCAGCGGGCGACAGGCAAACTGCTTTATTCGAATGTATGGCTCGACGGGAAATGGCGCTCGAACACCTCTCTAGACTTCATCTACGGCCGCAATACGATGGAACCGAATCCCGATAATAAAATGACCCGGCGGGGAGAAGGCGCCCGCGACATCGGCGGCATCCTCAATACCAATGGGACCTTCTACATCGACAAAGGGTGGTTCCGGTCGCTGAAATATGCAATCTCCGGTTCCTACATGGACCGCCACAGCTATTACGAACAGATCTACAACGATGCGATGGGTGTCTATTCCCTGGCGGAACAGGACGGCCTGATCGCTACAAACCGCCCGGGCAACAACATCTACGACACGGAAGGGCGCCCCATTACCAACTGGACCGGAAACAAGGATACATTCGTAACGATGCTTCCCGATTCCTACTTCGGCCGCTACGACATCTACGGCAAAGAAGTCAATGTATTTTCGAAAGTATCCGCACAGTTCGCGGGCAAAATAGGGAAGACCAGCCACCAGATCCTCGTCGGCGCCGATTTCAAAACCGACGGCAACCTCGGCGACGGACAGGTATTCGATCCGATGACCCCGCCGCACAATTCGATCGTCGCCGTATCGAACCGCCCGCGCAAATACAAAGACATCCCGTTCGTATCGCAGCTCGGCGTTTTCGCCGAAGAAAACCTCGCGTGGAGTTTTGCCCCGGGACGGAAACTGTATTTGCAGGCAGGCGTGCGCTTCGACCAGATATTCGATTTCAAGCACGCTTTCAGTCCCCGTATCAATCTGGCCGTCAACATTCTGAAAGACCAGGCACTCACGCTGCGGGGAGGGTGGGGTATCCTGTCGAAAGCTCCTACCGTAGGGTACCTATATCCCGATAGGGCTTATTTCGATTTCGTCAACTTCAACTCGATGACCGACCAGACCGTCCCCGAAGACAAACGGCTGGCCATGGTTACCACCCGAGCCTTCGATACAGAAAACCGGGACCGGCTCGAAATCGCCAAGAATTACAAAAGCGAAATCGGAATCGACAGCCAGCTCGGAGGCATGTTCTTCTCGGTGACGGGATACTACGAAAAGATGAACAACGGTTACATGCTCAGTTCCTCCTACGACACCTGGCAATGGATGCAGTACGACATCTACCGTTCATCGGGTCTCCCTTCTCCAAGCGGATTTCCGGCCCTGACCCTGGCCAATTCATACGGCTACCTGGCCAGCTACCTGGCCCCATCCAATAACATCACCGATATTTCCAAGGGCGTTGAACTGAGCCTGGACTTCGGCCGTATAAATTCGATTCGTACATCCTTCACGTTGAACGGAGCTTACATGAGCAACCTGTTCTATGAAAACGGGCCCACTTTTTACAACCGCGACAGCGGACTTACGGACCAATTCCACGTCGGCATCTATGAAGGTGAATCGGAAAAACTCCACCGGGAACGGCTGGTGACGACACTCCGTGCCACACATAACATTCCCCGCATCGGACTGGTCATCACGCTCACAGCACAGGTGACCTGGATGGAAAAAGAGTGGTCTTCGTTCGGCAACGACTCGATTCCGATCGGATACCTCGACGTATTCGACCACGGGGCCCGAAAAGCATTCTCGATGAGCGACTTCGAAAAACTGACTCCAGGCACACAGGAATATAAAGCGATGGAAGCCATTCTCAAAACGACTTACGACTACCGGTACCGGGTCGAACGGCGACCGCCCCTGCTGCTCATGAACATCAACGTGACGAAAGAGTTCAAAAAGAATCTCCGGGTTTCATTTTTCGCCAACAACATGTTCATGAGTTACCCGGTCTACAAATCGCGCGTCAATCCGGGCGAACAATATAGACGCAATCCGAACCTTTTCTTCGGGCTCGAACTGGTCGCAATCATTAAGTAATCCAACACGAAAGCCGTAAACCGATGAAACATTTGAACTTCCGAATATACAGCCTGATTTTGGCGTGCACCTGCATGGTGGGATGTGCCGAGCAATTCGACGAAGCGGGACAGGCCGGTAAAGCGCACATGCTGGGCATTGCAGTGCTGGCTGAAATCGGCGACTCCAGCCGGGAGCTTCCCGAACTGGCCGTCACCATGACCAATCCCGATGAGAATTACACGGTACAGGGAACGATCAAGAACGGTGCAGTCACGGTATTGAACGACGTGATGCCGGGTATTTATAACGTTACCGTATCCGGACGCTCCAGCGACGGGATTTTCGCAGGAGGGCTGAACGGGATCGAACTGTTCGAAACGCGAGGAACGGACAATCCGCTCCGGATACCGATCAAAATTACCGAAGTAGGGGCCCTCTGCTTCAAAGAGATTTTTTACAATTCGTCGACCAGTTTCTATAAAAAAGACCAGTATTACGAGATATACAACAACAGCGACCATGTGTATTATCTCGACAATCTGTGCATCACCACCCTGCAACCCGATCTGAGTTCCTATCCGTCCGAATTCATGACCTGGAACGAACCCGATGCCGACGAATACGTCTATGCGACGATCATCTGGCGAATCAAAGGGACGGGACAGCAATACCCGTTGCTGCCAGGCCAATCGGTCATCATCGCGTCCATCGCAGCGAATCACCAGCAAATCAATGCCGATGGCGGCCCGACCGTCGATCTGACTTCAGCCGAATTCGAAGGGTGGATTCCATCGATGTCGGGACTGGTTTCGGACAACCCGAAGTCGATCAACATGGAGCTCTACATGGGGACTTCGGGCAATATCGGCGACGGTTGGTTCACCACCGTGTACGGTTGCTGCTACGCGCTGTTCAAATCGGACGAAGAGGTATTACCGTCCGACCTGGCCATCCCGATCGGAAAAACCCGTAAATACTACCGTATTAAAATGGACCGCTGCATCGATGTCGTCGAATGCGTCAAGAATGAAGCGACGCAGCAATACAAACGCGTCCCCAACTTCCTGGACGCCGGAAGCATCTACCTGGACGATATCTATACGAGCACCAGCGTTGCACGAAAAGTCGACCAAGCCAAGACCGCGGAAAAAGGCCGCATCGTATTGCAGGATACGAACAACACGTCCGTAGACTTCGAAAAGCTGACCCCCCCGGTACCGCGCCGCTATCTGGACCCGAAACAAAGCATTCCCGGCTGGAGCCAGCAGTCCGATTCTTTCCAATAACCTCAAGCCAGCAAACGATGACAACAAAATTAAAATACAGCACGGCTTTATTCGCGGGAGCACTTGTCCTGATGCAACTTCCGGAAATTACGCATGCACAGGAGATTCAAATACAAAATGCCCCCAAAGTCGCTACCGCCATCCCTGATTCGCTCTTGCGCAGGCTCGAGACGACACCCGCCGCACTCGAACGGATGAAAAGCGATGACCTTTGGAGCAATACGACCGTCAATGCAGCCGGAGCGGTACTCGACCAAACCAGGCGCTACGCCGAAGTAGGGTTGGGGTACGCCATCTCCGACGGGGATTTTAACCGCCCACAAGGCGGTCGCTACCGTTCCGACCTGCTGTTCAATACGGAAGGCGGCGGGAGTGTCGGCAAATTTTATATGTGGGGAGCCTTCGATTATACGCGGTCGAAAATCAAAGACGCCTTGTACAACTGTTCGGTAGCCGATCCGTTCCGGGGCATGCCTTACTATCTGGCCGATTTGAATCCCAGCGACTGGGTGCACCAGAATTACGATCTGCAAGTCCGGCTCGCATCGCCCCGAATCGGGCGCACTGCTATTTTCGGACTGAACCTCCGGTACAGAAATACCATTGCGGCAAAACAGGTAGACCCGCGTCCCGAAACCTATTATTACAAGATCGACATACAGCCCAGTGTCATTTTCACGCTCGGCGAACACCATAACATCGGTCTGACCTTCGAATACTACAACCTACGGGAAGATGTCGAAATGACGCTTTCCAACTTGGAACAGGCCCAGCATTTCTTCATCATGAAAGGACTGGGTTATTTCACTTCCGATCTGGGAGGCAACTATGTACGCCGGCAATACAACGGCAACTCGGTAGGAGGGGAGCTGCAATACAATTTCAAAGGGGATGTCAACCTGATCGTAACCGGCAGTTGGGCCCGCAAAGTCGAAGATGTAACGGTCCCGATCGCCACACAGCCGAAAAAGCAGGGTTCTGTAGTCGATGACCGTCTCAAGGTCTCCCTGGCGGCGAATACCACGACCCGGGGCGGATATACCCACTCCGTACGACTCAGCTATCAGGACCGTGCGATCGACGGGATAGAATATGTCCAGAAATATGACAACAACTACGAATCGCAGGACTGGATAACGATCTGGAAAGGCATCCGCTCCCAATACCGTACGCACCATATCGATTTCAACTACGACCTGATGCGCGGTTATGAAGCCGAATATAGTTTCCGGACAGGCGTTTTAGCTGACTACAACCGGCAAAACGACATTTATCTGGTGCCTACACCCTCCACGACGGAATTGATCTCCAACACGAAAATCGGTGCCTATTTCAAAAAGAACTTCCGATTCGGAAGCCGTTACAACGGGCGTTTGCTGTGCGGATTAACCGCACAATACAACATCAATCTCGATGGGACCTACGATTATCACGGCACGGCTCCCGATTCCGAGATCGTAAAAGATTTCATGTACCTGGACCTGGCCATCCGTTCTGCCGATTATTTCGACGGAGCCGCCGAAGTGACCTACTCCCGCAACCTGAATCTCTCGTCCAACAGCACATTCTTTGTCCGTCTCAACGGACGCTACTGGAAAGCCAACCTGGCCGAAAGTTATAAGACGTATGACTCACGCTACACGGTCCACCTGACCGCAGGCCTGAACTTTTAGAACGGGCGCACCCTGAAACCGGCCTGAGGAAACAAACAGTTGCAACTACATCGGTCCCCGGTGTCCGCCCGGCGGCGGCCCCATTGGGGGGCGTCCCATCGGTGGCCGTCCGTCGTGAAGCGAATCCGGAGTTTCCCCCCGACGAGTGGACGAAGCGTCTACATTCTTACCTCCGAAACGCCTCAGGTTATAGATCAGGTTAATGCTGAAATAGCGGCCCAGGACATTGGTTTTCACGTTTTCTATATAGGTCGCCGTCACATTGCGCGAGAAACTTTTGTTCTGGTTCAGCAGGTCGTAAGCCGATACGTTGATCTCACCGCGCTGGTGTTTGAATATTTTTTTCCCGATCGAAGCATTCAGCAAGAAATAATCTTCAACGAACGAATCCGTAATACCGCTGTATTTCAGATAAGAGCCATTGGCCTGCAAAGTAATTCCGGCCCAGGTAATCCACTTGAAATTTCCGGACACCTGCTGGTTCACATAACGGTTATTACTCTCTTTGCGGACCTTATTCGACGCTACGTTATAACCGACATCATATCCCAGCGTAAAATCGAGTTTCTCGCTGATATTGCTGCCCAGTACGGCTCCGGCAGTATAGGTCGTCGTATTGGTCGTGCTTTTGACCTCGTTGAAAATGTTCGGGGTCGCCGCATAATTAATGCCCAGATTGACATTCAGGTTGCTTTTGAGAAACGAAACGGGCAGTCCGTAACTCATCATCCCGTTCACATTCCAGTAACCGTTCATATTGACGGGACGCGAATACTGAGCACCCTGGTTCAGCACGATCACCGTATTGCCCGCGGGATCTTTGACCTCGTAGCCGTTTTTGCCCGCGATCACCGTAGCATTGGAGATGTAATTCGACTGCATGGAACCGCCCAGCATCGCCATGAACGTACGGCCTTTCGTAACATTCGTATTGACATACCGCACAAACATCCGGTTGGCATACACCGGACGGAGATTGGGGTTGCCCTGGGAAACGAACAGCGGATTCGACACATCGAGTACATCCTGCAACTGAGTGACGGACGGATTGTTCGTCGACGAGCGGAGCATCGCACGAAGCGTATTGGTCGGATTGAATTTCACATCCAACAAGGCCATGTAAACCAAATTATTGAAATCGGCAGAAGTTTTGGTTACCTTCGGAAATTGCTGATCTCCAGCCAATGTCGAATATTGGTAGGAAAGGTTTCCGATGACCATCACCTTTTTATTGTTGTACCGGAAACCCGGACCGACCTGTTGGGTCAGGTAGCCGCTGTTGTAAGTATTCGACAAACTGTCGATCATTATGTACTCGGGGCGCTGGTACGAACGCTTATCCCGGTCGGAGTAGCTGTAATTCGCATTGTAACTGAACAGTAACTGGGATTTTTCGCTCAGAGGTTCGGAATACATGACATGGCCGCTGAGCCGGTATGAACGGGAATTATTGGCTATATACTGATCCAGCAACGATTCGGAATCGGGGTTAAAATAGCGCGTCAGCGAGTATTGATCCTGCTTGCCGTCGTTTTTCGACACCCCGCCGCCAAACATCACCGTCAGCGTCCGCCCGAGTTTTTCCCCGAACTTATGCCGGTAGATCAGGTTCCCCGAAATGTTATACCCCTCCGTATGCGACGATGTGGTACTGCGGAACAGGTTGACCAATGCGTTTTCCATCGCGTTCGCACTCAGCATCGTGGTCGATGTATCGCTGCTCGACGCATCGTTCGTCTGCAAACTGACGCTCGGACGGAACATCAGCGAATTGTTCTCGTTGATCTTGTAATCGAGCCGCGCATTGAAACGATGGTTGTAGTTACGCGTATCGCGAATCCCCAACGCATCGTAATACTGGGTGGAGTCGTCGCCCAGATAGTAATTGCGGTTCGTAACGGTATTCACATGGGTTTTGGTCGAATTGAAGAAATAGCTGCCGTCGAACTTCACTTTTTCGCTCCACTCTTCGGAATAGTTGACTCCCAACGAATACACGGTCGAGACGCCGCTCTGGTTGCCCACCATGAAATTCGACATCTCCCGACCGCTCCGGTGACGCGCGCCGCCTCCGCCGCTATTCGAGGTGCCGACTACGCCGAGAATGTCGTCGATGGCGAAATTTTGCTGATTCACGTTATTGGCCATGCCGATAATCGAAAACCGGCGCTTGTCGTTGAACAGGTTCAGGCTCGCCCCGGCATTGTACTTGTCGTTGAACCCATAACCCGCATAGAACTTGCCGAAAGTCCCGCGGTTCATATTTTTCCGCGTAACCAGGTTAATCGCTTTGTAACCTTCCCCGTCATCCACTCCGCTGAATTCTGCCTGGTCGCTGAGTTTGTTGAACACCTCGACTTTATCGATCGCCTCGGCAGGCAGGTTCTTGATCGCAGTGGTCACGTCGCTGCCGAAGAACTCCTTGCCGTCCACCAGGATTTTCTGCACCGTTTCGCCATGCGCGGTTACCGTACCGTTCTGCACACTGATGCCCGGCATCTTTTTGAGCAGGTCTTCGGTCGCAGCGTCTTGCGTTACCTTAAAGGCTCCGGAATTGTAAACGACGGTATCGCCTTTGGACGACGTGCGCATCGCCCGTGCTGAAACAAGAACTTCATCGAGATCCTGCGCCTTCTGCGCCATCTGCAGTACACCGAGCGCAACGGCTGCCCGGTTCACCTTGACCGAGCCAGCAAGGGTATCGTACCCCAGAAAGGTGACGTTATAGGCATATTCGCGATAGGGTAGTCCGGTCACGGAAAACCGCCCCTGGGCATTGGCCGTCACGTACCGACGTGCCGCAGAATCGGATACCGGAAAAATTTCGACCATCGCTCCGGCCATCGGCTCCTTGGTCTGCGCATCCTGCAATGTGCCTGTCACCGAGCCTGCCTGCTGCGCAAAAGCCGAAACCGACAAAAACAATAAAAATATGGGAAAGGCGGATTTGATCAATTTCATCTTCATAGACCGTTCATTTGCTACGGTTGCCAAAATAGACGTAATTTCCCAAAAGGGCGTTATCATACCGATCAAAAGCGGATATTTCACGATAAATGCATGAAATATCCGCCTCAATTGCCCTGGAGCATTATGTCTATTCTTTATACCACGAAGCGTACATCATATAATCGCGCGCCGTGCGTTCGATGATATCGCGCACCTGCTCGGGAGTCACGCCCTTCACGCGGCGCGCCGGCACACCGGCATAAACGCTGCCGGGTTCGATCACCGTACCGGTCAATACCAGCGAATTGGCCGCCACGATCGACCCTGTACCGACCACGGCATGGTCGAGTACCGTCGCTCCCATACCAATCAGGCATTTGTCCTCGATCTTCGCCCCATGTACATTCGCATTGTGGCCGATCGACACATCGTTGCCGATTTCGGTCACAGAACGCTGGTAAAGCGTATGGATCACCGCCCCGTCCTGAATGTTAACCCGGTCGCCGATAGTAATTTTATTGACGTCGCCCCGTACCACGGCGCTGAACCAGATGCTGCAATCGCGCCCGATCGTCGCATCGCCGATCACCGTGGCGTTATCCGCCAGAAAGGTATTCTCTCCAATTACCGGGGTGAATCCCCGGACCGATTTAATGATTGCCATAACTATTCCGTTTTCTCTTTTGCCTTGTTTTTGGCTTCACACCACCAGTTTTCCATCTCCGCAAGCGAAAGTTCGCGCAGCGACAATCCCTGTTTTTCGGCCTGTTCCTCAATATAAGTAAACCTTGAAATGAATTTTTTATTGCATTTTTCAAGCGCCGTCTCCGCATTCACGCCATAGAGCCGCGCGGCATTGACCAATGCAAAAAGCAGGTCGCCGAACTCCTCTTCCTTATTAACCTCGTCGCCGCTCTGCATAGCTGCCTGCACTTCGGAGATCTCCTCCTGCACCTTGCTCCAGATATCCTCTTTGGTCTCCCAGTCGAAACCTGCCGAAGCCGCTTTCTGGCTGATACGATAGGCCTTTACCAGCGAGGGTAGTGTCCGGGGCACCCCCGAAAGCACGCGTTTCTTCTCGTGTTCTTTTTCCTTCTCCTTCAGCTTGAGGTCTTCCCAGTTTTGTTTTACTTCGTCGGGCGTATCGGCATGCACGGCACCGAAAACATGGGGATGACGGAAAATCAGCTTGTCACACTCCGTATCAGCCACATCCGCAATATCGAACGCCCCCTCTTCAGAAGCTATTTTGGAATAAAATATCACATGCAGCAACAGGTCGCCCAGCTCTTTCTTGACATTCTTCATATCGTGATCGAGCAACGCATCGACCAATTCATAGGTCTCTTCTATGGTGCTGCTACGCAGCGATTCAAAGGTCTGTACCCGGTCCCACGGGCACTTCACCCGCAACTCGTCCATCACGTCAAGCAGGCGCCCGAATGCCTCCAAACGCTTATCTTTGTTCATAACTCATCAGGTTTATTGATCTTGTAAAGGTACGATATTCCTATGAAAAACGTTATTTTTGTCAGGAGTAAAACTAAAAAATTCAGAGCATGTGCGGAATTGTAGGTTACCTCGGTGACCGGCCGGCCTATCCGATGCTGATCCAAGGTCTGCGCCGATTGGAATACCGGGGATATGACAGTGCGGGCGTCGCGCTGGTACACGAAAACGGAACGCTGGATGTATTCAAATCCAAAGGCAAAGTCGCCGACCTGGAGCGCGCTACCCAAGGCCAAGACGTTTCGGGCACCATCGGGATCGCGCACACCCGCTGGGCCACGCATGGCGAACCAAACGACGCAAATGCGCACCCGCACTATTCGCAATCGAAGACCCTCGCTATTATCCACAACGGCATTATCGAGAACTACAACGTACTGCGCGAAATGTTGCGCAACCACGACTACACCTTCCAGAGCGACACCGATACAGAAGTACTGGTACAACTGATCGAGTACATCAAGCAGACTAACCATTGCGATCTCTGCACGGCGGTGCAACTGGCCTTGCACGAAGTGGTCGGCGCCTATGCGATCGCAGTTATAGAGAAAGAGAATCCAGACCTGATCGTGGCAGCGCGCAAAAGCAGCCCGCTGGTGATCGGCATCCGGGGCAACGAGCGTTTTCTCGCTTCGGACGCCACGCCGATTATCGAACATACCAAAGAGGTAGTGTATCTCAATGACGAAGAGGTGGCCGTCATCCGGCGAAACGAACCGCTCCAGGTCGTATCGCTCGATAACGTGGTGAAGCCCCTGCACATCAAGATGCTGGAGATGAATATCAGCCAACTCGAAAAAGGAGGTTTCCCGCACTTCATGCTCAAAGAGATTTACGAACAGCCCCGCACGATCATCGACTGTATCCGCGGCCGGATCAACCCCGAAGGCACCGACGTTATCCTTTCCGGCGTACGCGACCACCAAGACAAGTTTCTCAAGGCCGGACGCATCATCATCGTCGCGTGCGGCACGTCGTGGCACGCAGGCCTGATCGGGGAGCACCTGATCGAAGAGTTATGCCGCATTCCCGTCGAAGTGGAATACGCCTCGGAGTTCCGCTACCGCAATCCGGTCATACGCCCCAACGACATCGTAATTACCCTGTCGCAGTCCGGCGAAACCGCCGACACACTGGCCGCTGTCGAATTGGCCCGCAACAGCGGCGCATTCATATACGGTATCTGCAACGTCATCGGTTCATCGATCGCCCGGGCGACGGATTCAGGCTCTTACATCCACGTAGGTCCCGAAATCGGCGTGGCTTCGACCAAAGCCTTTACGGGCCAGGTAACCGTCCTGATCATGCTCGCGCTGAGTGTCGCCAAACTGAAAAAAAGCATTTCGCCGGAATTATATACCACCATGCTGCACGACCTGCAACAAATACCGCAGTTGATGGAACGGGTTCTGAAACTGGATACCGAAATCTGCGACCTGGCGAAAATTTTCACCTATGCGCATAATTTCATCTACCTGGGCCGCGGTTACAATTACCCGGTCGCGTTGGAAGGCGCACTGAAGCTCAAGGAGATTTCCTACATCCATGCCGAAGGTTATCCGGCCGCCGAGATGAAACACGGACCGATCGCACTGATCGACAGCGAAATGCCCGTAGTAGCGATTGCCACCGCCGACAGCGTGTACGAAAAGACTATCAGCAACATTCAGGAGATCAAAGCACGCCGGGGCAAGGTAATCGCCATCGTTACCGAAGGCAATGAAGACGTGCGCAAGATGGTGGACTACGTCATCGAAATTCCCCGGGTCGACGAACGGCTGATTCCTTTGGTCGTCTCGCTACCGTTGCAAATGCTGGCCTATCACATCGCCGTGAACAAAAACCGCGACGTGGACCGGCCACGCAACCTCGCCAAATCCGTAACCGTCGAATAACAGAATGTTGCACAATACACCATATAAATACCTGCTGTGCGGGTTGCTGCTCGCGGCCTGCACAGCGGATGCATTCGCCGCGCCCAAACCTTCCCGGGACCACGAAACGGGCGAATATCCCGGCACCCGCCGTTCTTCCGTAACGTTCGGGGAAGAACCGGCAACTAGTTTTAAATCCAATGTCCCCGCCACACCCTGTTCATCGGATGTCATCGTAGGCGCCGGGCAGACGGAGCGTTACCTTCCCCTGCTCGCAGGACGCAATGTGGGGCTCCTGACCAACCACACCGGGCTAGTAGGACATACACATTTAGTCGATACGCTGCTCGCGCGCGGCGTGGCGATCCGCCGGATTTTCGCTCCCGAACACGGTTTCCGCGGCGAAGCGGATGCGGGTGAGAGCGTCACGAGCTACCGGGACCAAAAGACAGGAATCGAAGTCGTCTCGCTCTACGGTGCCAACAAGCGGCCGAAACCGGAACAATTAAACGGGATTGACGTGATCGTATTCGACATTCAGGACGTAGGTTTACGTTTTTACACCTACCTTTCCTCGATGCACTACATGATGGAGGCATGCGCTGAAAACGGTGTCGACTTCCTGGTCCTCGACCGTCCCAATCCCAACGGTTTCTATGTAGACGGGCCGATTTTAGATCCGAAAAACCGTTCGTTCGTCGGCATGCATCCCATCCCGATCGTACACGGCATGACCCTCGGGGAACTGGCCCGGATGATCAACGGCGAAAAATGGCTCCGAAACGGGGGACAATGTGCATTGAAGGTAATTCCATGTCTGAATTATACGCACCAAACCCGATACACACTGCCTGTGAAACCGTCGCCGAATCTTCCCAACATGCGGGCGATCTACCTCTACGGGTCGCTGTGTTATTTCGAGGGCACGCCTCTCAGCGTAGGCCGGGGTACCGATGCCCCGTTTCAGATTTACGGACATCCGAAACTCCAAAGCAGCTACTCGTTCACACCGCAGAGTAATCCGGGTGCGAAAAATCCGCCGCTACGGGGCGTGTTATGCCACGGCGAAGACCTGCGCCGGGAGCCACCGGACAGCATACTTTGGAAAAACGGCATCAATCTCGCGTACCTGATCGAAAGTTACCGACAAATCGGAGGAGGCGAGAGTTTCTTCCTGCCGATATTCGACAAGCTGACCGGTGTCAGTTACATCCGCGAAATGATCGTCGCGGGAGCCGGAGCCGACGAAATCAAAAGCCGCTGGAAAGGGGATGTAGAACGCTTCCTTGTCCAGCGCAAACCTTACCTGTTGTATGAAGAGTAATCCGATGATAAATTCTTTCCGTTTTCTGGCCATCCTGACGTTTGTGATCCTGCATGCTGTCCCCGGACACGGGCAGCAATTGATCCCGCAGCCCTCGGAACTGGCCTATGCGGAAGGGCGTTTTACCATTACGCCGGAAACGGTGATCGTCCCGCACGAGTCGGACGACCTGGCCGGGTATCTGAACGATCACATCGAAAGAGTTTGCGGTTTCCGGCTCCAAACTGTACCGCATACGCCGGAAACCAATTACATCTCGCTGCGCCGGGGCGGTCATTTGGGAAACGAGGCTTACACGCTCTCGATCGAACCGGAACATATCATCATCCGGGGCGGAGACCGCGGCGGAGTATTTTACGGATTGCAAACCCTTTTTCAACTGATGCCTCCGGAAGTGTACGGCCAATCGGTCGCCTCGGCTCCGCAACCACTGACACAGGATGCCGTATCGGTCAAAGACGGTCCTCGGTACGCTTACCGGGGAGCCATGCTCGACGTATCGCGCACCTTTTTCGACAAGCAGGCCGTCATGCAATACCTCGATTGGATGAGCCGTCACAAGCTCAACAAATTCCACTGGCACCTGACCGACGACAACGGCTGGCGTATCGAGATCAAGAAATATCCCGAACTGACTGCCAAAGGAGCTTGGCGCGGACCGGGAGAGGTGCTACCTCCCTCATACGGCTCGGGACAACGGCGCTACGGAGGCTACTACTCGCAGGACGATATCCGTGAAATCGTCCGTTATGCGGCATTCCGCAACATCGAGGTGATTCCGGAGATCAACCTTCCGGGCCACGCCCTCGCCCTGACGGCCTCCTACCCGGAGACCTTCTGCCGGACGACGGACGATCCGGATCCGAATGGGAACGGAGTAACGGGCAATGTGCTTTGCGCCGCCCGCGAAGAGAATTTCGAAATGATCCGCGACATCATTCACGAAGTGGCCGAACTCTTTCCGTCGCACTACCTGCACCTGGGCAGTGACGAAGTCAGCACACGCTACTGGAAAAAATGCCCGCACTGCCAAGCGTTGATGAAAAAACAGGGTATGAAATCCCCTCAAGAGATATTCAGTTATTTCGTCCTGCGCCTGGAAAAAATCGCTCATGAAGAGGGTAAACGGTGTATGTTCTGGGACGAAGCATCGGCAACGAACGGGTTATCCGCCGGCACGGTAATTTCGGGCTGGCACGATTTGAAAGCCTGTACCGAGACGGTAGACAGGGGACTGCCCGTCATCGTGATGCCCGCATCTTACTGCTACATAGACATGAAGCAAAATGCATTCGACCGCGGACACACATGGGCATGGCTTGTCGACACGCGGCGGGTCTATGCATTGGATCCTGCATCCGTCACCGCTTCCGCCGAAAAAAGCAAACTCGTCCGGGGAGTAGAGGGCGCACTGTGGGCGGAGTTGCTCGACCATCCGGACCGTATTGCCGAATACCAGGCCTATCCTCGCCTGTGTGCATTGGCCGAGGTGGGATGGAGCCGACCGGAGGTACGGGATTGGAACGATTTTTATGTCCGCCTGACCGGCACTCATTTGGCCCGGCTTGACGCCATGGGCATCGGCTTCCATTTGTTCGCACCGGAAATCAAATACGATCACGGTGTTATCTCTGCCGCCTCGTTGCCGCACGCCACGATCCGTTATACCGCCGACGACACCGATCCGACCGCCGGTTCTCCACGCTACACGGCTCCGATCCGGGACACGCTGCCCGAACGCTACCGGTTCCGGGCATTCTACGGCAACGCACACAGCCCGGTTGTACCGCCTGCCGCCACTTTCGATACAGTGCTGCATGCCAGCAGCCGGCGTACGCTGACCTTCCCGCTGAGTCGCTATACAGACCGAAACGGCATTTGGTACCTGACCGTTACGCCCGGCGACCCGGAAACCGTCATCAACCGGCTCGATGTAACGGGACCGGACACCACGTATGCCATCATCCGTAACGGACAAAAGGCCAACCCGTTCTCTCCGTTGCGCCTGTATATAGACAACCGCAACAAGTCGGCAGACCTTATCCTGACGATATCGAATAACAGCTCTGCGGCCAATCCGGTTTCGTTCAGTTTCCGGCCGTCGCCCTGTATCGAACCGAAAACCACCATTACTTCGTCGCTGCCGTTCTCCTCACGATTTCCCTCGCAGCGACTCACCGATTACAACCTGACCAGTTACAGCCGCAGTTCAAGGGCGTGCAAAAAAGGCGATTACATACAATACACCTTCGCCGAGCCGGTCTCGTGCCGGGCTATCGTCATCCAGACCGGTATTCCCAACGTCACGCGTTACATCGTCACGCAGGGCACGGTAGCATATTCGACCGACGGAACGCATTTCACCGACTGTGGCCCGCTCGACGACAGCGGCAGTGCAACGTTTTGCCCCGAACAACCTGTTAAAGCCGTCCGGATCAACATTCTGGGCGACAACGGAGAAGCGATCGTCGCCCTGCAGGATTTGCACATTCTGCCTAAATTGGAACCGCTACCACAAAATACGTCCCGATGAAATCCGGATTGATCGCCATATTTCTCTTGCTGGGTACGGTGTTGTCAACACGAAGCGGCGAATTGCCCCGTAGAGAGGAGGAGCGGATGGATTCAATGATCCGACGGGAGCTCTCTGCCCGCGCATTTCCCGGTGCAGCGTTTCTGTGCGGTACCGCAGACCAGACTCTTTACACCCATAATTACGGCGACCTCGATTATACTCACACGGTTCCGGTAACGGACAGTACGCTTTACGACGTAGCCTCGTGTACGAAAGTACTCTCGACCACTTTCGTTCTGATGCGCCTTTACGACCAAAAAAAAATAAGCCTGGAGCGAACCGTAGGGGAGTTCCTGCCCCGATTTGCAGGGACACCTCTCACAACGCTCACCATACAGGAACTGCTGACGCACACATCGGGATTAAAACCGACCGTCGTTTATCCCGATCTGATCAAACCGGCCCACGGCGGGAAACTGTTCAACGGCCACCGTAACGAACAATATCCTTATCTGGTAGATCAAAATCTTTACATGGTGCGTAATGTCGTTCAGGATTCCGTCTATCTCTCCGGAGTTCCCCGGCCCGGTTACCGGCAGATCGCAGATTCGCTGTGGGTCAATCCGTCCGTCGATACGATCATGGCCCGCAAGATTATCCGCAGCTACGACCCCGGCCGGCGTGGACGCTACCTCTACAACGACACGAACATGTACCTGCTCCGGCTAATCGCCGAACGAATTACCGGTCGCACACTCGAAGAATCGACCGCCGAACTGTTTGCAGAACTGGGGTGTACCGACACAGGATACCGGCCGCTCGAATGGACCTCGCGAGAGCGTATTGCACCGACCGAAAACGATAAACTACTGAGGCGGGGACCAATCCAAGGCTTCGTGCACGACGAGCTCGCCGCAGTTTCCGGCGGGGCAGGGGGGAATGCCGGCCTGTTCTCGACGGCATCCGATATCGCCCGCTTCTGCCAAATGATTCTCAATAACGGTTCCTATAACGGACGGCAGATCATCACTCCGGCCACGATCGATACCTTTACGTCATCCCCGCTGTCGGCCAAAGGTATCTATCGAGGATTGGGCTTCGACAAGCGTGGAACGGCAAGCGCATTCGGCGGTCCGGATTGTTGCGGCCACACCGGATTTACCGGAACGATCTTTTGGATCGACCGCAGCAAGAAACTGTTCATGGTTTTCCTTTCAAACAGTATTCATCCGACACGCACGAACAAACGCCTCTCGGCATCGCAGTTGCGCCTGAACCTTTGGAAAACCCTGCAAGCAGCCTATCCATAAACCGGATCCGGCCCGGATAGACAACCCCAAAAATACATACATACCCAAAAAGAGCGGGATGCCGTTGCAACGGCATCCCGCTCTTTACATGGGGGCAAAACTTTCGACGGAATCTATCCGTACATCGCCCACAATCTATCGTTATCGCCCGGCATCATCGCAACGAACAGGTCGATAAACCTGACGATTATTGGTTCATCGTAACCAACAGTTCCTCGTTCGAACGGGTCGATTCCATATGCTTTTTGATTACTTCCATCGCTTCGGTCGGATTCATATCCGACAGGTAGCGGCGCAATACCCAGATCTTTTGCATCACCTCCTTGCTCAGCAACAGGTCCTCGCGGCGCGTACCCGATGCCACGATATTGACAGCAGGGTAAACGCGCCGGTTTGCCAACTGGCGGTCAAGCTGCAATTCCATGTTACCGGTACCTTTAAATTCTTCGAAAATCACCTCGTCCATCTTCGATCCGGTGTCGATCAGCGCCGTAGCGATAATCGTCAGCGAGCCGCGTTCCTCGGTATTGCGGGCAGCGCCGAAAAAGCGCTTGGGCTTGTGCAGCGCATTCGCATCCACACCGCCGGAAAGTACCTTGCCCGAAGCGGGCTGAACGGTATTGTAAGCCCGGGCCAGGCGGGTGATCGAATCGAGCAGAATCACTACGTCATGGCCGCATTCGACCATACGTTTCGCCTTTTCGAGTACCATTTCGGCCACCTTCACATGACGCGTCGCCTGCTCGTCGAATGTCGAGGCGACCACCTCCGCCTTCACGTGGCGCGCCATTTCGGTCACCTCCTCGGGGCGTTCGTCGATCAGCAGTACGATCAGATACGCTTCGGGGTGGTTATCGGCAATCGCATTGGCGATCGACTGCAACAGCATCGTCTTACCTGTTTTGGGTTGTGCCACGATCAGGCCGCGCTGTCCCTTGCCTATCGGTGCGAAAAGGTCGATTACACGCGATGAAAGGTTATTATGCCCATTGCCGGTCAGATTGAATTTCTCCGAAGGAAACAACGGGGTCATGAACTCGAACTGCACACGGTCACGCACTTCATCAGGACTCAGTCCGTTGATCCGGTTCACCTTGACAAGCGGAAAATACTTTTCACCCTCTTTCGGGGGACGGATCATTCCCTGTACGGTATCGCCGACTTTCAGTCCGAACAGTTTGATCTGCGATGGGGAAACATAGATATCATCCGGTGAATTCAGGTAGTTATAATCGGTAGAACGCAGGAATCCATATCCGTCAGGCATGACTTCCAACACGCCTTCGCCTTCGACATCGCCCAGGAAATCGTCTTTGGCATCGCGCCGGATATGCGGCTGTTTAACCTCTTTGACAGCAGACTCTTCTTTCACGGCAACAGGAGCCTCCTGTTGGAGCCGGAATTCGGCCGACGGCGTCTCTGCGATGGGCAATTCGGGTATATCCGTAAAATCAGTCCCTCCCTCCTGTATCAATATGGCTTCGGGATCAGTCTCCCCGGCAACGTTTTTCATCGCCTTGTTAACGGTAATCCTGTCCCGCCGGTGACGTTTCATGCCCTCCTGCGAGTCCCCTCGCATTTCACGCGTACTCGGACGGGCGACTTCAGTTTCAACCGTCGTTGCTGAAATTTCCGGATCTCGCTGTTCCGCACCGTCCCGGTTATCCTTAGGACGCCGTCCGCGCTGTTTGCGGTAGGGTTCACCCTGCACAACGCGGCCTATCCTCACCGCAGTTTGCTCTTCAGCGGGAGGAGCAGTCTGTTTTTTGGGTCTTCCGACCGGCCGGACTGTTTTCACACCTGTCGGTTCGAACGACAATTCGGCATCGGATGAGGGTTGAGAAACGGCTGGTTGCTGGCGGGCAGATAGTTCGAGTATCTTGTCTGCCAGTTCTTGCTTGCGCATCTGCGCCTTGATCCCGAACTGACGTCCGATCTCGCGCAATTCGGCAAGCGTCTTACCCTGAAGGGCATCTTTATCGTACATGGTGGTAGGAATTTACAAAATAAGGAGGTCACACGGTGCAATTCGGACGAACCGCAGAAGAACGATATGACTTGACAAAGATACCGTTTTTTCCCGATTTCCCAAATCCCGGGCCCTGAAAAGATTACAAGCCGCCATTCCGGGCCATAAACGCCCGCGCCGCTTCGAGGTCTTGCGGCGTATCGATCGCAAGGCTTTCCGAAAGCGTCTCTGCCACTTTAACCTTGAATCCGTTCTCGAGCCAACGCAGTTGTTCAAGCGATTCACACTGTTCCAAAACACCGCGGGGAAGGTCGGTGATCCGATGCAGCACACCGGTGCGATAGGCATACATCCCGATATGCTTCAGGTATTTGAATCCTTCCTGCCATTGCTGTGGCTCGACACCGCGCCGGTAAGGGATAACCGAACGGCTGAAATAGAGTGCATAACCCTGTGCCGAGACCACCACTTTAGGAGCGTTGGGATTAAAAACATCCTCTTGCGGACCAAAAGGCTTAACCAAAGTGGCAATATCGGTACCGCTGTCCTCAAAGCATTGCTGTATCAGTTCCAATTGCTCACGCGAGACGAACGGTTCATCTCCCTGGATATTCACAACCACATCGAATGCCGTGCCAGTCTCCCGCTCCACTTCCACCAGCGCTTCCCGGCAGCGGTCTGTACCGCTGGGATGCTCGGAAGAGGTCATGACCACCCGGCCCCCGAACGAAAGCACGGCCTGTTCAATACGCGGATCGTCCGTCGCCACATAGCAAGCATCGAACACGGCATGCGCCTTTTCATACACATGCTGAATCATCGGTTTTCCCATCAGGTCGGCCAGCGGCTTGCCGGGGAAGCGTGTCGACGCGTAACGCGCAGGGATTAGGGCGAGAAATTTCATAATACAGCGATTCTTGAGTAATGCAGTTGGGCAAAGGTAAGTTTTTTGTAGTTTTGTTGTATGAATCCCGCTGCAAAATATCCGATCGGCCCCTTCGTAGAGTTAGGCAGAATCCTGCAACAGGAGCTCGACGAAGGTCGACTCGATCCCGTAATCCGCCGGGCCACTGAAGCGAATTGTTGGTTCACCGCAGAATCGGTCGCTTTCGCCATACGGGCGATATGCAGCGATATGCTGCAACCTGAGCTGCTCGAAACATGGCTGCGACCGTACCAAAAGCAGGGAACAAAAACGGTCAGGAGGGTGGGAATCATCATGGCGGGCAACATTCCGCTGGTCGGTTTTTTCGACCTGATGTGCGTACTGCTCAGCGGGCACGGCTGCCTCTACAAACCTTCGTCGAAAGACAGCGTACTGATCGACCACATCGCCGGACTGCTCACCGGAATCGATCCGTCATTACCGTTGCAGCGCATGAACGGTAAACGACCGGATGCCGTAATTGCCACCGGGAGCGACAATACGAACCGTTATTTCCGGACCATATACCACGATATGCCGGCCCTGTTTCGGGGCAGCCGCCACAGCATCGCCGTGCTGACCGGCGACGAAACCCCGGCAGATTTAGCTGAATTGAGACAGGACATTTTCACCTATTTCGGGATGGGGTGCCGCAATGTCAGCCAGTTATTCCTTCCGCGAAACTACGATACGGAGCCGCTCATGCGCGCTTTGCAAAAAGACCCGGTCACTCATCCGCCATACCTGCACAATTATCGTCAGGCTTTTGCGTTGAACACGATGCAGGGCAAGCCTTTTACGGATGGCGGTTTTTTTCTGCTACGAGAAGGCGGAGAACCCGCTCAAACGGTAAGCGAACTGGCCTGCACCCGCTACGACTCGCTTTCCGAAGTCGAAGATTGGCTCCCCGGGCACGACTCCCGAATACAATGCGTCGTATCGGACCGTATCCGCCACCCTCGCCGGGTGCGTTTCGGACAGGCCCAACATCCCGCTCCGACAGATTATCCGGATGGCATCGACGTGATGAAATTTTTACTCGAACTATAAAGCTCCAAATATGCTGCTACAATTCAGAATGCTTAGCGATGAAGATGACAACTTCCTGCGCGACTACCTGCTTCCGCCCGAGATGACGCTGGCCGACCTGCATGCCTTTATCAGCGACGATCTCAAATACGAAAAAGAGAACATGACGTCGTTCTTCACTTCCGACCGGGAATGGAACCGACTCTCGGAATACACCTACCTGGACCTGGGATTAGGCGAGGACGAAGGGGTGGAAGGAACCTCCGTTCCCGGCGCAATGAGCGACATGACACTGGCCGACGTGATCCGGCAAAACCACAACCGGTTAATCTATCAATTCGATGCAGTGGGGGATCGGGCCTTCTATCTGGAACTGGTCGACGCCCGGCGGGATGAAGAAGGCGGCCCGCAATTGCTGTTGGCCAACGGTGAGGCTCCCGATCAGTTCGATCCGTCAGCATCTCCGGTAAACCGCTCCATCTTCGATGAGATCATGAGCGATTTCGATGATTTCGATGGAAATGAAAGCTATGCCGATGACGAATAAGCCGGACAAAACGCTGATCGTCATCCTCGGGGCAACCGCAACGGGCAAGACAGATGTCAGCGTAGCGCTCGCAACAGAGTTCGGTTCAGAAATACTGTCTGCGGATTCGCGCCAGATTTACCGTGAAATACCGATAGGAACTGCAGCTCCGTCACCCGAACAATTACAGGCCGTTCCTCACCATTTCATCGCTTCGCGCAGCATCACCGAAGAGTATTCGTGCGGCCGGTACGAGGCGGATGCACTCGCACTGTTGGAACAACTTTTCCACAAACACGACACGCTGTTCATGGTGGGCGGATCGGGACTCTACATCGATGCGGTTTGCAAAGGGATGGATGAGATGCCCGCAACCGATCCGGCCCTGCGCGAACGACTTATCCGTACTGCCGAAACAGAAGGACTCTCCCCGCTGCTACGGCAATTGAGCGAACTCGATCCCGAATACTATGCGTCGGTGGACCGAAGCAATCCGCAACGGGTGATCCGGGCTCTGGAAGTCTGCCTGCAAAGCGGACGTTCTTATAGCGAAATCCGCAGCGGAACCGCCAAACAACGCCCTTTTCGGATTATTAAGCTGGGCATCCGCTATCCGCGCGAAGTTCTCTACGAACGCATCAACCGGCGAGTAAGCTTGATGGTCGAAGCCGGACTGGAACAGGAAGCCCTCGGGCTCTATCCGCTCCGTCACCTGAATGCCCTGCAAACGGTCGGTTATCAGGAGTGGTTCGGTTTTTTCGACGGACTGCATTCGCGTGGCAAGGCAATCGAACTGATCCAACGCAACAGCCGGCGCTATGCAAAACGCCAGGAGACCTGGTTCCGGCGTGACGAGGCGATTCATTGGATCGAAGGGGGGAAGCAGGCTATGGACCATGTAAAAAAACTACTCGACAAGATTTTATAAATCTTCCGTCAGACCTGATTGAGCGGACCACAGGGCCCTAGATTATATAACCATGACATGACGAAGCAAGTCATGATCGGGACATCTTCCGGGATAAGTTCCAATCTTCCATACGTCCACATACCAAATAAACGAAATGCCTGTCAGTCTATAAAGACTGACAGGCATTTTTCAGTACTCGGAACGGGAATCGAACCCGTACGGACATCACTGCCCAAGGGATTTTAAGTCCCTCGTGTCTACCTATTCCACCATCCGAGCAACCTGATGCCGCTTCCTTATTGACCGGAACGGACGTGCAAATATAGTCGGATTCAGCGATTATGCCAAATTGCATCGAAAATAACCTCATTTCACAGAGGTGAAACTCCTTCTTTATGGTTTTCACCCGACAGACACCAACTCATCCCGGAGATCTACTCCGGAGGAGTCGCACCCTGGTCGGGTCCCCAAGGTTCGGGACGGCGGGCCGGATCGAAAGGATCGTAATAATAGATCCCCAATCGGTCGAGATCGTGCAGATAAACCGGTAATTTTTTCAGGAATCGGTTATAGTCTTTCTGATCCGGATCGGCCCACGCCACCTCGGCGGCAGCCACTAAACGGGGGAAAGTCATGTAATCGAGGCGTCGTTCGTCTGCAATCCGTTCCGTCCACATATTAGCCTGCAAGCCAAGAATCTGTCCTTCCCGGCCTTTCCACATCGGGGCAAGCGTATCGGTGAACCGGAAAACCGATTCCAACGTCGTATAGGCATCGTGACGGCCGTAGACATGTTTCGGATGCTCAACAAAATCAAAATAGAGAGGCAGGCGGGGAGTGAGCAGAATCCGGTAGCCGCCATCCAACGCCTTACGCAATTGGGCCGGTTTGTCGTGACGCCACCACATCACAACCGCCTTGTCGGGTGAGATTCCCGCATCGACGATCTCATCCCATGCAATCACCGTTTTGCCTTTGGAAACAATGGAATCGACCATGCGACGCATGAAATAGTGCTCAAGTTCCACTTCGTCGGCAAGGCCCTTTTCCCGGATGAAGGCCTGAATCTGCGGGTCGGTAAACCAGACCTGATTGCCGTAGTGCACCTCATCCCCGCCGATATGGATATAAGGGGAAGGGAACAAGGCTGCAACCTCGGTCAATATGTTACTGAGAAATTGGTAAGTCTCTTCCATTGCTGGATTAAACGTAAAATCTTTCCAACGCCCTTTACCGCCGGACGAGATTTCAGGATACGCACGACCCGCCGCACAGGCATGTCCCGGCATGTCGATTTCCGGAACCACCATGATGTTGCGATCGGCAGCATACCGGATCACTTCACGAATCTCCTCCTGCGTATAGAATTGCGGTGCAGTGGTCGAATCTTCCCATACGCCCCGTGCACCGACCGTGGTCAGTTTCGGATAACGTTTGATCTCGATGCGCCAACCCGGCTCGTCGGTCAGATGCCAATGAAAGACGTTCAATTTCAATTCGGCCATCCGGTCAAGCACCTGAAACACTTTCTGTTTACCGAAGAAATGACGGGATTCGTCCAGCATAAACCCGCGCCATCCCATCCGGGGGGCATCTTCAATCCTGCATGCGGGGATAGTGCCGTGATTGTACCGAATCAATTGCAACAACGACTGTTTCCCATAAAAAAGTCCCGGCAGCGCCGATGCCGTCACTGTAATTCGATCCGGTGTCACAACGAGCGTATATCCTTCACGGGGAATCGATACCGTAGAATCAAGAACCAGATCGATCGCGCCTTTTTTACGAGTCGCAGAGGTCCGAAATTGTTTCAATTCATCGCGTATTGCGGATACAAAAGCGGGGCCTTTCACTCCCTGTGTCTCGATCCGCACAGCAGATGTGCACATGAAAACGCCCTCGCCAAAACCCACCTTCCCCGGCGTCGGGAAAACGGGCAACTCCTCTTGCAGAACCGGCTCGTTTTGCGAAGGAGCAGCCGCATACAGGGCGAAAGCCGCAAATATCGAGAACAGGCCCGCAACCGTGCAGGTAACTCTGAACATAAGCAATAGGGTTAAAAGTGGGTTAGGCGCTATTTTTTATCCGTCTTGACAATCCCTTCGCGCATACGGGTATCGGCCTGGATATTCTGCAATTTGTAATAGTCCATAATCCCGAGGTTTCCCGAACGGAACGCTTCGGCAATAGCCATCGGAATCTCGGCTTCGGCCAGAATCACCTTGGCACGCGCCTCCTGGGCTTTCGCTTTCATCTCCTGCTCCATCGCTACGGCCATCGCCCGTTTCTCTTCGGCTTTGGCCTGCGCGATATTCTTGTCGGCATTGGCTTGATCCATTTGCAACACGGCACCGATATTCTTGCCTACGTCGATATCGGCGATGTCGATCGACAGGATTTCAAACGCCGTTCCCGCGTCGAGTCCTTTTTCCAACACAACACGTGAAATAAAATCAGGGTTTTCCAACACGGTTTTGTGCGAAGCGGACGAACCGATCGACGAAACGATACCTTCGCCGACGCGTGCCAGCACGGTATCTTCACCGGCTCCACCGACCAGTTGTTTGATATTGGCCCGCACAGTCACACGCGCCTTGGCAATAAGCTGAATCCCGTCCTTGGCAACGGCTGCCACGGGGGGAGTATTGATCACTTTCGGATTAACGGACATTTGAACAGCCTCGGCCACATTACGACCGGCCAGATCGATAGCGGCAGCCATCTTGAAATCGAGTGCGATATTGGCTTTCTGCGCCGAAATCAGCGCGGTTACCACATTCGGCACATTCCCGCCCGCGAGAAAGTGGGCTTCGAGATCATTGGCCTGCAAATGCAAACCGGCCTTCGTCCCGGCGATCAACTGATTCACGATCACCGAAGGAGGCACCTTGCGGAAACGCATCAGCACCAGTTGCAACAGGCTGATCCGTACGCCGGACACCAATGCAGAGAACCACAGCCCGATAGGAATGAAATAGAAAACAAACCACAATAAGATCAGCGCGACAAACGCAATAATGATCAATAAACCGATACCTCCGCTCATAAAATTCGTTATTTAAATTTGGTTGATAGATTCTTGCTGTTTGTGATGCACTGCCCTGACGATCACGACCGTATTCTCGAAACCGATCACTTCCACGCTTTGGCGGGGATTGATATAGCCATCGATCGTTTTAGCCTCCGCCGTGACCTCTCCTACACGCACTTTGCCCATCGGTGCCAGGCGCGTCAGCGTGGTACCGGTCTGGCCGACCAGGATATTATTTTGCTGGGGGGTGGGGGTAGACGTGGAATCGATCGTGGCTTTCAGCGACAGGCGTTGCCAGGTATTCGCCCGCAGCGAAATAAAAACTGCCAGTACCGAAAGCAATACGGCTGCGGTCAGCGTCACCAGACCGATCAATACCCCGTACTGAATGAAAGCATAGAAAATCGCAGCTCCGAATGCGAGCAACGATCCAATCCCTGCTACGCTGATACCGGGCAACAGCACCAGTTCGGCCACCAACAGCAGCACGCCAATCAAAACAAGAATCAGGATCAGCCACATAAATTTATTGATCGTCGGGATACAGGAACGATTATAAGATAGCTATTTTCTGCGTAAAAACTAATTTTTCAACTCCAGTACTTTCGCCGTAACGCCGTCGACCGCACCAAGTAACTCCGCCAACCGTTCAGCCGATTCACGATCACCGAACGAACCGACCGTATAGATATATCCGCCGTCCGGAGCAGAAGCACGCGAAACCTCCTTATCCTGCGCCACCGATGAGAGAATCTCTTTCACGCCTGCGCTCATCTCTTCGCCTTCGCCGCCGATCTCCACACGGTAAAATACCTCCTGCTGATCGGATGAAGCCGCTGAGGCCGAAGCTGCCTCTTCACCCAACGACTCGAAAATCCCGTCACGCCACACGACGATTTGCGGTTTGCGGAAACCCAGCTTCGTCAACTGCTCCACGGCAGCCTGTGCCTCGGGAAGTTCCCGGAACGCACCGGCATAATAACTGTACCTGCCATCCTCCTGCTTCTCATAACACAGCGGCGAAACATTGCGGAAAATCGATACGGGCTGCGTCCGGATAAAATTACCCACCTGCACTTTATACACCGTCCCATATTTGAACACTTCATTTTGCGGAATCGGGTGCGAAGAATTATATTTCGCCGGCGACGTCACTTCAATATTACCGTATTCGATAAAATTGCGCGGTGTAGGATCGACCGGAGGCAGGTTGTAATCCAAAACATCCACCTCTTTCAGAACTTTCGCCAACGAATCGCGGGCCTGGGTATATCCTAAAATACCGGCAAGCGCCATTTCGTAAGAGAGCACCAATTTCTTGCGCAACGGATAACCGTATACCACAGCCGAAGCAACCTGATCACGGGCCGAAGCAATCCGTTGGTTCGTTTCGCGGAACTGCTTTTCGAAATCATCCAGCAATTCGCTCTTATTCATCTTATCCAACAGATAATTGTAAGCATATACCTTGTTGTCATAGATATAGTTCCACACATGAGCGAGCGAATCGGCCAGAACGTCATTGATTCCTTTGATTGTCTGCAACTTGGAATAAGCCTCTTCGGCTTCCGGGCGGGGTGCGGTCGAATAGGTCGCCGCGAGTTCCTCCATCTGCCGGTAATTATCCAGGAACGTATTGATCAACACGGGCGGAACGACCTCTTTTTCCTGGGAGCGGCATAATGAACTGTAATCGTTCGGGGAAAGATGCGCCTTGAAATAGTCGTTGAAAACCAGATTCGGAACCTGCTTTTTCAGGCTGTCCTCCGCCACAGTCACAGCAGGAGACTGAGGTGCCGTCACAGGAAGGGCCGGAGCATCCATATGCTCCAACACATACTCTTGCTCGATAACATTGATCAAGTTGCCCACTTCGCCGATCCGGTTACGAATATCGAACAGTTCTCCTTCCAGGCGCAAAATCTCCTGCCCGTATTTCTCGCGTTCGGCAGTCGCCGCAGCGAACAGTTTACGAGTTTGGGAAATCACGTTCATCACCGAATCCTCCCGCTGATGCAGTTGTTTTTCCTGCAACAGCAACGCCATATATTTAGAATTTCCCTCCAACCCGGCTACGCGTGCCGATACCTGCCCCCAACCGCATATCGGGAGCAAGGCTACAACCAAGGTCAGCAGAATTCGTTTACACTTCGACATATTCCAGGTTATTTCCACCATTTGATCAAAAACAGTTGTATAAATCCGAACAGTTCCAGACGTCCCAGCAACATCAGTACCGTACAAATAAATTTCACCCCGGCGGGCAGCATATGGTAATTATCCAGCGATCCGACCTCACCCAATCCCGGCCCGACATTCCCCATACTGGCAATTGTAACACCGAAACTGGTCATCAGGTCGACCCCGAACATAGTAATGATAATTACCCCGGCTACCACAAACATGATATAAAAAAATATGAATAGAACAGCCCGGTTGACAATATTGTTGTCCTGGATCATCCCGTTCATTTTGACCCGGATGATCGCATTGGGATGCTGGAGCTGCAAAATTTGCGCCTTGATCGCCTTAAACGACAATAAAACGCGGTCGCATTTGATCCCGCCCGCAGTAGAACCCGCACAGGCGCACTGCATCGAAAACAGGATAATCATCATAATCGCCAAACCGGGCCAGACGGAAGAATCAGCCGTTGCAAACCCGGTAGTGGACGCCACCGAGACGATCTGGAACAATCCGTAACGCAATGACATCAAGAAAGTGGGGTAGGTATCATCGGCCCACAGGGCAAAAGCCGTCACCAACCCGCCTACCAGCAATGACAATAGGTAATAACGGCTCACCTCCGAACGGAAGACATTATTTCCTTTCCCTGTCAATGTCGCGAAAATCAATCCGAAATGCAATCCGGACACTGCCATGAAAAGCGTGATGATAATCTCGATCCAAACGTTGTTATAGTAGGCAATACTGAGGTTTTTCGTACTGAATCCGCCCGTGGCGATCGTCGAAAAGGAGTTGTTCACCGCATCGAACCAATCCATGCCGGCAATGCGCAACAACACGGTCTGTACGAACGTCAGTCCGACATACACGACCAGCAGGATATGCAGAATCTTCTGGGTCTTATAGCGGTAATTATCCTTGGCCATCGATGAAAGTTCCATATGCGAAAGTTTCATCTTGTTCTGTGCTCCCGAAGCCGGCAGTACGACCAATGCGAACATCACGACACCCACACCGCCCAGCCAGTGTGTAGCCGAACGCCAGAACATCATGCCGTTGGGCAGTGCTTCCACATCGTTCAGGATCGTGGAACCGGTCGTCGTATAACCCGACACGCTTTCGAACCAGGCGTTAATCAGGCTGAATTCACCGCCCCAAAGCATATAAGGCATCATTCCGGCCATGCAGGCTGCCAACCACGATCCCACCACGATCCCATAACCCTCCTTGGTACTGATCTGCTCGCCTTTCGGTACGAAAATCAGCGGGAAAACACCCAACACAGATGTCAGCAGAAAACTCAGCAGCAACGGATAGAAACCCGTATCGAAATTGTTGAACAACGAAATACACGCCGACAACAGCATGAACCCCGCATTCAACAGGAGCATCAACCCCATATATCTCAGCACTACGTTCAACCGCATAACCTGCCTCCGCGTTATTCGCTTTTTTTGTTTTTCAACAGGCCGATCAGAGCCTCGATATACTCTTTGAGTTTATGCACCTCATCGCGTCCCTCCATCGTGATCTTGAACGGAATCTTGGAATTGAGGTAATTGTGCAGCCCTTCGGTAATTTTCAGCACAGGCCTTACATAATACAGATCGATGAAATAGGAGAACATCACGATAATGATGATCGCTATAGCCAACGCTATAATTCCCGGCATAATCGCCCGGTAAGCGTTGCTTTCGAGTTGGGCGGTTTTGGCATCCATCACGCTCTGCGACGACACCATAAAGTTTTTGATCGAAGCCGTCAGGTCATAATAGGATGTTTTATAAACGCCCACAAACCAATTCATATCGCTGCGCCCGGTCTTCGCGCGGTTGTCGAAAAAATTATTGATTACGCCGGTATACTGCACGTTGGCCGCATAGATCGAGTCAAGCCCCCGCAGGTCGCGGATGGAAATCTTGGCCTCGCGGATGGCCGCATCGAACTTGGCACGTCCTGCGAACAACAACGAATCATACTCCGCACTGCCCGTTACCATTATCTGCAGCAGCGCCGTATTCTGATCCTGCACGGCATCGAGCATCTCCTTCGAGAGCTCCATATTTTTCAGGCTGGCATCTAGCATGTTACGCGTCGAATTGCTCAGTTTATTCAGTTCGAAATAGGACATCAGCCCCGAGAAAAAAAGCAACAGTCCGAGCGCGAAAAACCCAAGCCTAATTTTTTGCCTGATTCCCATAATCGCTTTAATTTGTTTGATTCAGCTAGAACAAATATACAATTTTTGACGACGATTCGCCATCATTCACTGAGAATAGTTGCCTGCGCTACGCCATCCGCATCCAAAGCCCCGAGCCGGACACGCGTAATCGTATTGATCCGTTCGCGGTCGAAAGGCGTCCGCACCTTGATATAATTCTCGGTAAAGCCGAACATATCCCCGCCGCGGCGGGTGCTTTCCCAAAGCACTTTGGCTTCACGGCCCTGCTGCGCGGCACAAAAACCGCGATAAAGCCGCGACGACAATTCGCCGAGGCGCTGCACCCGGTGTGCCGCAACGCCCGGCGCCACCTTCCCGTTCATCTCCGCGGCCGGGGTATTCGGGCGGACAGAATAGGGGAATACATGCAGGAAGGCCGGACGAATCTCCTCGAGAAACCGGCAGGTGACCTCAAAATCCTCATCCGTTTCACCGGGGAAGCCGACAATCACATCGATTCCGAAAAAAACGCCGGGAATTTGCGCCCTGACCGCCCCGATCCGTTCGGCAAACCGTGCGGTGTTGTACCGCCGCCGCATCAATGCCAGAATCCGGTCGCACCCGCTCTGCAACGGCACATGGAAATGCGGTTGGAACTTATCCGAACCGGCAGTGAAAGCAATCACTTCATCGGTCAGCAGGTTAGGTTCGATCGACGAAATCCGGTAACGGTCGATTCCTTCGACGGCGTCCAGCGCCCGCAGCAGATCTATAAACGACTCCCCGGTAGTGCGGCCGAAATCGCCGACGTTAATCCCGGTCAGCACGATCTCGCGCTGTCCTTTGGTTGCGATCGCTTCGGCCTCGCGCACCAGATCGGCCACCGGCAAGTTGCGGCTCGCACCGCGCGCCAGCGGAATCGTGCAATAACTGCACCGATAGTCGCAGCCGTCCTGCACCTTGAGAAACGAGCGGGTTCGGTCGCCAGTTGAAAAAGCGGCGAAAAAACCGGTCAACTCTCCGGCCTCACACGTATGTACGGTAGCACCCCGTTTGGCACCCAGTGCAGCAACACGTTCAAAAATAGTTCCCTTATCGTTGTTGCCGACCACCAGATCTACCCCTTCGATAGCGGCCAATTCCTGCGGTTTGAGTTGGGCATAACAGCCCGTTACCACGACAATCGCCCCGGGATTTTCTTTGATCAGACGACGTACGATATTCCGGCACTTCTTATCGGCATGCTCCGTTACCGAGCAACTGTTAATCACGTAGATGTCGGCCCTCTCGCCACGGACGGCACGCACGAATCCTCCCTGTTCGAAAGCGCGGGCGATCGTGGAGGTTTCGGAGAAGTTAAGTTTGCAGCCGAGCGTATAAAACCCGACTTTTTTCACAGGAGACATCTTGGAATCGTTTTTGAAGCGGACGACAAATGTACAAAAATACACTTATTATTTCGCGAAAAACCCGTAGTTTTGTAACTCTTATTCCGGCTATGGACTTTATCGGAGAAATTTTTCAATACAAATTCCTCACCCATGCGGCGTTGGCCTGTTTGCTCTGCGGAGTGGCCTGCGGCATGATCGGTACCTATGTGGTCTGCCGAAGGCTCGTATTTCTCAGCGGTGGCATCACGCACGCATCGTTCGGGGGGATTGGTATGGCCTATTACTTCGGGGCCAACCCGTTACTGGGGGCGTTGCTGTTCGCCGTTCTGTCCGCACTGGGCATCGAAACGTTCACCGCCCGGAAACAGATCCGTGAAGATTCGGCTATCGGGTTGCTCTGGTCGCTGGGTATGGCCATCGGCATTATCTTCATCTACCTGACACCGGGCTATGCCCCGAACCTGATGAGTTTCCTTTTCGGCAATATCCTGAGCGTCACCGGGACTGACATCTTCTGGATGGGAGTCGTCGACCTGGCCATACTGCTGATATTCGGAACGATGTACCATCCTATCCTGTTCGTCGCATTCGACCGGGAATACGCCCGGAGCCAGAACTTCCCCACACGGACGATCAGCTACCTGATGGCCACATTGGTAGCCGTCACGATCGTCATTTCGATCCGCGTCGTAGGGATCGTCCTGCTGATCTCGCTATTGACCATCCCTGCGGTGATCGGCAACCTGATTTCCAAATCGTTCGGACGGATACTCCTCTACGGATCGGTTATCGCCGCACTGAGCGCATTCGCCGGCCTCTATATCAGTTACCAGACCAACATACCTTCGGGCGCATCCACAATATTTGTGCTGACCGTTACGCTTATTGCCGTAAAAACGATTACCTTTGTTCGTCTCAAGCGCAGAATGAAGACCCGATGAAAACCGTCCACAAACTCGTATTGAAATCGTATCTGGGCCCGATGATCCTCACGTTCTTCATCGTGATGTTCGTGCTGATCATGCAGTTCATGTGGCGTTACATCGACGAATTGGTGGGCAAGGGTCTCGACATGAGCGTAATCGGCGAATTGATGTTCTGGGCCGCCATGACGCTGATCCCGATGGGACTGCCGCTGGCCACGTTGTTGGCCGCGATTATGACGCTGGGAAATCTCGGTGAAAACTACGAACTGCTGGCGCTCAAATCAGCGGGTATTTCGCTGCCGCGCATTCTCCGCCCGCTGATTATCGTAGTAGGTGCGATCTCTATCGGCAGTTTCTTCGTCGCCAACAACCTGGTGCCGCATGCGACCAAGAAGATCTATGCGTTGCTGTATGACATTCGCCAGCAGAAACAGTCGATCGAATTCAAGGACGGTATCTTTTTCAACGGAATCGACAACATGAGTATACGTGTCGGCGAACAGAACCCCAAAACCAAGCTGCTCACCGACATCCTGATCTATGATACGCGCAATCCGGACGGGGACATGACTACTACGGTAGCCGACTCGGGGTACATCACCCTGTCGGATGACAAGAAATACCTGCTCGTCACCCTCTACAACGGTGAGACTTACGAAGAATCGCGTAACTACACCTGGTTTGATAACAGCACGTTGCGCCACCATATTTTCGATGTGCAGAACGGCGTGATTCCGTTGGCCGGATTCGATTTCGAACGCAGCGACATGTCGCTGTTCAACAGCAGCCAAACCAAGAATACGCGCGAACTGATGATCGGGATCGACTCGTTAGAGCAGGTCAGCAAAGAGACGGCTGCCGCGTCGTTCAAGCCGCTGATCGAATCGCAAATCTTCACGCACGACAACACGATTCTTTCGGACAGCATTCCCCGGCCCGCCCACCAAAAAGCTTTCGCCGTCCTGGACACAATGCAGAAAATGAGCGTACAGCAAAGGAAAGAGCTCTACGAACGGGCTATTTCGCAGGCCCGTTCCGCACAGGGATCGTTCTCTTTCGACGAAACCACCTCGAAAGACGCGCTGGCGCAGCTCTACAAATACAAAGTCGAATGGCACCGCAAACTCTCGCTGCCCGTTTCGATCATGATCTTCTTCCTGATCGGCGCACCGTTGGGTGCGATTATCCGCAAAGGTGGCCTGGGTATGCCGATCGTCGTTTCGGTATCGTTCTTCGTGATCTATTACATCATTACGATTACAGGTGAAAAAATGGCCAAAGAGGGTACCTGGGGCTCGTTTGCAGGCATGTGGATCGCCACATTCATCCTGCTGCCCATTTCGGTTTACCTGACCTACAAGGCCACCAACGACTCCAACCTGTTCAATGCCGAATGGTACACGCAACGCTACAAAAAACTAAAAGCATTTTTCAATCACATATTCGCCATAAAACGGAAAAACCATGACAAAACAGAGTGTGCTCAATAGTGTCGAAGAGGTACTCGAGGATATCCGCCAAGGGAAAGTCGTAATCGTCGTCGACGACGAAGACCGTGAAAACGAAGGCGACTTCATCGTCGCTGCGGAAAAGATCACGCCCGAAATCGTCAACTTCATGCTGCACAACGGACGCGGGGTGATGTGCGCACCACTGACCGAAGACCGTTGCAAGGAGTTGGAACTGGACATGCAGGTGGCCGACAATACGTCGCTGCTGGGCACGCCGTTCACCGTTTCGATCGACCTGCTCGGCGAAGGATGTACGACCGGAGTCAGCGCGCACGACCGCGCCGCAACGATCCGCGCATTGGTCGATCCGAAGACCAAGCCGTCTGACCTGGGGCGTCCGGGACATATTTTCCCGCTCCGGGCCCGTAACCGGGGAGTGCTGCGCCGCCCGGGGCATACCGAAGCGGTCGTCGACCTGACGCGCATGGCCGGACTGCAAACCGGCGGGGCACTGATCGAGATCATGAACGAGGACGGCACGATGGCACGTATGCCGGACCTGCTGGAAATCGCAAAAAAATTCGACCTGAAAATCATATCGATCGCCGATATCATCGCTTACCGCCTGCGCAACGAATCGATCGTGGAACGGGGGGAAACGGTCGACATGCCCACGCAGTGGGGCCATTTCAGGCTGATTCCGTTCCGCCAGAAAAGCAACGGGCTGGAACACGTAGCGATGATAAAGGGCGAATGGAGAGAAGGGGAGCCTATACTGGTACGCGTCCATTCGTCCTGCGTTACCGGCGACATTTTCGGATCATACCGCTGCGATTGCGGCAACCAGCTGCACGAATCGATGCGCATGATCGAAAAAGAGGGCAAAGGTGCAGTCGTGTACCTGATCCAGGAGGGCCGGGGTATCGGCCTGCTGAATAAAATGAAGGCATACAAGTTGCAGGAGGAGGGCTATGACACGGTCGAGGCGAACCTCAAACTCGGTTTCAAAGCCGATGAACGCGATTACGGGGTAGGAGCCAGCATCCTGCGCGAAATCGGCGTGACGAATATGCGACTGTTGACGAACAACCCGCAGAAACGGGCCGGATTGGAAGGTTACGGTCTGCGGATCGTCGAAAACGTACCGATCGTTATCCCGCCCAACGAGTACAACGAGAAGTATCTCGAAACCAAGGAAACGCTGATGGGACATAAACTCGGCCTGTTCAAGCATTAAACACACACGGTATGCAAATCGCACACATAGCCCTTTGGACAACGCGTCTCGAACAGATGCGGTCGTTCTACGTGACCTACTTCGGTGGCGAAAGCAGCGAAAAGTATGTCAACCCGGGGAAAGGTTTCGAATCCTATTTCATCCGCTTCGGCCACAGCGCCGCACTCGAAATCATGAGCCGGACGGATATTACCTCGCCGGCTACAAAAGAATGTACAGGTTTTTGCCACGTCGCATTCAACGCTGGAACAGTGGAAGAGGTACACGGCCTAACCCGGCGGTTGCGGGAAGACGGTTTTCGTGTCTTCAGCGAGCCACGCACGACAGGCGACGGCTTTTTCGAAAGCGTAATCGGAGACCCGGATGGCAACCGGGTGGAGATCGTAGCCTGACACAGCAACTCACGACCCGGATAGGAACCCGGTAAATTTCCGGGACGAGACAACCGGGAATATCGACGCGGACGATAATCGGGCCACGTTCCCCAAATCAAACCGGGACAGGCCGTCATCCGAGCCGATTTGTGTACAATTTTCAAAAATATTGACCCGACACGCATCATGGAAAGCAAACAACTTCGCATCGTTTATATGGGCACGCCCGACTTCGCCGTCATGCCGCTCCAACGGTTGGTAGAGGAGGGCTACAATATTGTCGGGGTAGTCACAACCCCCGATAAACCGGCCGGACGCGGACTCAAGGTACAGGAGTCGGCCGTGAAACGTTATGCCGCTTCAGTCGGTCTGCCGATCCTCCAGCCGGAGAAATTGAAAGCGCCGGATTTCGTCGAGGCATTCCGCGCACTGAATCCCGACCTGGCGATCGTCATCGCTTTCCGCATGCTGCCCGAGATTATCTGGGCAATGCCCCGGCTCGGCACTTTCAACCTGCACGCTTCGCTGTTGCCGCAATACCGGGGGGCCGCACCGATCAACTGGGCCATCATCAACGGCGAGCAGGAGACCGGCGTAACAACGTTCCTGCTGAACCGCGAGATAGACAAAGGGGATATTTTAGGACAAAGCCGGGTGCAAATCCTGCCCGGAGACAATGTCGGTTCACTACACGATAAACTGATGGAAACAGGTACGGACCTGGTTGTCCGAACCGTCGAAAAAATCGCCGCCGGCGACACGGCTCCGATTCCCCAGCCTCAAACTGAAACGACCGGATTGAAGGGAGCTCCCAAAATCTTCAAAGAGACCTGCCGTATCGATTGGACACAAGGCTGTAACGAAATCAACAACCTGATCCGGGGCCTGAGTCCGTATCCGGCAGCGTGGACCGAACTGGTACGGGGTGAATCGGCCTCAATACTGAAAATCTATACTGTCGAACCAGAACCCTCTCCACACCAGGAACAACCGGGCACCATCCGTTCCGACAATAAACAAATATTCAAAGTAGCCTGCGGCGACGGTTATATCCGTATCACAGAGTTGCAACTGGCGGGGAAAAAACGGATGCACGCCGACGAACTGTTGCGGGGATTCAAGGAGATCGCCGCTTATTATTGCCAATAAGGAAGATATAAAACGGGAACGGAATACTCCGGCACGCACTTCCTCCAAAATAAATTTCTGATAAAAATCATCGGCATTCACAATCGGGCTTCCGCATCCGTCCGGTCTAAGTATGTCACACACATGCATGCAGTCATGGCACTGACCTTTCCATCCATCATCGAAATCCTCGGAACGTTGGCCTTTGCGATCAGCGGTATCCGGCTGGCATCCGCCAAACGTTTCGACTGGTTCGGAGCTTATGTGGTCGGGTTGATCACGGCGATCGGAGGCGGTACGATCCGCGACCTGCTGCTCGATACCACGGCATTCTGGATGCTGAACAGCATCTACCTTACCGTCACGGCAGTGGCGTTGCTGTTGGTGATCATTTTCGGCCGTTACCTCATCCGGCTCAACAACACTTTCTTCATTTTCGACACGATAGGTCTGGCTCTATTCGTCGTCGTCGGCATTCAAAAGACGATCGCAGCAGACTTTCCCTTCTGGATCGCAATCATCATGGGTACGATCACCGGTGCCGCCGGCGGTGTACTGCGCGATATCCTGATCAACGAAGTGCCGCTGATTTTCCGCAAGGAAATTTATGCCATGGCCTGTGTATTCGGCGGGATCGTCTACTGGATCTGCTACCGGCTCGACTACGCTCCGCACCTGACCCAAGTTCTGGCCGCCCTCACGGTAATCGCCACCCGGATCGTCGCGGTGAAATACAAACTCAGTTTACCTCGCCTGAGGGGAGATGAGGAGGTAGAAGAATCGGAGAACAGCGACCGGGAAGACTCCCGACAGTAACCATTGCAAAAATTCCGGCTTTCAAAAGCCGGAATTCGTTTTATCCCTATTCTTAAATTCTTTATGGCGCAAAGGTAAACAGCCGATCCTGCGACTTTCCACCCGGTAAATTACTCGACCTTACGAATGATCTCCATACCGTGACGGATCGCCTCTTCATTTGCGGGCAACAGTTTGTGAAGCCTTTCGGGCAAGGACTTAGCCAAACCTTTCATCACATTTTCCACCAATACCTGCGGCCGTACCTTCAGATAACCGCCCAGAATCATCGTATTGAACACGCGCATATTTCCCATGCGTGCCGCTTCGGCGGTCGCATCGATCGCATAAACGGCGATATCCTTGCGTACCGGATGCCGGGAAATACCGTTCGGATCGTAAATCAGCACGCCGCCCCGTTTCACCAACGGCTCGAATTTATCCAAACTTTGCTGATTGAGAATAATCGCCGTATCGTACTCGTGCGAAATAGGCGAACTGACCGGTTTATCGCTGAGAATAACCGTTACATTAGCCGTTCCTCCACGCATTTCAGGACCGTATGAAGGCATCCAGCTCACTTCCATGTCCTGCATCACTCCCGAATAGGCCAGAATTTTGCCCATCGAGAGCACGCCCTGTCCACCGAAACCTGCTATAATTATCTCTTCTTTAGCCATAAATTTTCTCGCTTAAAGGTCCTTCAAGTCACCGAGCGGATAGGCCTCGAACATATGCTCGCTCATCCAGTTATTCGCCTCGGCCGGTGACATTTTCCATCCCGAGCTGCAGGTCGCCACGATTTCGACGAACGATAACCCTTTCTCTTCCATCGAATTCGAAAACGCCTTTTTGATCGCTTTTTTCGCTTTACGCACCGAAGCTGGCGTATGCACGCTCTGGCGCGTCACGTAACGGACGCCGTCGAGCAGTTTGACCATATCGGCGATCTTGTAAGGATAACCGTTCAGCTTCGGATCACGTCCGGCTGGCGTCGTAGCCGTTTTCATACCCAGCAGTGTCGTCGGGGCCATCTGGCCGCCGGTCATCCCATAAATCGCATTGTTGACGAAGATGATCGTAATATTCTCTCCGCGGTTGCAGGCATGCATCGTCTCGCCCGTACCAATCGCGGCCAAATCACCGTCACCCTGGTAGGTAAAGACCAGTTTGTCGGGACGCAAACGCTTCATCGCCGAAGCTACGGCTGCGGCACGGCCGTGCGCCGCCTCGGCCCAGTCGATATCGATATAATTATAGGCGAACACCGAGCAGCCGACCGGAGACACCCCGATCGCATCGTGTTCGAGATTCAATTCTTCGAGCACTTCGGCGATCAGCTTGTGCACGACCCCATGGCTGCATCCCGGACAATAGTGCATCGTATTGTCTAAAATCAGGCCCGACTTGGCATAAACCTGATTCTCGGGTTTTATCTCAACAACATTTGCCATCGCTTACTTCGTTTTAGAGAGGAAATTGGACTTCAGCGCCTCGAACACCTCGCCCGGCGAGTGTACGATACCGCCCATACGGCCGTAATGACAAACCGGTGCACGCCCCTCGACGGCCAGCCGGACATCCTCGACCATCTGCCCCGCGCTCATCTCCACCGACAAGAAACCTTTCACCTTGCGGGACAGTTCGCCGATTGCCTCGGTAGGGAAGGGAAAGAGCGTAATCGGACGCAACAGGCCCACTTTAATTCCCTCCTCACGGCCCATTTCGACCACTTTCGAGCAAATACGGGCCGATGAGCCATAAGCCACCAAGACGTAGTCCGCATCTTCACACCGGATCGCTTCAAAACGCACTTCATCGCGCCGCACATCGGCATATTTGCGCTGGAGTTTTTCATTGACCCGTTCCTGTTGCGCCGGATCGAGTTCGAGCGAAGTCACCACATTGCGGACGCGACCGGAGGGTTTTCCCGTCAGGGCCCAATCATACTTTTCTGCGATATATTCGTCCGTCCAACGAGGTTGCTGCGGGGTAAGCACAACTTTTTCCATCATTTGCCCAATGACACCGTCAGCCAGGATCATGACCGGATTACAGTATTTGAAAGCCAGTTCAAATCCGAGCGGCACGAAATCATACATCTCCTGCACGGAATAGGGAGCCAGTACGATCAGGTGGTAATCACCGTGGCCGCCTCCCTTCACCGCCTGAAAATAGTCGGCCTGGGACGGCTGGATCGTACCGAGGCCCGGACCACCGCGCGATACGTTGACCAACAGGCAGGGCAATTCGGCTCCGGCCAGATAACTCAGTCCCTCACACATCAGGCTGATGCCGGGGCTCGACGAGGAGGTCATGACCCGCTTGCCGCAGGCGGCTCCTCCATACACCATATTGATTGCAGCGGTTTCGCTTTCGGCCTGCAGAACGACCATTCCGGTTGTTTCCCAGGGCCTCATTTCAGTAAGCGTCTCCAATATTTCCGACTGCGGGGTAATGGGGTAGCCGAAATAGCCGTCACAACCGCACCGGACGGCCGCTTCGGCGATCACCTCATTTCCCTTCATTAATCTTATCTCTTCCATGTTGACTCTCATTTAGGCATTCAGGCCGCCCCACGGCGGCCGGCTACTCCTCGAATTTCTGGCGGTACACGGCGATACAGCTGTCGGGACATACGATCGCACAACTCGCACATCCGATACAATCGTCTGGACGGACCATCTGCGAATAGTTGTACCCTTTGCCGTTGACCTCGCCGGCCAACGCCAGCACCTGCACGGGACAAGCCACCACGCAGAGATTGCATCCTTTGCATCGCTCTTTGTCAATCACGACCGTGCCTTTAATTTTAGCCATAACTACGCTATTTTGATTACAAATTTACCGGAATAGACCAAAAACGATTACATATTTTACCTATTTTTACGATGCCTAACCCTTTTCGATCAACCCGTTTTACACAGAAAATGAGGCTAAAGCCAAAATAAAAACCACACCGTTCCAAATTCCGTCATTTTATCCGGCGGACGGATTCCCGGCAAAAAAATCCCCGCCACATCCTATCATAGGAACGGGCGGGGATTCGATTTCGATATGTCCGGCTGTTTTCTGCGCTCCATGCACGGAAGGCCCAGCCTCGCAGCGGCAATGTACATTGCGCTGCGAATCTCATGCTCTGGTTTATTCGAGACTGTGAATCACGAGGCCCGAACGCAACTTCGGTTCAAACCATGTGGTCTTCGGAGGCATGATATTCCCCGAATCGGCGATGTCGATCAATTGTTTCATGGATACGGGATAGAGAGCAAAGGCAACCTGCATTTCTCCGCTGTCCACGCGACGCTGCAATTCGCCCAGCCCCCGGATTCCCCCGACAAAATCGATCCGCTTGTCAGTGCGCAGATCTTTAATGCCGAGAAGCCTATCGAGCACCAAATCGGACAGGATCGTCACATCGAGCACGCCGATCGGATCGTTGTCGTTATACGTACCTTCCTTGGCGGTCAAACTGTACCATTCGCCGTCAAGATACATAGCGAAATTGTGCAACCGGTCGGGAGTGTAAATCTCCCTGCCTTTCTTTTCGACGGTGAAATGCTCACCGAGCGCTGCAATCAGCTGCGAAGACGCGAGACCGTTCAGATCCTTAACGACCCGGTTGTAGTCGATAATCTTCAACTGGTTATCGGGGAAAATAACAGCCAGGAAGAAACAGTACTCTTCATCGCCGGTATGGGTGGCGTTTTGCTTCATTTTCTCCTGCCCGACCCGTGCAGCGGCGGCGGTACGATGGTGTCCGTCCGCCACATAAAGCGCCGGGATTCCGGCAAAAATCTTCGTGATCCGCTGCTGCACCTCCGGATCGTCGATCACCCAAAACTTGTGGCCGAAACCATCGGACGCCACAAAATCGTACACCGGTTCATTTCCGGCCACGACGCCCTCGATAATCAGATCCATCTCCCGGACGGCAGGGTAGGAGAAAAACACCGGCTCGATATTCGCATTCTGATTGCGGACATGCACCATCCGGTCCTCTTCCTTGTCCGGGCGTGTCAGTTCGTGCTTTTTGATTTTACCCTGCAGATAATCGTCGAAATGACAGGCCGCCACCAGTCCGTACTGCGTCCGGCCGTCCATCGTCTGGGCATAAACATAATATTTTTCCGTATCGTCCTGCACGAGCCATCCTTTTTCGCGCCACGCCCGGAAGTTTTCCACGGCACGGGCATACACTTCGTCGGAATGCTCGTCCGCGATCGGCGAAAAGTCGATTTCGGGTTTGATAATATGCAGCAGCGACTTTTCGGTAGCCTCCTGCTGCGCTTCGGCCGAGTTCAACACGTCGTAGGGACGCGATGCCACCTCGGCGGCATGCTCGGCAGGGGGACGGATCCCCCGGAAAGGTTTTATTCTGACCATAGTAATCCTTACTCTATTCGGTTACTCTCCTCAATCCTCTATTTATTGACCTGAAATTTGGTATCCCCGTCTTTCAGGTAACCGACGACCTGGCGTGCGGCAGCCAAACCGGCGTTGATATTCGCCTCTGCCGTTTCCGCCCCCATCTTTTTGGAGGTCGCGAAAACCCGCTTGCCGAACTTTTCTGTCAATGCTGTCTGATTGCCAGCCGCAATATCGGTAATGTATTTCAGGTCGGTACGCTCTTCGAGCGCCTTCACCAACCCGGCCTCGTCGATCACCTCCTTGCGGGCGGTATTGACCAACGTAGCGCCCTGGGGCATCCGGGTCAGCAGACTGTAACCGATCGACGCTTTGGTTTGTTCCGTCGCCGGAATATGCAGCGAGAGGTAGTCGGATTGTTCGTACAAAGCTTCGACCGTGTCCATTACCCTCACCCCGTCTTCTTCGAACACCGAAGGATCTGCATAAGGATCGTAGGCCGACACCTCCATACCCATCGCCTTGCCGTAACGTCCTACCAGGCGCCCTACATGACCGTAGGCCTGAATCCCCAGCCGTTTACCGCGAATTTCAGTGCCGGTGCCCGGCGTAAACTGGTTGCGGGCCATGAAGATCATCATACCGATAGCCAACTCGGCCACCGCATTCGAATTCTGGCCCGGCGTATTCATCACGACGATGCCCCGCGATGTGCAGGCACCCAAATCGACATTGTCGTATCCCGCTCCGGCGCGCACCACGATTTTAAGCTGAGGCGCGGCAGCGACCACCTCGGCGGTCACCTTGTCGCTGCGGACGATCAACGCATCGGCATCCTGCACTGCGGTAAGCAGCTGGTTCGTATCGGTGTATTTCTCGAGCAGCGCCATCTGGTAACCCGCTCCTTGCACAATTTCACGTATCCCGTCCACTGCAGCCTTGGCAAATGGTTTCTCGGTAGCGACTAATACTTTCATCGTAATCAGTGATTGGAAAAAAACGGCCTTCTTTTGCTCGGAAGGCCGGAATGTGGTTATAAATCCCATGAGACCCGTACTTTATTTCACATGCATTTTTTCGAACTCCCGCATGCAATCCACCAGCGCCTGTACGCTCTCCTTCGGCAATGCATTGTAGGTCGAAGCGCGGAAACCGCCCACCAGACGGTGCCCTTTGATGCCGACCATGCCTTTCGATTTCGCGAACTCGAGGAACTGCGGCGCCAGGTCTGCATATTTCTCAGTCATAACAAAGCAGATGTTCATCAGCGAACGGTCCTCTTTGACGGCCGTTCCCTCGAACAACGGGTTGCGGTCGATCTCTTCGTACAACAGCGCGGCTTTCTCTTCGTTGAGCTTCTGAATCGCGGGTACCCCGCCGATCGACTTGAGCCAACGAAGAGTCTCGCGCACGACATAAATCGCGAAAACGGGAGGCGTGTTAAACATCGACTGATTGGCGATATGGTTGCGGTAGTCGACCATCGACGGGAGTTTGCGGCTCACCTTCCCCAGAATATCCTCGCGCACGATGACGAACGTCACCCCGGCAGGCCCGATGTTCTTCTGCGCACCGCCGTAAATCAGGCCGTACTTCGACACATCCACCGGGCGGCTCAGAATGTCCGAACTCATGTCGGCCACCAGCGTTACGGGCGAATCGATGTCGGTCTTGTATTCCGTACCGTAAATCGTGTTGTTCGTAGTGATATGCAGGTAATCCAGATCGGTCGGAATCGTATAGTTTTTCGGGATGTAATTGAAATTCTTATCCTCGGAAGAGGCGACCACATCCGTCTCGCCGAACAGGCGCGCCTCTTTGATCGCCTTGTTGGCCCATACGCCCGTATTCACGTAACCGGCTTTTTTCTCAAGCAGGTTATAAGGCACCTGGAAAAACTGGGTACTGGCGCCGCCGCCCAAAAACAGTATTTTATAGTTGTCGGGCACCTGCAACAATTCGCGGAAAAGCGCTTCCGCTTCGTTGTTGACCGCTTCGAAATCAGCGGATCGATGCGAAATTTCAAGCAGGGACAAACCGATACCGTCAAAATCAAGGATGGCCTTGGCCGCATTCTCGATCGCTACGCGGGGCAGGATGGACGGCCCGGCGCTGAAATTGTGTTTTTTCATAACGCTTCTCAGTAATTATATTAAATGATTCTATTCCGAAACGGGGAGTTCCAAATTTATCTAAAAAATCCGGGAATTGCACAACAAAATTTCCAATTTCTACAACAACTCGCGAGGCCGGCCCATTTTTAACAAAAATTCCCTATTTTTGTTCGATCAAAAGAGTGTGTTATGATTAAATCGATGACCGGATACGGCAAAGCGGAAGCCGCGCTCGGACACAAAAAAATCACCGTCGAAATCCGTTCGCTGAACAGCAAACAGACCGATCTCGCGGTAAAACTACCCGCGTTGTACCGTCCTCAGGAGTATGAAATCCGCAACCTAGTGGCCAAACGGCTGCAAAGGGGTAAAATCGACGTCTATATTACAGTGGAGTTGGCCGGGAGCCAGAATTCCGTTACGCTCAACAAACAGGCCTTCGACGAATATTACACGCAGCTAATGGCACTGGCCGACGGACAGAATATGGCCTGGGGTACCAAAGCGGTCGATGCCGCCCTGCTGCAGGTGATCCTGCGCCTGCCCGACGTGGTGCAGACTGAAACCACGACACTCTCCGACGAGGAAAACCATGCGCTGATGAAAGCCGTCGAAGAGGCCCTGAACCATATTGAAGCGTTCCGGGAACAAGAAGGGGCGATTCTGATCGCCGACCTGCTGAAACGCATCGACAAAATCGAAAGCCTGAAAAATGGAGTCGAACCCTACGAAAAGGCTCGCACCGAAACGATCAAGGCACGCATTCGCGAAAACATCGAAGCCATCGGCATCCCGCTGGACAGCAACCGGCTCGAGCAGGAGATGATCTATTACATTGAAAAGCTCGACATTACCGAAGAGAAAGTCCGCCTGCAAAACCACTGCAACTATTTCCGCGAGGTGGCCCGCAGCGAGGAAGGGGTAGGGCGTAAACTCGGCTTCATCGCACAGGAACTCGGCCGCGAGATCAATACGCTGGGATCGAAAGCCAACGAAGCGACCATGCAGAAAATGGTCGTTGAGATGAAAGACGAGCTCGAGAAGATCAAAGAGCAGCTGCTCAATATCCTCTGACAGCTACTCCTGCAGGGAAACAGTCCCTCCTGCCGGATTCTTCGATGAATTGAACCGCACACCGGCTTCCGGGATCAATTTTACGTTTAACCGCACAAACCGCATAACCGTTATGACGCAGCCCACCGCAACCGGTAAAGTAATCATCTTCTCGGCTCCTTCGGGCGCCGGCAAGTCGACGATCATCGGCCGCCTGCTCCGGGATTTTCCCCAACTCGAATTTTCGATTTCGGCCACGAGCCGTGCACCGCGGGGGAAGGAGGTACACGGCTGTGAGTATTATTTCCTCGACCATGACGATTTTTTGAAAAGGGCCGGTAACGGCGAATTCGTCGAATGGGAGGAAGTCTATGCAGGCACCTGTTACGGAACGCTGCGCAGCGAGTTGGAACGGATTTGGAGCAAAGGCCACGTTATCGTTTTCGACGTCGATGTGAAAGGCGGCGTAAACCTAAAAAAGATATTCGGGAAACAGGCTTTATCGGTATTCATCATGCCCCCTTCCGTGGAGGTGCTGCACCAACGCCTCGTGGACCGCGGGACCGATTCGCCGGAAATGATCGCCAAACGGGTCGCCAAAGCCACCGAAGAGCTGACCTACGCAAATCAATTCGATTGTATCGTTGTGAACGACTGCCTGGCCACGGCCGTCGAAGAGGCCAAAAAGGCCGTAGCCGGCTTTATCGAATAGGACTGTAAAACGCACGAAACCGTTATCTCCCGGGAATATCCGATATAATGTAATTTTCCCGGGGTTATTTTTCTTACGTCAGACTCACCGACATGATGGAGACCGGAACCGCCGATACCATCCTCTACAGCGGATCGTTCAATCCGATCCACCGGGGACACTTGACCGTAGCCGAACAGGTATTGCAGGCTTTTCCCGGCAGTGAGTTGTGGCTGGTGGTTTCGCCGCAAAATCCGCTGAAAAGCGAAACGGACCTCGCACCCGAACAGCACCGGTTGGAAATGGCCCGCATCGCCGTACGGCACTCACTCCTGCATGAACGGATGCAGGTCTGCGACATCGAATTCTCGCTGCCCAAACCGTCGGCTACGATCCACACCCTGCAAGCGCTTTCCGCCCGGTACCCACAACGCAGTTTCTCCCTGCTGATCGGCAGCGACAATGCCGCGTGCTTCAATCAATGGATCGCTTATCAAGAGATTCTGGAGCGCTATCCGGTATTGGTCTATCCCCGCGAAGGCCATCCGGTACAGCCCGGGCCGACAACCGATAAGTGCACGTTTTTACAAGATGTTCCGCTGCTGCCGCAAGCGGCAACCGACATCCGCGGCCTGATCGCCGACAACGGCAAGGACACGAAAGCTCTTGTGGAACGGGAATTGCCCGCAGGAGTTTGGGAATACATCAAAATGCACAAACTTTATGGCTGCCGATAATACATTGCAACAGGAAATCGACCGGATAAGCGACCGGATCGCACTGCATCCCCACGATGCGACGTTATACCTGCAACGCGGTAAACTTTTCCACCGGACGGGAACATTCGACAAGTCTCTCAACGATTTCACCAAAGTACTGCAGCTCGACCCGCAAAACACCGAAGCCCAACAGTACAGCCTGTTGTTGCGCGAAATTTTCGCCTACACCTACACAGACCAATACAACCCGTAAAATCAATCGGGCGATTCTTACAAAAAACCGTAATCGCCGCGAATCACCGTCACTACAAAAACACTACTTTTGCACCCGAACATAACAACGATTTCCATGGTAAGAAACATAGCCCTGCTGACCGGAGGGGACTCCTCTGAATGGCAGATCGCGCTGCAAGGCGCCGAAAATATCGGAAACGCCCTCGACCGCAGCCGTTACACCCCTTACACCATTGTCCTGCGCAACGGGCACTGGACCTACACAGCGCCGGACGGAACAAAAAGCGAACTCGACCGCAACGACTTTACTCTGCCCGTCGCCGGCCGGAAAATCAAACTCGACTATGCCCTGATCGTCATTCACGGCACCCCCGGCGAAGACGGCCGGCTGCAAGGCTATCTCGACATGATGGGCATTCCTTATTCGTCCTGCGGATTCGTATCCTCGGTGCTGACGTTCGACAAAGCGGCCTGCAAACGGGCCGTCGCCGGCAGCGGTATCCACCTGGCCAAAGAGATTCTGCTGAACAAAACTTCGGAAATAGACCCCGCAGCCATCATCGCGGAATTGGGCTTGCCGCTGTTTGTCAAACCGAATGCGAGCGGCAGCAGTTTCGGTGTCACCAAGGTCAAGAAACAAAATGAACTGCTCCCGGCTATTACCGAAGCGTTCAAGGAGAGCGACCAGGTATTGATGGAAGAGTTCATCGAAGGCCGCGAAATCAGTTGCGGCGTGATGATCGCCGGAGGCAAAGAGTATATTTTCCCGATCACCGAACTGGTCTGCCAAAGCGAATTTTTCGACTACAAAGCCAAGTACCAGGGATTTTCTAACGAAATTACCCCCGCCGACCTGCCCGAAGCAATCCGCAAGGAGGTGAACCGGCTTACACTGATCGCCTACAAACGTCTCAACTGCCGCGGCGTGGTACGCATCGACTTCATAGTCAAAGGCGAAACCCCTTACATGATTGAAATCAACACGATCCCTGGCATGAGTTCGCACAGCATCATTCCGCAACAGGCAGCCACAATGGGCATGAGCCTCACGGAATTGTTCAACCTGATTATCGACGAAACCTCGAATAAATAACCGTTGCCCAGGTCCTCTAAGCACACAATGACCGGCTATCGAAATAGATCCGGGTATTCATAACGGGTATTCGAAATCGAAAGCTAATAAAAAAGAGACCGGGATTCCGCCGGTCTCTTTTTTATTTTACTATTCTTTGAAGCGGATCTTTTGTACCTTCAAATATCGAATCCGGATTTCGCAATCGGAAAAACCGCTTCAAACCTGATTTTATCTAACTACGGTGAGCTATTGCGCCGTGATTTCAATCACACGGCTGCTCTCCCTGAAATCGGAGAAAGCCTGCAGGCCGATCTTCATCAGGTACTCTCCGGAAAAGGTTTTGCCGTCCTCCACGAACGGACGCGCAGGCACGCTGTCCATCTTGTTGATCTCCACGACACGGTAACTACGCTGCGGATCGAGCCCCTGCAACCGGATGGGATAGGAGCGCTCCACATATTTCTGGGCATAAATATCATAAGCGAACAGCACCGCTTTATCCTGCCCGGGGGTCACATACATCACCGCCGCATGATTGCCGCTATACGGCGACACGAGCCGGAACTGGTCGCCTTCCTGGATAATCGGGGCAAGCCGCTTGTAATTTTGAACCGCTTCGCGGCAGAACTGCCGTTCGGCTTCGGTCAGCTTATCCATATTGATATCAAAACCCAGCTTATCCATCATCGCCACATCGGTGCGGAACTTGATACTCTGGTCGCCCATCGAAGTGACGTGCGCACTGATGCTTTTAGCGGGAAAAAAGTAGGAATATCCCCATTGCATGAAGATGCGTTTTACCGGATCAGTGTTGTCGCTGGCCCAGAATTCGGTAAAATATTTGAGCGCTTCGTAGTCGCACCGGCCGCCGCCGCCCGAACAAAGCATCATCGGCACATCGGGATATTTCTCTTGGATGCGCTCCAACACCTTATACAGCCCCCGAACATATTCGATGAACAGGTGAGACTGATTCTCCTTCAAATAAAAGGAGTAGGGGTTAGTCAGCATGCTGTTGCAGTCCCATTTGAAATAGGCCAGGTCGGGATTCTCGCTCAGAAGCTTGTCCACGACGCCGAACACGAAGTCCTGTACCTGAGGATTGCACAGATCGAGCGCCATCTGGTTACGGTAATAATAGGGCTCGCGGTTCGGATAGTGAATTACCCAGTCGGGATGTTTCTCATACAGTTCGCTTTTCGGATTGACCATCTCGGGTTCGATCCAGATACCGAATTTTACTCCGGCGCTGTCGGCAGCACGCACCAATCCGCCGACGCCATTCGGCAGTTTGGAGGCGGTCGGCTCCCAATCGCCAAGCCCCGACTTGTCGCTGCTGCGGGGATATTTATTACCGAACCAACCGTCATCGAGCAGGAACATATCGACACCGAGGATCGCCGCCTCCCGCATAAAATGGCTCAGTTTCTTTTCATCGAAAGCAAAACCGGTCGCCTCCCAGTTATTCAGCAACGTCAGGCGAGGACCGTGACCGTCCTTGAGCTGGTAGTCGCGGGCCCAATCGTGAAAACTGCGCGAAGCCTCACCCGTACCCTTATCGCTGTAAGTAAAGACAAACTCCGGCGTACGGAACACTTCGCCCGGACGGAGGTTGTACTCTGACGCATAAGGATTGATCCCGGAAACTACACGCAGATCGTTACTGGCATCGATATCGAACGTAAAACGGAAATTACCGGTCCAGTTCAGCGTCCCGAGCACCACCTCCCCTTCGGTCTCGCGAGCCGGGGCATCGAGCCCCAGAATGAAAAACGGCGAGGTGAGCATAGCCGCCCGGGCGCCCAACCGTGTATCGAGCACCTTCTTCCCGGGCGTAAGTTTTTGCTCGGTCATCGTAGTTTCATTGCCCCATTTGCCGGTAAACTCGGTCAGGTAATAGGCCGGACGGGCAAAATAGAGCAGGGAAGAGGCGAAATCCTGCAACAGCACCGGTCTCTTCTCCCGATGACTGATCTCCGTCCATGCCTTAATGATGTTTGCATCGGAAAACGCGTCGTAATACAGCTTCACCTCGACCGGATACACATCGTCACGCAACGTCACCACCGTGCGCGTGACTGTGGGGGAGAGCGCTTCCTGCGTATGAGAAACATACCTGAACAGGGACGAGTTGTTGCCGTCGGCATGCGTCATGCGTACAGCCGGTTCGAAAAAATTTTGCAGATCATAAGGCTGGTAAGCATCTTTACCTGCAGGTAAAACATCCAGATTGCGTCCATCGGTCCAAACAGAACCCAGGTAGGACTGACACAACCGCCCGGTGGTATCGACCTTCAGGATCAGGTCGGTTTTACCCGTAGTGACCCGGATCGTCTCCGGGGATGCTGCCTGCAGCAGCGAAAAACTGCAACCGAGCAGGCACACCCCGATAAATCTCATAAGTTTCATACTGTTATCTGATGTTTGGGTGAATAATTCGTCAATCGAAGTGTTAAAAATAGTAAAAAAAGCCGAATCCGCCGCCTGCTCCCGGATTTTGCATTTCCGGCTCGAAGCGCTATCTTTGTTCACTCTATGACCACACTCCGTGTGGCATGAACTCATAACGTTTTTTCCAATCCCCGGGACGACCGGCAGGAATTATCGATACATTTCCATGATCCAGATCGACGACAAGATAGTCAGCACCGAAATACTCACCACGCGCTTCTGCTGCAACTTGCCGCGCTGCAAAGGCATTTGCTGCGTCGAAGGCAATGCGGGCGCACCGCTTGAAGCGGACGAAGTGGACACGCTCGAAGCGGAATACGAAACCTATAAACCGTATATGAAGCCCGAAGGTATCGAGGCCGTCGAACGGCAAGGCTTCATGGTGATCGACGAAGACGGCGACTACACCACGCCGCTGATCGGAGAAGCGGAATGCGCCTATTCGTTCGAACAGGACGGCATCACTTTCTGTGCGATCGAACGGGCATACAACGCGGGCAAAACGACGTTCATCAAACCGATTTCGTGCCATCTCTATCCGATCCGGCTCATCGCATTCGGCAACGGTTCTGTGGGACTAAACTACCACCGTTGGAACGTTTGCCACGATGCGCTGGCCCTGGGCCGGGAAAAAGGCCTTCCGATGTACCGAATGCTCAAGGTTCCTCTGATCCGTCGTTTCGGGGAAGAGTTCTTCGATGCACTGTGTTCAGCAGCACAATATCTTAACGAACAAAAATAACGACAATAACGACTCAAGCGGAGTCAACTCCCGTTTTTTTGTTAGTTTTGTAACAATCAATCCGACCTCCGGCATGAAATTCCGACATACGCTGCCACTCATTACTTTATTGTGTTTCACCGTCTCGCTTACGGCCCAGACCCGCAGAAGAAGCACACCGGCTCCCGGCACGACCACCCCGAAACTGGAAGACCTGCCCAAACGCCCGCTGGATACGATCCCCACGAGCGATCCCGAAACCAAAATCATCCTTTTCAGCAACAACACCTGGTCCTACTACCGTCCATCGCTCGAAAGACTCGATTCGCTGCCCGTCTACACGCAACATTGGGATACGACCGGGGTATTCGCCTACCGGGACATCGCCTATAACGACCTGCCGCCCGTGGTGGAACTGAAACTGGTGGACGACCTGGCCCAATTCAAATCCCCTGTAACCGGTAAAGTATTGTCGAAATACGGTCCCCGCCGCCGGAGAAACCACAACGGCGTAGATATTCCGCTGCGCCCCGGGGAACCGGTTTACGCCACTTTCGACGGGCGGGTACGCTATGCCAAATACAACACCGGCGGCTACGGCAACCTGGTGATCGTACGGCACCGCAACGGACTTGAAACCTGGAACGCCCACCTGTCGAAGCTGAATGTCAAACCCAATGATTATGTGAAAGCGGGGCAGGTGATCGGCTTCAGCGGTAATACCGGACGCAGCCGCGGCCCGCACCTGCATTACGAAATGCGCTATCAGGACCAGACTTTCGATCCCGAATTTATCGTGGATTTTGAAACAGGACAGCTCAAATATCAAACTTTCGCGCTTGAAAAATCGTTCTTCAACATTCATTCACGCGCATCCGAAATCCTCGAAGAAGAGGACGAATACGACCTGCCCCTGCTGACCTCCAACGACAGCGGCGACAGCACCTCGCAGGATATCCTCGACCAAATCGCCGAAGCCCAGCAGAAAGAGAAAAAAGCGGCCGTACAGCAAAAACAGGCCGGCATCAGTTCCAGCGGAGCAATTTATCACACCATCAAGTCCGGGGACATGCTCGGAAAACTGGCTATCCGCTACGGCGTAACGATCGACCAGATATGCCGGCTGAACGGCATTACACGCAATACCGTACTCCGATTGGGAAAGAAATTGCGAATCAAATAGCCGCTCTTTTCCCCATCCGACAAAAAACAAGAGGCGAACCTGCATATACGGGGTTCGCCTCTTTATTTATTCCGTCCATTTTACTGATACTTTCTACTGTGTATTACTGTCCGTTAAAGACTGATTTCACCTGCTATACAGCCCGATCATTCTCCGCGAGCCGCAAAATATTTCATGAACTGGGCCCGCTCGTAAGCCAGCGGATGGGCCACCGAACGGTAATTGAGCCTGCCGCAGAATTCGGAGATCGACGTGAAACGATGTTCCGTCATCCAACCGCTGAGGTAACCGTTGATCCGGTCGATCACGCCGAGGCCGTTGTGGTAGATAGCCGAACAAACCTCAAACGCCGAAGCGCCCGCCAACAGCACTTTGACGGCATCCGCTCCGGTATGGACTCCGGTCGAAGCCGCAATATCCAGATCGGGGAAAGCGGCCGAAGCCATCGCAATCCAACGGATACTGCCCCGCAAGTCGGCCGAAGTGCTGAAAATATCCGCTTCCATCACCTGTACAGAATCGGTATTGATATCGGGTTCGTAAAAACGGTTGAACATCACGACGCCTTCGGCGCCGCACTGACGAATTCCCTGGATCATGTTCAGCGGGCTGGTGAAATGCGTGCTGATTTTGACGGCAACCGGCACCGACACCTTCTCTGCGACGTCGCGGACGACGGACAGGTATTGGCGCTCAATTTCCGCTCCCGCTACCATAGGATCCGCAGGCAGGAAGAAAACATTCAGTTCCAACGCATCCGCTCCGGCCTCCTCGATCCGTCGGGCAAAATCGATCCACCCGCCTTCGGATACGCAGCAGATGCTGCCGATTACCGGAATCGACAGGTTCTTTTTCGCTTCGGCGATCAATCCGATATACTGCTCCAGATAATCCTCCTTCAGATAGAAATGGAGGTAATCGGCAGCTTCCGGATACGCGTTGTAAACTTCCAGATGGGCCGTCTCATTGACAATCTGTTCTTCGAAGACCGATTTGAGCACGACCGCTCCCGCTCCGGCAGCTTCGAGACGCTGTAATTTTTCCAACGAAGCGGTTAGGCCGCTACTGCTCACAATCAATGGATTGCGCAGCGACAATCCGAGATATTCCGTTTTCAACTGTTTCATCCTTCCTTCGATTTCAAATGGTTTTCATATCCGCGTCATACGGACTCCGAAACGAGCCGTTGTTATTCCGACGCGCATCACACGTAATTCCGGGCTCCGAAAATCAGACTGCCGATGCGCACCATATTGCCGCCGCAGGCGATGGCCTGCAGGTAATCACCACTCATCCCCATCGACAGCGTGTCAAAATCCCGACCGAAAAAATCGTGCCTCAATCGGCTGAAAAGCCCGTTTAGGCGCATGAATTCGTCACGAACCACCGATCCATCGTCCGTGAAGGTCGCCACTCCCATCAAACCCCGGAACCGGACCCCCTGCATCTGACGATACTCGCCACCGCGCAGGTACGCGATTAACTCGCCTTCGTTCCAGCCGTGTTTGCTCTCTTCACGTGCCACATGCACCTCGAAAAGAACATCGATGACCCGATTGTTTTTCAACGCCTGTTCATTAATAACACCGAGCAGTTTTGCCGAATCGACCGAATGGATCATCGAAACATACGGTGCGATCAATTTCACTTTGTTCGTTTGCAAATGGCCGATCATGTGCCACTCGACATCCGCGGGAAGCTGTTGCCGCTTGGCATCCATCTCCTGCGGGCGGTTCTCGCCGAAAAGGCGCTGCCCGGCGTCATAAGCCTCCCGGACCACCTCTGCCGGGTAGGTTTTGGATACAGCTACCAACCGGACTCCGGCCGGAAGCGACGCTTTCAATTCTGCTAATTTGTCTTTAATGGCCATCTTGAATGCCGCTTTATAAGGAAATTTGCCTATTTTTGCTACTCCTGCTCGCAGGCGAAGCGAACCAAAATTAATCAAAAACCCACAATATGAAAAGAAAACTGACGGCTTTATTTCTGGCCGCCGTTGCCATGACGGCTTTCGAAAGCGAAGCCTGCACGAACATTCTCGTATCGAAAGGGGCCACCAAGGACGGCTCGACGATGATTACCTACACAGCCGACTCGCACCAGCTGTACGGATGCCTCTACTTTCATCCGGCAGCAAAATATCCAGCCGGCACGATGATGCCCGTGTATGAATGGGATACCGGTAAATACCTCGGTGAAATCGCACAGGTACCCGAAACCTATTCGACCGTCGGCAACATGAACGAGCACCAGCTGATTATCACCGAAAGCACGTTCGGCGGTCGCGGACTGGGGGACTCGACGGGAATCATCGACTACGGGACGTTGATTTATACGACCCTGCAGCGGGCCAAAACCGCGCGCGAAGCGATCCGGGTGATGAGCGACCTGGTGAACACCTACGGTTATTGCTCGAGCGGCGAATCGTTTTCGATCGCCGATCCGAACGAGGTATGGCACATGGAGCTGATCGGCAAGGGCGTCAAGATGGTGAACGGCAACAATGTGAATAAAGGAGCCGTTTGGGTAGCACTCCGCGTCCCGGAAGGTTATATCGGCATGCATGCGAACCAGGCACGCATCACCACTTTCCCGTTGAACGATCCTGAAAATTGCCTCTATTCGCCCGACGTAATTTCGTTCGCAAAAGAATCGGGATTCTACAAAGGCCCGGATAAGAACTTCAATTTCGCCGACGCTTATGCTCCGCTCGATTTCGGGTCACTGCGCGCCTGCGAGGCCCGCGTATGGAGCGCCTTCAACCGCGTCACCAAAGGGGAGATGGAAAAGTACCTCGACTATGCGATGGGCTACGACGCGTCGAAACGCATGCCGCTGTTCGTTAAACCGGCAGAGAAACTGAGCGTCAAAGAGGTGGCTTGGCTGATGCGCGACCACTTCGAGGATACGCCGATGGATATGCGCAACGACATCGGGGCAGGGGGACACAACCTGCCGTACCGCTGGCGTCCGATGCACTTCAGCGTAGACGGACAAGAGTACCTGAACGAACGCGCCATCGCCACACAGCAAACCGGCTTCTGGATGCTGGGACAGGCCCGCAATTGGCTGCCCGATGCCGTGGGCGGCATCCTGTGGTTCGGCGTGGACGATTCGGGCACCTCGTGCCTCACGCCGATCTACACCTCGTCGACCCGCGTACCCGAATGTTTCCGCGAAGGGAACGGCCACATGACGGAATATTCGCCCACCTCTGCCTTCTGGCTCTTCAACCGTGTGGCGAACTTCGCTTACCTGCGCTACGACCTGATCAGCAAAGATATCATCAAGGTGATCGACGAACTCGACACCCGCAACGAAACCGAGATTCCGGCCGTAGATGCTGCCGCGATGCTGTTGTACGAACAAAATCCGCAATTGGCAATCGACTTCTTGACCAACTTCTCGGTCTCGACGGCGCAGAACATGTTCGAACGCTGGCAGCAACTCGACCAGTACCTGCTGGTAAAATACATGGACGGCAACGTCAAAAAGGAGAAGGAGGGCAAGTTCCTCGACAACGGCAACGGACGCAACATTCCGGCATCGCCCAACTATCCGGGCTACAATCAGGAGTGGCAAAAAGCCGTGGCCGGCAGTACAGGAGACAAACTGAAAGTTGTCAAAACCAAAAACCTGCCGGAATAAGCCGATAGGCGGCCATCCAATGAAATAAAAGGCGCACTCACAGGTTATGTGGGTGCGCCTTTTATGAATGTACCGGTTTAATGCTTCAATTGATAGATAAACAGCACTGAATACTGCTATCAACTATAAATCAATTTAAAAGGATTTTATAATATTCATACTCTTTTTCATCTTCATTACTGTATGCTTTAATAAAAATTTCCGAATCGGATTTCCATATGATATTTTTTATAAAAAATGGAAATTTCGATTCTTCCGCGTACCGAATGATATATGAGGCAGAAACTTCCTTGTCGTTTATTTCAAATATACGGACCGAGCCACCCCCATCTCCGGAATTATAATAATCAAGCAAATAATCATTGTTCGGCGAAAGTAACGGAGCACTCCTGAAAGCATCGCCCAAAGCCAATAATAAATACTCATTACCTCTTTCCTGGTCGATCAGCATACAATCCGAAAACGTAATTAGATCACCGGAGACATAACAAGAAAGGAATGCATACATATCCAAATCAGGATAATAACCCACATATTCCCACCATGACTCTCCGCCACGATAATATCCTTTCACGGTATCTTTTCGGAGCTCAATCTCTACATTGTTGATATTCAAACAATAGCTCTTTTCATCTTCTTTGATTTGCTTCTTCAGCAATTTCTGACCATTGATATCGCAGCTAAGATATTGCTCTTCTGTTATTGGCAATGCTTTCAAATCATGCAGTTCAGCACCATCATCCGTATGACCAATCGTAAAAAAATTAATTTCAGGGGGAGCTGGGGTCATAAATTCTCCAACGCCATCAAGGGGTCCGTTTTCCGGAGGCAACCAACCTCTCTGGCGCAAAAGAGAACGGTCACAATTTTCAGCTCCGGGAATATCGGACATTTCAAGCTCCGGGTGCGGAGTATCATTGTAATAATCGACAACAGGAAGCGTTTTAAACACGGCATTAAGTTCTTCGGCTGAAAAGTTATTGCCGCTGATCAGTAATTTTCTTAACTTTTTATTTTGACTCAAATCCAGTGCTGTCAATTTGCATCGGCATATCAAAGTCCTTAATTCTATATTGTTGGTTACATCAAGCTCTTGCAATAGACCGTCACAACTAAGAAATTCCAAATTCCGGTTCGCACTTACATCCAATGATAGATTTTCGTTATCAAAACACACTAACTCTCTAAGCTTTTGATTGTGGATCACATCTATATCTTTCAATTGATTTTTTGAACAAAACAACACTTGCAGATTTCTATTCTGACTCACATCGAGAGTTCGCAGCCTATTTTCCGAACAGTCTAACTGCTCCAGATCCGGATTGTGTGTCACATCCAATTCTGTTAATTGATACTCTCTGCATAGTAGGTTCCGGACTGATTGACATTGGCTGATATCGAGCTGTAACAAGGAATCCGTAAATACGACAACCGTTTCACGATCTCCTTGAGGTGCCGAAAGATGATATTTATACGATATATTCAGGGGGGACGTAAACAACAGATTTCTAATCGGGCCGGTAATCGCGACTATCCGTTCGCGATTTGCGGAAAATTTGCATTTGATAATGTCCTTTTTATCAAATCCTTTTCCTACCACCTTTTGCGTTTTGCTCCCGTCCGAAATTGTAAATTCGAATCCCCGGGTAGCCAGCAAGCGCAGAGAACCGTTAGCCCGGAATCCCACCGTATCCGCAATGCTGTCCATAGAAATTCTGGTCAACTCTTTCCCGTTCGCCTGTCTACAATTCAAAGAGAATAGGGCCAACGATATTATGACGATCCATTTACTCATCCATTTATCCTTATCTGTAACGGGTTACCTGTCCATTCGTTCAGCCAGGATTTCACCGATACCGGAATACAATTCCGCCGAAGAAATTCGGCATACCAATGATTCAAAAGAAAGCTATCGTTTGTAATATAAAATAATTACAGGAGTTCTGCAAGGAAAATCAAGATGTTGCTCGATTTTCCTTGCAGAACTCCCGCAGTAAAAAACGTCTCTATTTTTGCCCGAATTCTTTCTCCTGAAGCGTCGTTTGTTCCTCACCCAAAGTCTGCAGGACATAACGGACATAAACCGTGTTGCCGTACGACGCGAGCGTAGCCGCATCGATCTTGCCCATTTCCGCATCGAACCGGACAATGGCCTGCTTATCGGCATCCTGTTGGTCTGTCGAAACAATGGACAAACTTTTGGCGATACCGAGGGATTCCAAGTAAAGCATCGGTCCCAACAGCGTCGAACCGTCATACGCGTACCCGTCGATCCCGATGGCATACAGGTAAGTTTGATCCTTGTCATTCTTGCAACCTGAAAACAGGCCTGTACCCAGCAGCACAATGATGCTTATGAATAAAACCTTTTTCATAATCACATTCTGAGTCGATCGCGTGAAAGTAGAAGGTAGAAGTATGGAACTCTTCGTTGCCGTCATTCCGGTAATCGCCAAAACGAAGCGACCGTTTGCACTCGGGCCCACCCGGTTATCCGATCTTGTGTGCACCCTGCGAGATCACCACTTCGATCACACGGGGTTTGTGCCCAAACTCCTGCTCGAACTTTTCGGTAATTTCAGCCACATATGCATCGTATGCTTCGGTTTTCACGATATTGATCGTGCAACCGCCGAAGCCGCCGCCCATCATGCGCGCTCCCAAAACTCCCGGATTCTTACGGGCAATATCGACCAGGAAATCGAGTTCCTTGCAGCTCACTTCGTACCATTTGCTGAGTCCCTCGTGCGAACCGAACACCTTCTGTCCGAAAGTAACGTAATCGCCTTTTTCGAGTGCTGCGCATCCGTCGAGCAGGCGTTGATTCTCATTGATAACGAAACTGCAACGGCGGTATACCACATCATCCATCTCATCCTTGTACTTGTCGAGCATCTCCATGGTCACATCCCGCAGCGATTCCACGCCCGGTTCGTGCTTCGCCACCACGGCTACACCCGCCTCGCACTGCGCACGGCGAACATTGTATTCGGATGACGCCAACGTATGCTTGACCTGGGTGTCGAACAGCACGACCTTACAACCGGCGGCTTCGGGATTGAACGGCTCGAGTTTGTATTCGAGCGAACGGCAGTCGAGCCGGACGATTTTACCCTTTTCACCGAAAAGCGAAGCGAACTGGTCCATAATCCCGCAACGCACACCGATGTAGTTGTGCTCGGTCATCTGACCGATTTTAGCCAGCTCTTCACGCGAAAAACCGAGGTTGAACGTATCATTCAGCGCAAAACCTACGGCGCTTTCCAGTGCGGCGGACGATGAAAGGCCCGCTCCCAGCGGCACATCCCCCCCGAACGTCATGTCGAAAGCAGGCACCTTCGCTCCGCGTTTTTCCATCTCTTTGACTACGCCGTACACATAGCTGGCCCACTGCTGGGCCGGTTTGTCACCGGTCATGTCCAACTCGACAGCTTCGTCGTAATCGATCGAATAGACATGGCTCACCTTGCCGCCATTAGGTTTAACCGCCACATAAATCGCCTTGTCGATGGCGCCCGGCATCACGAAGCCCATGTTGTAGTCGGTGTGTTCGCCGATCAGGTTGACACGACCCGGGGATGCGTAGCACACCGCGCCGTCGCCGTATAATGCTTTGAATTTCTCGAGGATTTTCGTTTTCATGATCTATTCCTGTTTAGGTAGGTAAATTTAATGCTGTTTCACATATACGTCATCCGGATAGTCCACCCGCGTAAGGAACAACCCCTGCGGCGGAGCGGAAGTTCCCGCCAGTGCCCGGTCGCGCCCGTCGATCACCGCACGGAATCCTTCGACCGACAGTTTGCCGCGTCCCACGTCCAGCAACGTACCGACAATCGCGCGCACCATATTGCGTAAAAAACGGTCGGCCGCCACGGTAAAAACGTAACATCCGTCCTGCTCCCGCCACTGTGCCCGAGTCACCCGGCAAATATTGGTTTTGTTGCCGGAATGTAGCTTGCTGAAGCTGGTGAAGTCCTGCCGCCCGAGCAGTGTCTCCGCCGCTTCGTTCATCCGGTCCAGATCAAGCGGCATAATCAACTGGTAGGCCACGTCACGCCGGAACGGGTCTTTACGGGGAGAAACATAATACTTATACTCCCGCTCAACGGCATCGAAACGGGCATGTGCATCGTCCCGCACGCGCCGCACGTCCTGAACGGCAATATCCCAGGGCAGGATCGCATTGAGGTGATAACAAAACCGCTGAGGCTCTTCCAACGGACATTCCGCGTCGAAATGAGCCACATAACGAGCCGCATGCACCCCCGTATCCGTCCGTCCCGCACCGACCACTCCCGTCGGAACCCGTAAAATCGTGGAGAGAGCCTCCTGCAACGTCTGTTGCACCGAAGGGGCATTATTCTGTATCTGCCACCCGTTGTATGCTTTGCCCGAATAGGAGAGTTCCAAAAAATAGCGCACGGAAACCAATTTTCATACAAAGATAAAATTTTGTCCTAAATTAACCGTAAACGTCGCGTCTGTTGGCTGCTATTTTTTTCGTATTTCAGGAAAATTAAGCTATTTTTGTGCAAATATATCATATCCTATGAAGATCGCTCTCGTGGGCTACGGCAAGATGGGCAAGGAGATCGAACAGATCCTTATCGCGCGCGGCCACACTATTTCCCTGATTATCGACGTTAACAATACGGCAGACCTCGACGCCGATCACCTCAGAGACATCGATGTCGCCATCGAATTCACCACTCCGCAGACCGCCTACGGCAACATCGTCAAATGCATCGAAGCGGGCGTGCCCGTCGTATGCGGCACGACGGCATGGCTCGACAAACTGCCCGAAGTCGAACAACTCTGCAAAACGAAACAGGGCGCTTTTTTCTATGCCTCGAACTACAGCATCGGCGTGAACATCTTTTTTGAGATCAACCGCTATCTCGCTGAACTGATGAACCGTTTCGGCGAATACGACGTGACGATCGAAGAGACGCACCACACCCAGAAAAAAGATGCGCCGAGCGGCACGGCCGTAACGCTGGCCGAAGGTATCCTCAGCAACCTCGGCCGCAAACGGAAATGGGTGTGCGGCACCACGACCGTCCCCGAAGAGCTGGAAATCGCAGCAATCCGCCGGAGCATCGTACCCGGCACGCACACGGTCACTTACGAATCCGATGTCGATTCGATCACGATGACGCACACGGCCAAAAGTCGCCGGGGATTCGCCCTGGGAGCCGTGCTCGCCGCAGAGTTCCTGCGGGGTAAAAAGGGCGTCTATTCGATGGAGGACCTGATGCGGGCCTAACGACGGACAGGAAACCCCGGAGCGCTGCGGCCAAATCACATTAAAACGACCAACGTGAACAAGATCAAACAAATCTGGAGCAACAAATGGGTGAAGTTCGGTACCGTATCGGTCATCTACCTGCTGGTTTTCGTCGTGTGGACGGGTAATCTGTGGCTGCTGATCGGCCTGCCGTTCATCTACGATTACTACATCTCCAAATACCTCGACCGCTGGGTTTGGAGCCGCAACCGGGCACTCAAACAACGTTCGAAAAGCTATAAAAAGACGATGGAGTGGGTCGAATCGATCCTCTTCGCGGTCATCGCCGTGACGATCATCCGCGTATTCCTGTTCGGCATGTATGTCATCCCGACTTCGTCGATGGAAAAAACGCTGCTCGTAGGGGATTACCTTTACGTAAGTAAAGTCGCTTACGGACCCGCGATGCCCAATACGCCGCTTTCGTTCCCGCTCGTACACCATACGATGCCTTTCTCGCAGACGAAAAAATCATTCGTCGAGTGGATCAGCTGGCCTTACCACCGGCTCAAGGGATTCGGCCACGTCCAGCGCAACGATGCCGTGGTATTCAACTTCCCGGAAGGGGATACGGTCGTACTCGACGATCCGACTGCAAACTACTACGATATCCTGCGCCAATACCAGCTCCGGTACGGACCCGACCGCGGACGCGAAGCACTGCTGCAACAGCATGAAATCATCACCAGGCCGGTGGACAAACGGGAGAACTACATCAAACGCGCAGTAGCGCTGCCCGGCGACACGCTTCAGGTGATCCATTCGGACGTATTCGTGAACGGCCAGCCACAAAGCCGCATCCCGAACAAACAGTATGTTTATTTCATCCGGACGGACGGTACGATGATCAACCCGCAAGCCCTCGAGGATATGGGTATTGCACAGGCCGACATCAACTACGATGCCGCCGAACGGACCTACATCATGCCGCTTACCGAGGACAACCTCGCCCGTATCAGCAAAATGCGCAACGTGACCGACGTGGTCAAATACGAGGCCGAAGGGGTCGATCCGAACGTTTTTCCGCAAAGTCCCGGTACTTATCCTTGGAATGCGGATAACTTCGGACCGCTGTGGATCCCCTCGAAAGGGGCTACTGTACAACTGACCGAAGAAAACCTGCCGCTTTATCGCCGCATCATCGAAATTTACGAAGGCAATAGCCTGGAGGTCACAAACGGCGTGATCTACATCAACGGCAAACCGGCCAGTAAATATACGTTTGGTATGGATTACTATTTCATGATGGGGGACAACCGGCACAACTCGGCCGACTCGCGCTTCTGGGGTTTCGTTCCCGAAGACCACATCGTGGGCAAGGCATCGGTCGTGTTGTTTTCGACCGACAAGGAGAAAAAATTCCCGAAGAACATCCGGTGGGACCGCATGTTCACATGGATCAAATAACAGAAGATGGAGCAACCGACCTTCGACACCTTCTACACTCTGGGCGGCGAAGCCGAAGCTCTGTACAAGGACCAAGGGAGCAAATTCCTCGCTTACGGCTATCCGGTTACTTGCGAGGAAGAAATTAAAGGGCGGCTGGATGCGCTGCGCAAACGTTACTACGATGCAACGCATCATTGCTATGCATGGCGTCTCGGCCCGAAAGGAGAGAGCTTTCGGGCCAACGACGACGGGGAACCTTCGTCGACCGCCGGCCGGCCGATCCTCGGACAGATGCTCTCGCGGGAAGTGACCGACGCGCTGATCGTGGTAGTACGCTACTTCGGCGGAACGAAACTGGGCGTACCGGGACTGATCGAAGCCTACAAGAGATCGGCAGCGCTGGTGCTCGAGAATGCAGAAATCGAACAGCGCACGGTGGACGTACAGACAACGATCCGGTTCAGTTATCTGGCCATGAACGATGTGATGCGCATCGTCAAGGAATTGCAGCCGCAGATTATCGCACAACAATTCGACAACCTCTGCACGATGACCCTCACGATCCGGCAGGGCTTTGCAGTACAGTTGCTCGACCGGCTCTCCAAGGTGGAGGGCCTCGAACTGGAAACAGACGATCAATAAAACAACATAAGGGTTATGGGAAAGAAAAACCTGGTATCGATCAACGACTTTTCACGCGACGAAATACTCAAGATCATGGAGCTTGCCGCGGGCTTCGAAGCCGATCCGCACCAACAGGTGCTTGCCGGCAAAGTTATCGCATCGCTCTTCTTTGAACCGTCCACCCGCACGCGGCTCAGTTTCGAAAGTGCGATCAACCACCTGGGCGGACGCGTCATCGGATTTTCGGACACGTCGAACACCAGCGTATCGAAAGGTGAAACATTCCACGACACGATCACGGTCATTTCGAATTATTGCGACATGATCGTCATGCGCCACTATATCGAAGGAGCGGCCCGCTACGCAAGTGAAATTTCCAAAGTGCCGGTCGTCAATGCAGGCGACGGCGCGAACCAGCACCCGAGCCAGACGCTGCTCGACCTCTTCTCAATCAAAAAGACGCAGGGACGGCTCGACAATATCAACATCATGATGGTAGGCGACCTGAAGTACGGACGCACGGTGCATTCGCTGCTGCAGGCCCTCTCGCACTTCAACCCTACCTTTACATTCGTCGCCCCCGAAGAGCTGAGAATGCCCGACGAATACAAACTTTTCCTCAAAGAGAAAGGGATCGCCTACACCGAAACCGAGCGGATCGAAGAGGGCATTAAGGAGGCCGATATCGTGTACATGACGCGCGTGCAGCGCGAGCGCTTTTCCGACCCGATGGAGTACGAACGCGTCAAACACGTCTACATACTCAAAAACAGCATGCTCGAGGGAACCAAAGAGAATATGCGCATCCTGCATCCGCTGCCGCGGGTGGGCGAAATCGCCGAGGATGTGGACTCGAATCCGAAAGCATACTATTTCCAGCAGACCGAAAACGGCGTTTACACGCGCATGGCAATCATCAGCTACCTGTTGGGGGCAACCAAGTAAACCATTTCTGTTACGTATGACCATGGAAGGAACATTAGAAGTCCGGGCAATCGAAAACGGTACCGTGATCGACCACATTCCGGCCAACAGCCTGTTCAAAATCATCAAGATACTGGGTCTCGATACCGAGACGCACCGCATTACCTTCGGCATGAACCTCGAAAGCAAGCGGATGGGAACCAAAGCGATCATCAAGATCAACGAACGTTTCTGCCAGCAGGAGGAGATCAACCGCATCGCGATCGTTGCGCCGATGGCCGCCGTGAACATCATCAAGAACTACGATGTAGTCGAAAAACGGGCCGTAGAAGTACCCGAGACGATCGAAGGTTTCGTGCGGTGCGCCAACCCCAAATGCATCACCAACATGGAACCGGTGCGCACTTCGTTTACCGTCATCCACGGCGATGAAATTTCACTCCGGTGCAAATATTGCGAGAAGATCACGCATCAAAACAGTATCGAGATAACCAAATAGAAACCGTGCCTAAACCGCGTTCCGCCAAATATACCGTCCCCGCCTCAGAGGGGAGGGGTGTTCCTGTCGACGACCCGTCCAAGCAGATGATCCACGTCAAGGGAGCCCGTGTACACAACCTCAAAAATATCGAGGTCAAAATCCCGCATAACGAACTGGTGGTGATTACCGGCCTTTCCGGTTCGGGTAAATCGACGCTCGCCTTCGACACCATCTTCGCGGAGGGGCAGCGGCGTTATGTCGAAAGCCTGTCGGCCTATGCCCGGCAGTTCCTCGGCAAGATCAACAAGCCCGAGGTCGATTTCATCACCGGCATAGCCCCGGCCATTGCGATCGAACAGAAGGTCAATACGCGTAATCCGCGTTCGACGGTCGGCACCTCGACCGAAATCTACGACTACCTGAAACTGCTTTTCGCCCGGATCGGACACACTTATTCGCCTGTTTCAGGGCGTGAAGTCACATCGCATACGGTAGCCGACGTGGTGAACTACATCGTTGCGCTCCCTCCCCATACGCGCATCCTCGTGACCGCTCCGCTGATCCTCGGCGAAGGACAGGGACTGATCGAAAAGCTTACCCTGCTTTCGGGAGATGGTTTTCAACGTGTATATATCGCCGGAGAAGTGCTTTTCATCGAAGATGTAGTGCAACAAGCCGAACGCTACAACGAAGCCCGGGATATCCGCATCGTGATCGACCGTGCGAAGGTCAGCGCCGAAGAGGAGCTCCTCAGCCGCCTCGGCGATTCGGTCTCCACCGCGTTCAACACGGCAGGCGGCATGTGCGATATCGTCATACAAAATCCGGAAGGCGACCGTGTCGAACACTTTTCATCACGCTTCGAGCTCGACGGCATCCGCTTCGAGCATCCTTCGGAACATATGTTCAGTTTCAACAATCCGATGGGGGCCTGCCCGCGATGCGAGGGTTACGGCAAAGTGACCGGCATCGACGAAGACCTCGTGGTACCGGATAAAGCCAAAAGCATTTATGATGGCGCCATTGCCTGCTGGCGCGGCGAAACGATGAAATGGTGGAAAGAACAGTTGATCGAGCACGCGCCCAAATTCAACTTTCCGATCCACCGGCCCTATTACGAACTGACCAAACAGGAAAAGCACCTGCTGTGGAAAGGCAACGAATATTTTCACGGACTCGACCGTTTTTTCAAGTTTCTCGAAAGCGAACGCTACAAAATCCAGTACAGGGTCATGCTATCGCGTTACACGGGCAAAACGATCTGTCCCGACTGCGAAGGGGGACGCCTGCGTAAGGAAGCGCTGTACGTCCGGGTCGGGGATAAAAACATCACCGAACTGGTCACGATGCCGGTCGATGAGCTGCAAGATTTCTTCACCGCACTGCCGCTCGACGACCGGGAACGGCACATGGCCGAGCGTATCCTCACCGAGATCACTTCGCGACTCACATACCTGAACGAAGTAGGGTTGGGTTACCTGACGCTCGACCGGCTCTCATCGACGCTATCGGGCGGTGAAAGCCAGCGTATAAACCTGGCCACTTCACTGGGCAGCAGCCTTGTGGGATCGCTCTACATCCTCGACGAGCCGAGTATCGGACTGCATCCGCGCGACACGTACCGGCTGATCGGCGTTCTGAAAAAACTGCGCGACCTGGGTAACACGGTGATCGTAGTCGAACATGAAGAAGAGATTATCCGTGCAGCAGATACGATTATCGATATCGGCCCGTTGGCCGGCTACCAGGGCGGGGAAGTGGTATTCCAGGGCTCTGTAGATGAACTAATCCATTCGGAAAAGAGCCTTACGGCCAAATACCTGACCGGCCGGGAGACTATCGAAGAACCGAAGCATTACCGCAAATGGAACAGCTATATCGAAGTGCTGGGAGCGCGGGAAAACAACCTCAAGGGGATTGACGTGAAGTTCCCGCTCGGTGTGATTACCTGCGTCACCGGAGTGAGCGGCAGTGGCAAATCGTCGCTGGTCAAGGGTATCCTCTATCCGGCCGTGCGGCGCGAACTGTACGAAACGGGACTGAAACCAGGCAGTTTTTCCGGGCTGTCGGGCGACGTCACCCGCCTTAAATCAATCGAAATCATAGACCAGAATCCGATCGGCAAATCGTCACGCTCGAATCCGGTCACTTACATCAAAGCGTACGACGAAATCCGCAAACTTTTCGCCGACCAGCCTTATGCGAAACACAACAACATGAATCCGTCGCATTTTTCGTTCAACATCGCGGGCGGGCGCTGCGAGGAGTGTCAGGGCGAAGGGGTGATCAAGGTCAGCATGCAGTTTATGGCCGACGTCGAGTTGGTGTGCGAATCCTGCGGCGGCAAACGGTTCAAAGACGACGTACTCGAAGTAAAGTACCACGACCGTTCGATTTACGACATTCTGGAGATGACCGTCGACGATGCGATCGAATTTTTCGGCAAATACCAGGACAAAGACCCGGTCAACAAAAAGATCATCGAAAAACTGAGCACTTTGCAGGATGTGGGTCTCGGTTATATTAAACTGGGGCAATCCTCTTCGACGCTCTCTGGCGGCGAGAGCCAGCGCGTGAAACTCGCATCGTTCCTCACCAAAGAAAACGCACAGGGACCGATCATGTTCATCTTCGACGAGCCGACCACCGGCCTGCATTTCCACGATATCCGCAAGCTGCTCAAATCGTTCAACGCGTTGATGTCTAAAGGACATACGATCGTAATTGTCGAGCACAACATGGATGTCATCAAGTCGGCCGACTGGGTGATCGACCTGGGACCGGAAGCCGGGGACCGGGGCGGATACCTGGTTTTCGAAGGTACGCCTGCGCAGCTCAAAGATTGCAAAGAGAGTTATACCGGCAAATTTCTGGCTCTCAACACCGACCGGAAAACCGGGTCGGCAGTCGCATCCAAGATGTCGACAGCATCCGGGCCGACAACAGAAATACCTGCTGACAATAGGGCTAATACGACGGAAAATACGGGAAGGACACGATCCAAGAGGAATAAACCGCAAACAGCCGAAACAAAGTACCCCTCTCAGAAAACCGTCAAAACAACCAAATCCGAAGCATAATCCGGCATGGACCTAATCCAATATACGCTTCCCAACGGCATCCGGTGCATCCTCAAGCGGGTGCGCTCGGCCGTCGCACATTGCGCACTGACAGTCAATACGGGCAGCCGCGACGAATTGCCGTCGGAATATGGTTTGGCCCACCTGCTCGAGCATTCGTTTTTCAAAGGCACGACACACCGCAAATCCTACCACATCAACTGCCGTCTCGAAAACCTCGGCGGGGAACTGAATGCCTATACGACCAAGGAAGAGACGGTAATCCATACCACGACGCTCAAAAGCGATGCGGCCAAAGCGGTCGAACTGATCGCCGATATCGTATTCCACTCGGTCTTTCCGCAAAAAGAGATCGACCGCGAAAAAACGATTATCATCGACGAGATCAACTCCTACAAAGACACCCCCTCGGAACGAATCTTCGATGACTTCGAAGATATGGTTTTCGCAGGCACTTCATTGGGGCATAACATTTTAGGAAAGAAGGGGTCGCTGATGAAATTCACGCGCGACGACCTGCTTCGTTTTATCGGCCGCACCTACAATACCGACCAGATGGTCTTCTCGATGATCGGCAACATATCGGAGAAACGCTTTACCGAACTGTGCAACCGCTATCTCGGTGAAACGGCTTCGCATCCGCGCACATTCGAGCGGGACCGAACCGACCGTTATGTCCCAATGACCAGAACCCTGCACCGCAGTTCCCATCAGGCACACTGCATCATCGGCAATCAGGCTTACAGCCTCAGGGAAGAGAAACGCATTCCGCTGTCGTTGCTGACCAACCTGCTGGGCGGTCCGTCGGCCAATTCACTGCTGAACCTCGTGGTTCGCGAACGCAACGGACTGAGCTATACGATTGAAGCAGGCTTCACGCCGCTGAGCGATACGGGTATCTCGACAATCTATTTCGGCACCGACCGCGACAAGGTCGATCTGTGCATCGAACTGGTCAACAACGAACTGGAAAAAATAAAGCGGGGAGAAATCAGTCCCCGGCTGCTGAATATGGCCAAAAAGCAGTTTATCGGACAAATGGCCATAGCCATGGAGAACAACGAGGGATACATGCTCAGCGCAGCCCGCAATTACCTATACTACAACCGGGTCGAGACAATCGATTCGATCCGCCGGAAAATTCGGGAGGTCTCGCTCGACGATTTGACCGAAGTAGCCCAGACGGTGTTCGGTGGGAATCTCTCTACATTGATATATAAGTAAACGGACAATGGACGACCTCGAACGCTACATAGCCGATCACATCCCGCCGGAAGATTCGCTGCTGACAGCATTGGACCGTGAAACCCACCTGCGGGTAATCCAGCCGCGGATGATCTCAGGACACCTGCAGGGACAACTGCTCAAAATGCTCGTGCAAATGATCTCGCCGCAACGTATTCTCGAAATCGGCACATTTACAGGCTATTCGGCCATTTGTATGGCCAGGGGGCTACAAGCGGGCGGGGAAATCCACACAATCGAAATCGACGACGAGTTGGAGGAGATCGCAGCCAAATATTTCCGGGAAGCGGAACAGAACATACAGGGACGGATCATTCAGCACATCGGCTCCGCCCTCGATCTGGCGCCGGGGTTAGGTATATTCGACCTGATCTTTATCGACGGAGACAAGCGGGAGTATCCGCAATACTACGAAATGGCGATGCGCTCGCTCGTCCACAGCGGCAGCTACCTGTTGGCCGACAACATTCTCTGGTACGGGAAAGTGGCGGAACAGACTCCTGCGGGCGACCGTTTCACCGAAGGCATCAAACAATTCAACCGCATGGTAACGGAAGACGACAGGGTAGAGAACGTCATCCTTCCCCTACGTGACGGGCTGAATCTGATCCGAGTGAAATAATCAAAGTACCCCTGGCACGAAACCGGACCTTATCACATACCCCAAACCGGACGCCCTCTGGTAATTCCGCTAAAGGTTACTCCTGATATTTTGGCCGTAAAATCTCCGAATAGAGCATGGCCATACGCGGATCGAAACCTCCCGCAAAAATATCTTGTACATCCTCGGTTTTAACGGGATCCGTCAATTCTCCGGCCGCAATCTCTCGGTCCGCCACACCTGCCAACATAATGTCAGCAAGAGGATCCTCCTCTTGTATATCTTCCAACCGTTCCAATGCTGCGGCAATCGCACCGTCATCGTAAGAAAACGGTACAGACTGCCGGGAATCGGCAAAAGTCGCCGCTTTCTCCAACTGCGTGTCAGGATCAGGATGCGGTTTCACGTCAGTAGTCGCAGGAATTATGGGACGGACCGGTTTCCATTCCACCTCATCCGTTTCAACCGTCTCCGGTTCCACTTCCGCTTGGGCAGTCTCTTTGCGTTGAATCTCCCGCAACAGGTCGTCCCACGGAGAATCCTGGGGCAACCGATCCGACTCGCCCGGCGGCGCAGGCTTCTTTTTCAACAGAGAAAGAGCGATCGAAGCTCCCACGGCAATCAATAACGGCAACAATCCTTCCATCCTGTTCTACTCTTTAAGATTTTCGACCCGGGTAATTTTTTCGACACCCTTAATTTTACCGACTTTTTCCATAATCAGCTTTAGGTCTTTCAGATCCTTGACATACAGGCTGATACTACCTTCGAAAATACCGTCATGGCTCTGCAGGCGCAATTCGCGGATATTGGTATTCAATTCACCGGTAATCACCTGCGACAATTCCATCAGGATACCCACCCGGTCGATCCCCCGCAATTCAAGAATCGTCAGGTAGGACATCGCCTTATGGCTCGACCATGCAACCGGCGTCAGGTTATTGCCGTGCTGGCTGGCCAGCTTGATCAGCTCGTTGCAACTTTTTTTATGCACATCGACCTTGTGCGTATCGGGATTTTTGTAACCGACCACTTCATCGCCCGGAATCGGGTTACAGCACGGAGCGATCACAAATTGCGGCTGTTCGAAATCCGCATCCGCTCCATCGGTCGCCTCGCGCGCTCCGGTCTCTTTGCCGGAATCCTTACCGCCGTTTTGGGTTTGGGCCTTTTTACGGTCGTCGCCATTGAGAAATTTGAACGGATTGGGAATCTGTAGTGTCCAAAATTTCAATATTTTACTAGCTGAATTCTCGCGTAGCACCTTTTCCAGGCCATCCAAGTTTATAATCCCGGCGCCGAGCTTACTGTAAAACTCATCTTTCGTGGTACACTCGTACGCAGGGAGTACTTTACGAAATACGCGGGCACGGGCACTGGGGGGTATACCGAATTCGTGCAACCGGGCCTCGAATACCTCGCGTCCCCGGTTGATGTTATTGATCTTCTCCTTTTTGAGAAAACTGATGATGCACTGCTTCGCTTTCGTCGTGGCCACATGGTCGAGCCAGTCGGTCTTCGGTTTGACATTCTGCGAAGTGATAATCTCAATCTGGTCGCCGCTCTGGATCGGTGTAAAAATCGATTCGATTTTATGGTTGATCTTCGCCCCGATGGCACTGTTACCGATATTGGTATGAATGTCGTAGGCAAAATCCAGGGCCGTCGCTCCCTGCGGCAGCGTCCGGGATTCGCCTTTGGGTGTAAAAACAACGATTTCGTTGGTGTAAAGGCTTAATTTGAAGTTATCGAGAAACTCGACCGCATTTTCGGTCGGACTGTTCAACGCCTCGCGCACCTGCTTGATCCAACGGTCGAATTCACCTTCATCGCGTCCCTCCGCATCGGTGCTCTTATATTTCCAGTGCGCAGCGAAACCACGCTCGGCAATCTCTTCCATCCTTTGCGAACGGATTTGCACCTCGACCCAGACGCCGTCGGGTCCCATAACGGTGGAGTGGAGCGCCTCGTAACCGTTGGCCTTCGGAATATTGACCCAATCGCGTAACCGGTCCGGTTTCGGTTTGTAAATATCCGTAACCAACGAATAGATATGCCAGCACTGCGATTTTTCCGGGATCAGCGGTGAAGGTTTGAACACGATACGGATCGCAAACAGGTCGTACACCTCCTCAAAAGGAATCTGCTTACGCTGCATTTTGGACCAGATCGAATAGACCGACTTGACGCGACCCGAAATCTCGAAATCGATCCGGTTCGCTTTCAGCACTTCGATCAGCGGAGCATTGAATTTCTCGATAAACCGGACTCGGTCCGGTTCGGTTTCGTGAATCTTCTGCTCGATCTGGCGGTATTCTTCGGGAAAACGGTACTTGAGCGTTAAATCTTCCAGCTCGCTCTTAATCGCATACAGACCAAGCCGATGGGCCAACGGAGCGAACAGATAGATCGTCTCGCTTGTGATTTTCATCTGCTTGTGGGGCGGCATGCTGCCCAGTGTCCGCATGTTGTGCAACCGATCGGCGATTTTTATTAAGATCACGCGTACATCGTCCGATAGGGTAAGCAGTACCTTGCGGAAATTCTCGGCCTGCTCCGATGTCTCGGTCTTGAATACCCCCGACATTTTGGTCAGGCCGTCTACCATCTGCGCGATTTTCGGGCCGAACATCGACTCGATATCATCGACCGTATAATCGGTATCCTCGACCACATCGTGCAACAAAGCCGCCACAACCGACTTGACCCCGAGGCCGATTTCATCGACTACGATCATCGCCACGGCCAACGGATGCAGGATATAGGGTTCACCCGAACGACGCCGCACACCCTCGTGGGCCTCTTTCGCCAGAAAAAAAGCACGCTTGATCAGATCGGCATCCTTTTCAGTCTTGCAAATCTTCGTACAATGCTCCATCAGGCGGTCGAACGCCGTATCGATCAGCCTCTCGTCTTCCGGACTATATCCCATATCCGATACTCCTTCAACCCGTTCGTGTTAATTGGCCGTCAGCGCTGCGCGCACCTTGGTTTCGATCTCGTCGCGGAGCGCATCGTTGTTTTTCAACGCCTCCTTCACGGCATCACGGCCCTGTCCGAGCTTCTGATCCCCGTATGAGAACCAGGACCCGCTCTTCTTGATAATTCCGTTATCGACACCCAGGTCGATAATCTCGCCCAGTTTCGAAATCCCTTCGCCGTACATAATGTCGAATTCGGCGCGACGGAATGGGGGAGCGAGTTTATTCTTCACGATCTTGACTTTCGCACGGGCTCCCATCTGCTCCTCGCCGTCCTTGATCACCGATGCTTTGCGGATATCGACCCGGACGCTGGCATAGAACTTCAGCGCATTACCGCCGGTAGTGGTTTCGGGGTTGCCGTACACTACACCGATCTTGTCGCGCAACTGGTTGATAAAGATGCAGACGGTACCGGTTTTGCTGATGCTGGCGGTCAGTTTACGCAATGCCTGCGACATCAGGCGTGCCTGCAAACCCATTTTCGCTTCACCCATTTCGCCTTCGATTTCAGCCTTGGGTGTCAGGGCTGCCACCGAGTCGATCACCACGATATCGATCGCACTGGAACGAATCAGGTGATCGGCGATTTCGAGCGCCTGCTCGCCGTTGTCAGGCTGCGAGATCAGCAACTCATCGATGTCCACCCCCAGTTTCTGGGCATAAGTGCTGTCGAACGCATGTTCGGCATCGATAAACGCGGCAATGCCGCCCGCCTTTTGCGCCTCGGCGATCGCATGGATCGCAAGGGTCGTTTTACCCGACGATTCGGGACCGTAGATTTCGATCACGCGGCCTTTCGGATAACCGCCGATACCGAGCGCCTGGTCGAGTGTAATCGAACCTGACCGGATAACCGGAACGATCTCCACCGCCTTGCTGCTCATTTTCATAATAGCGCCTTTGCCAAAATCCTTCTCGATTTTGTCCATTACGGCGCTGAGAACTTTCAGTTTCTCGGGATTTACCTGGGTTTTGTCTGCCATATAATTATCTCTGTGATATTTTCTATTGATACGCTTCCACGATCTGTGTAAAGTGGTCCTTGGTATTTACCTTGTCGAAAATCTTCTCTATCGTGCCATCGGGGCCGATCACAAACGTCGTACGCAAAATACCCATATAGGTACGCCCCATAAACTTCTTTTCACCCCATACTCCGTAAGCGGCCGCAATACTTTTATCCGCATCGGCGATCAGCGGGAAATTAAGTCCATGTTTTGCGATAAAGCCCTGGTGCGACTTCACGCTGTCGGGACTCACACCGATTACCTCAAAGCCCATTCGCTGCAACTCGGCCCGGCCGTCACGCAGACTGCAGGCCTCGGCGGTACATCCGGGGGTGTTGTCTTTCGGGTAAAAATAGAGAATCACCTTCCTGCCTCGGAAATCCGACAGTGAAATGCTTTTACCGTCCTGATCGGTACCGGTAAACAGAGGGGCTTTATCGCCGATTTTCAACTGGGTCATACTATGCCTCTTTTCGTGAATATACGGTTTAAAGGTACGAAATAAAAGTGAAATTTAAAGCAGAAAAGCAAAGAAGGTTATGAACGAGAACTCCCTGTCAGACCGCTAAAAGCCGATTTAAACGGGAGTTGCATTATTTTCCCGTTATTTTTGTCGGAAGAGTCATACACTCCAGCGTTGTACGGCTCCCTGTAACGGTCTTTGCAGCGTACAACCGGTATGGTACGAAAAAAAGCACCGACAAGACAAAAAACGGAAGCCTATAACTTTTGATTATAACAGATAACAAAGATTGAATGACATCTCCGCAAAGAAGTTTCTATTTTTATATCGCATTTCAAAAGAATAGCAAGATCATGTATAAACAAATTATCCGGCCTCTTTTATTTTTAATGGATCCCGAAAAGGCACATTCCTTGTTGGTGTCCTGCCTCAAAGGTTACCGGCATCTGCCCTGGTGCAGGTATTGGGTGCGTCGTTTTTACGCTTATCCCGATAAACACTGGGTATGGAATGATCTTGTTTTTAAAAACCGCATCGGGTTATCGGCCGGTTTTGATAAAACGGCCGAGGCTTTTGATGAACTTGCCGATTTAGGGTTCGGATTTATCGAGATTGGAACCGTCACCCCTTCTCCCCAGAAGGGAAATCCCCGGCCACGTATTTTCCGCCTTGTTGAGTGTGACTCACTGATCTCGCGTACCGGATTCAACAATCCCGGTCTGGACATGATAAAATTGCGGATTGCACAACGGCGCAACTCCTACGTATTAGGCATTAATATTAATAAGAATCCGTCCTCGGAAGGCAAACAGGCCATAGACGATTTCTTATCTTTATACAGAGAATTGTATGATACAGCCGATTACTTTACCATCAATTGGAATTCAGTGGAAACGGAAGTAATGGAACAGGCGCTTACTGCTCTGGCAGCTTTTCGGGAAACACGAACAAAACATGTTCCATTGTTGCTGAAATTACCGGCCGACCTTACGGAAGAGGCGCTGAATGTCGTTACAGCGTGCATCGACAACTATAAAATAGATGGTGTGATCGCTACGGGCCCGACGATGGACCGAACCTACCTGACTGCTTCACTCAACCGATTGCAAAAAATTGGGACAGGAAGCATCAGTGGAAAAGGTATCGGAGATAAATCGTTTAGAATAGTGAAATTTCTGCGGGGCCACGTCGGAAAGAATGTACTGATCGTAGGGGCAGGAGGAGTGATGACTCCGCACGATGCTCGGACAATGCTGGATGCAGGAGCCGACATGATACAAATTTACTCCTCCTTGATTTATGAGGGACCGGCTATCGTAAAAAAAATGATCAAGGCAACCCAATAAAATATAAAACTATGGAACGTAATTTTACCGAATGGCCATTGGGCAGTACCGACCAGGGCGCCACTCTCTCAATATATCGGGCCAACCAGACTCGTAGCAACGCTGTGATTATGTGTCCAGGCGGCGGTTTCAATCTAGTGACTATGGATCATGAAGGATATGCTTTCGCCGATTGGTTTCATCAACAGGGGATCACTTATGCCGTATTGAAATATCGTATGCCTCATGGGCATGTCGAAATTATTCGGGAAGATATCCGTGAAGCGATTCGCCTGATACGCGCCCGGTCCGCGGAATGGGGGATTCAACAGGTAGGAGTGATGGGGGCTTCTATCGGAGGGTATATTGCCGCTACGGCTGCAACTTTGTACCATGGAACGGACCGCGCCGATTTCCAGATTCTGCTTTATCCGGTGATCAGCATGACGGACCAACTGACACATTTGCCCTCGCGATGCAGAATGTTAGGAGAGAATATTCCCGAAGCAGAAAAAAAGGCGCTCTCGCTTGAACTGCATGTTACCAAAGAAACCTCTTCTGCATTTATTGTCTTGGCAGAAGATGATCAGACCGTGTCACCGCTTAACAGTCTCGCCTATTACACGGCATTGTTGAAACATGGGGTCTCTGCCGAATTGCATATTTACCCCCAAGGAGGACACAGCTTTGGGTTTTGCGACAGCTTTATATACAAAAACCTATGGACTAACGAATTGAGCCAATGGTTAAACGCTCTTTAACGCAGCAATCCGATAATAATCCTAAGACCAAATACAGCAACGGAAAAACACTGGAAAACTTTCCTTTTCTCATTCACCTGGCTCCGAAGAGACTATTTCGCCAACACGCGCTTCTCGATCTCCTCGATCTGGTGACGGAACACTTTGTCTGTCTCCATCAGGTTCGAAATCGCCTTGCAGGCATGGAGTACCGTCGCATGGTTCTTTCCGCCGATCGAAGCCCCGATAATAGTCAGCGGCGCTTTCGTATGCTGTTTGCTCAGGTACATCGCGATCTGGCGCGCCTGTGCGATCTCACGCGTACGACGCGGCGACTTGAACTTCTCCTCCGGCAATCCCAGGTATTCACACACCACTTTCTGAATGTGATCGATCGTAATCTCTTTCTGCGTAAACTGTACGTACACTTTCAGTATCTCCTTGGCCAGCGTGACCGTAATCTTTTTGCCGAGGAACGATGCATTCGCCACCAACGACGAAAGAGCTCCCTCTATCTCACGGACATTCGCATTGATATTATCGGCCAGGAAATCGACCACCTCGTCCGGCACATCGGCCCCGAGACGAAGCGCTTTGTTACGGATAATCTTGACCTTCGTATCCAGGTCCGGCAACTGCAACTGCGCCGACAACCCCCATTTGAAACGGGTCAGCAACCGCTGCTCGATGTCTTTCAGTTCAACGGGCGGCTTATCCGATGTCAGCACGAGCTGCTTGCCCGACAGGTGCAGATGATTGAAGATATTGAAAAAAGCGTTCTGCGTCTTCTCCTTACCGGCCAGTTCCTGAATATCGTCGATAATCAACATGTCGAGCATCTGGTAGAAGTGGATGAAATCATTGATCTCACCCGACCGCACCGCATTGGTAAACTGGGCCTGGAATTTGTTCATCGACACATAGAGTACCTGCATCGACGGACGGCGTTGTTTCGCTTCCATACCGATCGCCTGCGCGATATGCGTCTTGCCAAGCCCCGAATCCCCATATATATATAAAGGATTAAAAGGGGTTGCACCCGGATCGACAGCCACCGAAAAACCTGCCGAACGGCACAAGCGATTACAATCGCCCTCGACGAAGGTATCGAACGTATAATTCGGATTCAGTTGCGGGTCGATTACCAGCTTGCGGATACCCGGAATCACGAACGGATTCTTTATATTTGTCGTGTTCGTCTGCGTGGCAAACGTATTGATAGCCGTCATATCGGCATCGGAAACCACGGTGGAAGCCGGCTGCTCGGCCTGGGGCACCGCATAGCGCAACTTGGTTTTCAGCCCGAATTGCTGATGGATGATCGGGGTCAACAACGGAATGAAGTGCTTCTCAATGTGATACACATAGCTTTCGTTCGGAACGCGCAGCTTCAGGGTCGTTCCGTCGAAATCGAGCGGCACGATCGGCTTGAACCATTTGGAGAACTCTTCGTCAGAGGTCTGCTCCTTTATCTGGGACAAGCACATTTGCCACACGTCTCCGTATGTCCGATTTTTAACGATCATCGTATTAAGGTGGGTTATTTCTGATTTCCGTAGGACAAAATTGTAAATAACAATATGAAAAAAAAACGGGGTATCATATTGTTTGTTTAACAAATATTTATATAGAAGAATAAGGGCTTTCCGAGGGTCTAAATTTAACCGTTTGATATAGAGTATTCAGAAAATAATTCGTATTTTTGTTTATAAGTTTTTTCGACCTGAATGTTCCGTAATTATAAATAAAACACATAAAATCATGAGTGAAAATCTGGACCAAATCGTGCAGGGGAAAGCCCAAAAATGGCTGGACGGCAACTATGACTCAAAGACAAAAGATCAGGTTAAATACCTGATGGAAAACGACAAAAAAGAGCTTACCGAAAGTTTTTATAAAGATCTGGAATTCGGCACAGGCGGCTTGCGCGGCATCATGGGGGTCGGCACCAACCGCATGAATGTCTACACGGTCGGAATGGCCACCCAGGGGTTAGCGAACTACCTGAAAAAAGCCTTTCCGCACGAACACATCAAAGTGGCTATCGGACACGACAGCCGCAACAACAGCCGGCTCTTTTCCGAACAGGTCGCATCGATTTTCGCAGCCAACGGATTCAAGGTATACCTGTTCGATTCGCTACGTCCGACCCCGGAACTCAGTTTCGCGATCCGGCGGTTGGGATGCCAGAGCGGGGTAGTAATCACGGCATCGCACAACCCCAAGGAATACAACGGCTACAAGGCATACTGGGCCGACGGAGCGCAGGTAACCCCTCCGCACGATAAAAACATTATCGCAGAAGTAGAGAAGATCACTTCCCCCGACGAAGTACTCACCACCCAGAGCAAAGACAACATCACTATTCTGGACGAGACTTTCGACGAAATCTACCTGGACGCCGTCCACGGCCTATCGCTTTCGCCCGAAGCCATTGCAGCGAACCGGGACATGAAAATCGTCTACACGCCGCTGCACGGCACGGGAGTTATCCTCGTTCCCGCATCCCTCCGCAAATTCGGATTCCGCAACATCATTACGGTCAAGGAGCAAAACATTCCCGACGGCAACTTCCCGACAGTCGTTTCGCCGAATCCGGAAGAACGCGCCACAATGAAGATGGCGCTCGATTTGGCTGCCAAAGAGAAAGCCGACCTGGTATTGGCAACAGATCCCGATGCCGACCGCATCGGAGTGGCGATTCCAAATGAAAACGGGGAGTATATACTGCTTAACGGCAATCAAACCTGCGCATTGTTGACCTATTACCTGATCAAGCGCTGGAGCGATTTGGGACGGCTCGACGGCAAGCAATACATCATCAAAACCATCGTAACGACCGGACTGATCAACCGAATCGCGGAAGCATTCGGAGTTAAATGCTTCGAGTGCCTGACCGGCTTCAAATACATCGCCGAAATCATCCGCGAACACGAAGGCAAAATGCAATACATAGGGGGAGGCGAGGAGAGTTTCGGCTTCTTGGCCGGCGATTTCGTCCGTGATAAAGATGCGGTGAGCGCCTGCTCACTGGCAGCCGAAGCGGCAGCTTGGGCCAGAACCCAAGGCATGACACTGTACGACCTGCTTAAAGATATATATGTCAAATACGGCTTCTACAAGGAAGCGATGGTTTACATCGTCCGTAAAGGCAAGGAAGGTGCAGACGAGATCAAGAAGATGATGGATGACTACAGGGCCAATCCGCCCAAAACCATAGGCGGTTCTCCTGTTATTACTATCAAAGATTACCTTTCATCCGAATCACTGGATGTCCGCGACGGAAAACGTTCGACGATCGGTATGGAGAAATCCAACGTACTGCAATTTTCCACCGAAAACAACACGATCGTCTCCATCCGGCCTTCCGGAACAGAGCCGAAGATCAAATACTATTTCGGCATCTGTGAAAAACTGCCGTCGAAAGAACAATTCGATGCCGTGCAGCAGAAACTGGACAAACGACTAAAAGAACTCGAGACCGAACTGAATCTGGACTAAAAATTCACACAAATTTATGGCTTCTATATTCACACGTATCATACAGGGTGAAATTCCCTGCTACAAAGTGGCCGAAGACGACCGCTATTTTGCATTTCTGGACATCAACCCGCTCACCGAAGGCCATACGCTGGTCGTCCCGAAAAAGGAGACCGACTACCTGTTCGATCTGGACGACGACACACTGGCAGGCATGGTGCTTTTTGCAAAGCGAATCGCAAAACGAATAGGGGAGAAAATAGCTTGTAAAAGAGTTGCCGTGGTCGTGCTTGGACTGGAAGTTCCACATGCACATATCCACCTGATTCCAATCAATAACGAAAAAGATGTCGATTTCCATCGGGAGAAACTAAAACTTTCACCGGAGGAGTTCAAGCGCATATCGACAATGATCGCATTGTAAATAAACAACTTACACTCCATGTAAAGCACCCTATTACAGGGTGCTTTTTTATTTAACATAATTAAACGCTCGGATTACAGATATAAAATCCCAGACAAACACCGAAATAGGGCAGAGTCTAATGTAATTAACTTTTCAGCAATTACACAATTCATGGATTACATTTGTAATTCAGGTTAGTGCAAGGTCTCCCATGTTTATCACATTTGTAACCACGAAAACGTAAAAGTGGGGGCGTAGCTACTGAATTACATCTGTAACCACATTCTTTTGCCGAAATTTATCGCTTTACTTTACCTGGCGATTAAATCATTTTACATATTATATTTAAGTGCATAATAATCAATTAATTGATTTAAATTACATCATGTTTACATTTAATATACCGACTGACTTAAATACGACCTAATGCATACACGGGGGCTTTATCCATATTTAATATCGCACAAATATACTAATAATCAAATATTTAAATATATTTACATAAACCAATAATACACTTTAATCAATTTGATTGCTATCAATACTGCGGATTAAATATTGCTATTTACATTTGTAACCAAACATTGTCGCATTTTATTTGTTTCCTTTTGTATGCAACCTTCGAATTTATTTGCATAAATATGTTAACTTTGTAAAAAACGAGAAACATGAAAGATCGGCTGGAAAAATTCATAAAAACGGAAGGTTTGACTCCTTCACGTTTTGCAGAAATAATGGGCGTACAACCATCGAGCATCTCACACATCCTAGGTGGCCGGAATAAACCCAGCTTCGACTTCATTGAGAAAATGCTGCAGCGTTTCCCGAAACTCAATCCAGATTGGTTGCTTCTAGGTAAAGGCAACATATACCGTTCAATTTCCGACAATACGGTCACACCGATCACAACTTCGTCGTCACAGGCGACGATCATCCCCGCTGCGACAGAAACGAATGATGCATCGAATACGAATCGGGCATCATCTTCGGGAGACTCAATGGGAACAACCACGATAACCGAAAATAATCAACAAAAAGCGGCGGGATCGTTATTTGATTTTACCGACAATTTAACTCCGCGAGAATCGCATAAAATGAATCAACATGGACAGTCCCTTGGAAAAATCGATTTTCAAGAAACTAATCCTTCAACACATCAGACTCCGGAAATTGCTCCGAATCATTCGACACAGTCTAAAATAGGTACAACTACACGAGCAGGAACCGGGTCAAAATCTCAGAGCGACTCCCAGAATCACACTAGAATCATGAATGATGTCCGGCAAACATCCGGAATCGAGCGAATCATTATTTTCTTTAAGGACAAAACTTTCATCTCTTATACTCCGGAAGAATAACCAATGAATTATAATTTATATTATGTTAAATAGTGATTAAGATTTGTATCTTTGTGATACATCAAAACTTAATCATTATGAAACCTGTTTTAATTATTGACGATGCCCGTGCGGCAACTCTTCTTCGTCGTCTTTCTGAGTTTATTGGTGTTCTGGCTTCTGATCAACATCTCTCTCTCTCTTCTGAGTCTGTTCGGTCTATTCTTGCCTGTATTCTTGATTTACTTTCTAAATCTGAGGATAATGAGACCGACCGAGCGTAATATCCGGAAGCTTTCGGAGTTGCTTAGTGACTTCCCGGAAGTGTCTTATACGCCTGTTCTGCGTGATGGTTCTTATGGTGAACCTCGTCCACGTTATTGGCTATACGTCTATTTTCGTTTCCATCGCAGAGAAGATGGTAAGATTGTTTCCGGTCTTCGTCCTTTCTCGAAGGCTCGTCATGCTCTTCGTTTTATCTCGCAGTATGCAGGTAAGAATCTTATAGATGATGTCTATTTTGTTGATTCTAAGGAATGTAAGTCTTATGATGTTTATTGTGATTACAATAATATTAAGATGCTTCCGCTTCAGGCTTCTTTTGATTTTCAGTATGAGTAAGGAAGTTTATTACCCTCTTCTTCGCCGCCGTGCCAATTGGGCTAAGCGTTTAATCGCTGAGTATCGTCTGAACCCGGGCGATACTTGGTTTTGTACAATTACTTATGATGATGAGCACTTACCCGTTTCTTTTGACGATGATGATTTGCCGCAGGTTGATGTGAGTAAGCGCGATGTACAGTTGTGGTTTAAGCGTATTCGTGAGAACTATGGCGCTCGCCTTGGTCATATTCGGTATTTTATTGTTTCTGAGTTCGGTGAGAATACGTTGCGTCCTCATTATCATGCTATTATATTCACTGAGAATAAGTGTACTACAGAGCTTTTGAATGAGGCTATTCTCAGTACTTGGAAGAATGGATATATTATTGACGTGTCTCGTGTACGTGGTGACGGTGCTTTGCGCTATGTTGCCAATTATATTCTATCTCCTACGCAGGAATTGCGGACGCTCTGTCTTATGTCTCGTCGGCCTGGCCTTGGTCGTCGCTACGTTGATCGGCTTTGTTCTTGGCATCGCTGTGGAATTAAGCCGATAGAATTGTGTCCGGATGATCCTGAGTTTCAGACTATTCTTGCGCATTGCCTTTATCCTACTTTTGAAAAGCGTATAAAACGTTTGGAAAAGAGAAAATTTTTTTCTTACTTGCCTGGTGATAAGTCAAGAGGTGTTCGTCCTAGTGGTATGCCTCGTTATTTTGCTGAGAAATTGTATACTTCTTTTGAACGGAAGTTACTCTTTCTGAGTTATATAGAAAATGAACGTAGAGAAGTTTCTCGACTTTCTCCAGCAGATCGGCAAAGCCGTTTTGCCTTATTTAACAACCGCGAAAGGATGGCTGAAGATCGTTATCGTCGCTCTCTTAGTAAGCATGGCGGTTCTGCTCTCACACAGTTGTACTATCGTGAAAAAAAGCTCCAACGTCAAGATCGATCAGGATGCACAGACTTCGGTTCTGGATTCTGCGACCCTGAACATGTTGAATCGTGGCTCGGAGTAGTTTGAGTTATGGCTATTAATTGGTCAGGAATAGGAGAAGGCGCTATTTCAGGCGCTATCGGTGCTATCGGTAATCTTTTTACTGGTGGTATGTCTGCTCGTAAACAGTACAAGTATCAGTCGAAGCTGATGGATAAACAGAATCAGCAACAGATTGATTTTTGGAAAATGAACAACGAGTACAACACTCCTTTTGCTCAGCGTGCCCGTCTCGAACAGGCTGGACTGAATCCGGATTTGATGTATGGCGGTTCTGGTAGTGTTGCTCAATCTCAAATGCCCGGTGCCGCTTCCGGGTCTGCTCCTAATGTGGATTATGGTGATACTTCCGGTGCTTTTGCCAATGGTATTCGTTTGGCTCAGCAGGCATCGTTGATCGATGCACAGGTTTCGAAGATTGAGATGGAAAATAAGCTTCTTGCTGAGCAGGTTCTCTCTCAGGCTTCTCTCCGTGATCTTCAATCCTCTCAGGCTGCCGATGCTCTCGCTCGTGCAGAACATCAAGGTATCTACAATAGGCATGCGGACACTCGTTATTTTCTTGAGAATGAGACCCGTGCCTTAAAAAACACCCTTCTCGGTGCTGATGTGAACTCTTATGAGACTCGTTTACGTCTCGATCAGCAGCGTGTTGCCAACGACAATATGCGTGCTAAGGTTCAGGTTCTCCAGCTTGGTCTTAATGAAAAGAAACTCAAGGCCGATATGGAGAAGATCCGTGCAGAGGTTTCTGAGATTATGAGCCGTACGAAGGTTAATAGTGCTCAGGAGCGTAAAATTCAGGCTGATGCCTTGGAAACTGAGTTGCTGAATTACTATTATTATAGTAACGGTAACGTTCCATCCTCTTCACTTGCTACCCAGATTTTTAATGGTTCGTATATGGGTGGTGCTACTGGCCCTTCGGCGCATGGTATTTCAATTCCTCAGCGGTAGAGTTATGATTTGTGGAGTTATTGGACTTACTCAGATTCTCGTTATTTTTATAATCGTTCTGATTATTTTGTTGTTTATTCTTTTAATCGCTCGTTTGTTACACATGTAACATTCTGAGTTTCAATGTTATGGCTCGTCGCCGTCGTGATCGTCGTAGAGGACGCCGTTTGTCTCACAGTTATAAACTTAGCCGCGGAGGTATCCGTTTGTAGTTATGGCAAAGGGATATCGTAACACTCTCTTTACAAGTGTAAAGACCCCCCGTGTACCGTTAAATCGGTTTGATCTTTCGTTTGACCGGATAGGCACCTTCAAGATGGGTAAACTTTATCCTATTATCTGCAAGGAGATGCTTCCCGGTGACCGCTTCCGTGTGCGTACTGATTCGTTGGTACGTACTATGCCTCTTTCGTCTCCGGCTTTTGGCCGCCTTCGGATGTACATTCATTACTTTTTTGTGCCTAACCGTCTCGTTTGGGACAATTGGGAAGATTTCATTACTGGTGGTGAATCCGGAGAAGATACTCATGTTCCGCCTTATGCTCAGTGGTCTGACCTTATCGGTGCTGACTTTCAGTCTCGGTCGAAGTCTGATGGCAAAGGCAATTGGACTTACACGCCCGAGGATGGCCTCGTTGCTGCTTTCGGTTTGCCTGCCCAGCCTTATGCTGGTAGCAATGTTGCTGATGCTGGTGTCGCGAACGGTATTTCGACCACTACCCCGATCTCTGTTCTTCCTTTCCGTGGTTATCGTCTGATTTGGAACGAGTATTATCGCGATCAGAATGTTGATGACGAGTTGTCTCTTTCCACTGCTGGCGATGGTCGTGTTGACTTTACAGGTTGGGAAGATGTTGGTTTCAAAGGTTCTGTTTTCGGCGATCTTCTTTCCCGCCGCTGGCTGAAAGACTACTTTACTTCTGCCCTCCCCACTCCACAGCGTGGCCCGGATGTGCAGTTGCCGATTGTCGGCGAAGGTGGTACGATTCAGGCCGACGGCCCTCTGAAATTGTTGATTCAGAATAAAGGTACTGGTTCTACTACCTCTACGTCGTCTGTTTTTGCTCCTGATCTTAACGTTGGTCTTGGTAATACGACTGGTATCGGTATTTCGAGTTCCGTTAATGATCAGTTCCCTGTTGAGAAAGATCATACTGATTTGATGTATGCTTCTGGCCTTACCACCGCTGGCGGTTCTGTCGTTGCTGCTACGATCAACGACCTTCGCCGTGCGATTGCCCTGCAACGTTTCTACGAGATTTCTGCCCGTGCTGGCTCTCGCTACATTGAAACGATTATGGGTCACTTCCATGTTCGTAGTTCCGACGCCCGTCTCCAGCGTCCCGAGTACCTCGGTGGTGGCGTGACCGACATTAATATCGGTGAGGTTCTTCAGACCTCTGCGACCGATGGGACCAGTCCTCAGGGAAATATGGCTGGTCGTGGTTTTGGTATCGGTCGTTCCAATCAATGTACTTACCGTGCAGAGGAACACGGCTATCTGTTCGGCATTATGTCGATTATTCCGGAACCGTACTACTACCAGGGTATCGACAAGGAATGGACTCGTCAAAGCCGTGTGGATTACTACTGGCCTTCTTTTGCTCATCTTGGTGAGCAGGAGATCGACAAGTCTGAGCTTTCTGTCGGTACTTCTGACGGTGAGACGGATGCGTACGGCAAGCTCTTTGGCTATGCCCCGCGGTATGCTGAGTATAAGTTCAGTAAGAACATTATCACCGGCCTTCTGCGTGGTTCTCTGGCTAACTGGACGTTTGCCCGTAAGATTTCCGACCCTAACCTTAATGCGGCGTTCCTCGAGGTTCCTCAAGTGAACAATCCGTTTGCGGTTCAGGATGAGGAGATGGATAAGTTTATTATCTGGTTTTCTAACGATATTCGCGCTTTGCGGCCTATGCCGTTCTTCGGTACGCCGTCTATTTAACTATGACTTTCGCAACTCAATGGAATGTCCAGCACAAGGTGCAAGAGCATTTCGTAGGTGATGATGATGTAGCTGTGCCGGATTTGGCCTACTCCATCAAGGAGCTTCGTGAGAGGTTTGTTTTGGAGACGGAAATTCTGCGCGCTCAGGCTCGTAAACCCGCTAACTATCTTTTCCCCGATGTAGGTGACGATGAAAACAGAGAAAATGAAGCATTCGAATCTCCGGCCGTCGAGTATTCTCATGGTGCTGATCTGGTTGATCTCTCGGCCGATCGTGATCGTATACGTTCTGCTGTGCGGCGTGTTAAAGATGCTCGTGTTGCCGCTTCTCGTGCTCAGAGCGAGAAAACGTCTGACTCGGGCGCATCGAAAGATGCACCCCCTACCCCGGTTTCCGGAGAATAGTCCCCTACTCGGACATCTCTCCCCCACCGAGGTAGAGTTACTTAAATTCCAGCAGAAAGGCCCCTAACGGGGCCTTTCCCGTATTATACCAATATAGAAAGCCCAGGCTGCGGCCGGCGAGTGAGGCCGCACCATTAACCGCGTCAGCGGTATCGGACTATTGTCCGCGCCTTACACCCCTTGTCAATAAGGCGCGGACTGACAGGAAAGGCTTATGTGGAACACATAAGACCGATTCGCGAGCATGTCGAGGCCGTAGGCCGACATAACACGCGCAGTACACAACGCGTATGTGCGTGCGCGCGTTTCGCGTGCGTGCGCATGCGCGACCGCTTTGTAAGTGTCTGTCCTCCCCTACCCCATAAGTTAAATCTATAGAATATTTTTTTTTTATGAAAAATATTTATATTATGTTAAATATTGTGGCGCGGATATCCTTAATACTATAATCTCAGGTCCGTTTGCATAGTTTTTGCTGTTCTGCTTTGCATTGACTACCTTTATCATCCGATTCAATGCCCGATCACATCATCGTATGAAACTCCGAATACCACTTATTACAATAGTTTTGTGTGGCTTGATTGTAACCATGTGCACCAAACCGCAAAGCAACCAGCCTTCTATTGCTGTCAGTATCGCGCCGTTGCAATATATCACGGAACAGATCGCCGATTCCGATTTTCGTATCAATGTCTTGGTTCCTTCGGGTGCCAGTCCGGAAACCTATGAACCCTCTCCGGCACAAATGCAACAAGTCGCTCAATCCCAATTTTATATTCATACCGGATTAATCGATTTCGAACGAAACCTCCAACAGGCTATTCGGAATAATATGCCTGATGTTCAACAAATCAACGTCTCAGAAGGAGTCGAACTAATTGCCGGTGACTGCGAACACAATCATCAGAATAACAGCGAAAAGATCGTACACGATCATGAGGTCGCCGCCACGCACGGACATACTCACGTCCAAGGCGTCGATCCCCACATTTGGAATTCGCCCAGGACAGTCAAGCAAATCGCTGCGACTATTTACGAAGCATTGGCACGGCAATACCCGGATTCGGCCCGATACAAGGATAATTATCACCGGTTCATTTCACGCCTGGATTCGCTCGACAGCCAATTGACCGCCCTGTTCGGCCCCCATACCCACCATGCCTTTATCATCTATCATCCGGCACTTACCTATCTGGCCCGGGATTACGGATTGCAACAAATCGCACTGGAAAACGAAGGGAAGGAACCATCGGCCGAACACATGCGCCGGATTATCGACACGGCACGCAACCTGAATCTGACCAAACTTTTTTATCAGCGGCAATTCAGCAAAAGTACGGTGGATGCACTGGCAAGAGAGTTGAATATTCCTGCCGTCCCAATTGACCCATTGGCTCCGGATGTGATTAATAACACATTAGAAATAAGCAAACTAATTGCTCAACCATGAGTCTGATCTCTCTGAAGGATGTCTCGGTCGGCTATGATGACCGGCAAAAAGTACTGGATCATGTCAATCTGGACATACTCCCGAATGATTTTATCGGTGTGATCGGTCCGAATGGAGGTGGCAAGACGACATTGGTAAAAACGATCCTCAAGGCACTCCCCTATTCCGGTGAAGTACAGTACTCACCAGTGATCGGTAGCGACGGTTACAGGGCTATCGGCTACCTGCCACAGGTATCCGACATAGACAAATCCTTTCCAATATCAGTCTGTGAAGTGGTGCTTTCCGGGTTGCAGGCCCGTAAACGGTTGTTTGGCCGTTACTCCGCAGCCGATAAAGCCAAAGCCTTGCAACTGCTTGACCTGTGCGGTATCGAGTCGATCGCCCGGCGCCCTATCGGAGAGCTCTCGGGCGGCCAGTTGCAACGTACGTTGCTTTGCCGTGCGCTGATCTCCGACCCGAAAGTGCTGATCCTCGACGAGCCGGCAAATTTCGTGGACAATAAATTTGAAAAGGAGTTGTACGCAATTCTGCGGCAACTCAACGACCGGATGGCAATCATTATGGTGTCGCACGACCTGGGAACGATCACCTCTCATGTCAAATCGATCGTCTGTGTCAACCGGCATGTGCACCGGCACAACTCAAACGTCATCACACCCGAGCAACTGCACAACTACGACTGTCCCATCCAGATCGTTTCACACGGCACGGTTCCGCATACCGTACTCGAAGAGCACGCGGATTAAACGTTAAACGAGCGTAGTATTTCGAATCATT